>Ga0315901_10002571_pt1 | contig 24778 bp, 19 predicted proteins | sample LakEriMetagenome_10_FD_203761 | JGI IMG/M metagenome (GOLD analysis project Ga0315901, IMG submission 203761) | Freshwater fungal communities from buoy surface, Lake Erie, Ohio, United States - Buoy 2 MA116 | ecosystem: Environmental > Aquatic > Freshwater > Lake | place: USA: Lake Erie, Ohio... | reverse complement strand
TGACCTGCCCCCCGAATCCTGATCCAGCAACTATGAGAGTCCCGCGAGCCGCCGGTCGCGGCCAGGAGACTCTCGATGAAGCGAACCAGGCACACACCGGAACAGATCGTGGCGAAGCTGCGTGAGGCCGACGCCATGCTGGCGGCGGGCCGCCCCGTGGCGCAGATCGTCCAGCACCTCGGCGTGAGCGAGCCAACCTACGCCCGCTGGCGGCAGCAGTACGGCGGGATGAAGGCCGACGAGGCCAAGCGGCTGAAGGAACTCGAGATCGAGAACACGCGGCTGAAGAGGCTGGTGGCCGATCAGGCCCTGGACATGGCGATCCTCAAGGAGGCCAACTCCTACCTGGGAAAGCATCAACGCCCGAAGGAAGGAGGTGCGTCGTGAAGCACGTGCAAGAGACGCTCGAACAACCGGAGCGTCGGGTGTGCCGCGTGCTCGACCAGCCGCGATCGACGCAGCGGTACGCGGCGGTCCCGCGGGACGGCGACGAGGCGCTCATTCGCCGTCTGCACGAGCTGGTGCGACAGCACCCGCGGCGTGGCTACCGGATGATGTGCGGGATGCTCAGGTTGGACGGCTGGCGTGTGAACGTCAAGCGGGTGCACCGGCTGTGGAAGAGCGAGGGCTTCAGAGTGCCCGGAAAGCAGCACAAGAAACGGCGTCTGGGCCACTCCGAGAACGGCATCGCGCGGCGTCGTGCCGAGCACAGGAACCATGTGTGGTGCGTGGACTTCATCCACGATCGCGACGATCGCGATCGGCCGCTGAAGTGGCTGAGCGTGGTGGACGAGTTCACGCGCGAGTGCGTGCTGCTGGAGGTCGATCGCGGCATGACCAGCGACGACGTGGTGGACCTGCTCGTCGGGGCGTTCCGAACACGCGGGGTTCCGGCGCACGTCCGGAGCGACAACGGCGGCGAGTTCATCGCCAAGGCGATCACGCGCCTGGCGGCGATCACGGGCGTGGAGATGCTGTACATCACGCCCGGGAGCCCGTGGGAGAACGGCTACGCGGAGAGCTTCCACGGCCGTCTGCGCGATGAGCTGCTCAACGCGGAGGTGTTCGACGGTCTGCACGACGCCAGGGCGCTGGCCGCCAAGTGGCGTTCCGAGTACAACCACCGTCGCCCGCACTCGTCGCTGAAGTACCTGCCCCCGACGGTGTACGCCGCGACGCTGGCCGTGCCTCCGGTCGGGGCTCCGCCCCTCCCTCCGGCCCCGCCAGCGTCATTCCCCACAGCCCCTATCCTCACCCCCAGACTCTCATAGCACCTGGTACAGAAACTGGGGGCAGGTCACATGAAGACCATCACGCCGCTGCGCTATCCGGGTGGGAAGGCACGCCTCGCGCCAGCACTCGCCGCGGTCATGGAAGCGAACGGTCTTGTTGAGCCGACTATGGCCGAGCCGTACGCCGGGGCCGCAGGTGCCTCGCTCGAGCTCTTGTTCGGTGAGCGGGTTCGCGCCATCTGCATCAACGACCTCGACTACCGCATCTATTCGTTCTGGTGGTCCTGCCTGAATCACACCGCCGACTTTCTCGATCGGATTGACGCCGCGAAGCTCTCGATGCGAGAATGGCGTCGGCAGCGCGATATCTACAGGAACGCCCGGCGACACAAGCGATTGGACGTAGGCTTCGCGACGTTCTATCTGAACAGGACGAACCGCTCTGGCATCTTGGTCAACGGGGGACCCATCGGCGGCGTGAAGCAGACGGGCAATTGGGGACTAGATGCTCGTTTCACAAAGCCGACACTAATCGATCGTGTCGCACGGATTGCCGCCTACAAGGAACGCATCGCGATCTCCAATGTAGACGCGGTCACGTTTGTGCAGTCGCTGGTCAAGCGGTACGCGGACAAACCTCTATTCATCTACCTTGACCCGCCGTACTACGAGAAGGGGGCCGATCTATATCTCTCCACTTATGAACACGATGATCACGTTGCCGTTGGCAAGGCTCTGCTTGCTACCAAGCATCCACACTGGGCAATGACGTACGATGATGTGCCCGCTATTCGCAAGATATACGAGAAGTGCCAGTTGCGTGGCTTTCAGCTTCGCTATACCGCGCAGCACCGCCGAAAGGGTGATGAGGTTTTCATCGCGCCGAGAAGTTTGGTTCTTCCTCGCCGCGTGTTGACAGCCGTGTAGCTGGTATGGTCCAACTCCCGCGGGTGCGTGGCACAGGTTGAACTTCTTGGCGTGCCACCGCCTAATCGGGCTTGTCCGGGTTTGCCAGAGCCTGTGGCGGGCCTCTCGCGTCCGCGACATGAGCCCGTGCAAGGCCGCCGATTCCCCCCGCCCCCCGCCCCCCCGCGCACGCCGTGCGCACGGCCGTTGCCGGCGGCGCGGCGAGGCTTTGCGAGCAAGCCGCCGGGGAAAGGCCACCACGCGCGTCCTCACGCGTTCCTGGCCGCCCTCCGACGGGCGGAAGAGCGAAGACTGGGGAGGCGAGTTGGGGGCCACAGCTCGCCAGTTGAAGGTCTCCGCACGCCAGTTGGGGAGCCCAGCACGCGTGCTGAGGGGCTCCGCACGCGAGTTGGGGAGTTCAGGACGCAGGTTGGAGGGCTCAGCACGCGAGCTGAGGAGTTCAGCATGCGTGCTGGGGAGTTCAGAACGCGAGTTGGAGAGCCCAACTCGAAGATTGTGCTCCTCATTTTCGATGCGGGATTCCTCAGTTCGCCGCCGAAACGCCAGAAATCGTCGATTCTGAATCAAAATCGGCGGGTGAAGGGTTGGCAAGCAGTACAGAATGCGAACGCGGAAGGGGCGTGTTTGTGGAGACAAGGCAAGAGGCGGGGCGTGGGGGCAGGCGGGCGGACCCCCTCCGCCGCGAAGACGCGGCACCTCCCCCGGTAGGAACCGGGGGAGGAGCTTTCTGATTTGGTGATTTGAGCATTTGACCATTTGGCCATTTGCGGAGCCCCCCTCCGGCTCGAAGACTCGCCACCTCCCCCGCCGAGCGGGGAAGGATCGAGACGAAGAGTCGGCACGGAGTGCCGACCTACCCGAGGCCACTGCCACTGCCACTGCCACTGCCACTGCACCACTGCCCGCCGCCGGGCACGTGCACCGTCCTCCACGTACACTTCCTTCATGCGCACCGCTTTGACCGGTCGATCCGTGCTGGCTTCGTTTGGGCTGTCCCTGGTTGTGCTGGCCGCGGCCGGCGCGGGCGGGTGTAGTGAGAACGACGCCAGCGCCGTGACCCTGATGATCAAGCCCGACTTCTCCGGCACCATCCGCGCCAGCCGCGTCATTGTCGCCGAGCAGGGACAGGCCGCCGAGGCGTTCGCGGGGATCACCGGCGGCGGGGTGACGTTCACCGCGGGGGCTTCGGTCGCGGTGACCACGGGGACGTTCAGCGATCTGGCCGCGCTGCGCATCGGCGAGGTGTCGTTCGAGGCGCCGGGACGCGGGCCTATGGGGGGGGCGGGGGCGGCGGCGGGGGGGGCGGGGGCGGCGGCAGGGGGAGTGGCGGGAGCGGGGGGGGCGGGGAACATGATCAAGGTCCGCATCCCGCGCGGGCCGAGCGTGCGCTGGCCGGCCATGCTCAGCGAGCCCAGCGATGAGCGCCGCGCCGCGGCATCGGCCGCGCTGGACCCCGCCGGGGCCGCGGACTCCAAGGTCGGTCGAAACGCCACGTTCGTCATCACCGTTCCGGGCAAGGTCCTGGGCAGCGCGGCCAGCCAGCGGGCCCGCGGCCTGGCGGCCACAAGTGATGATGCGACCGCGACGCTCGTGGTGCCGATGTCCTTCGCCACCGCCGAGGGCGAGCCGCTGATCTGGCACGTGACGTGGGAATGAGCGGCGATGAGAGGTCGATGAGCGGCGGCCTGCGCGGGCAACTTCGCGCCAGCCTCGCCCCGGCGATCGCTTTGGCGGTGGCGGTCGCGCTGCTGCGCGCGGTCTACCTGCTGTTCTTCTCGCCGTACGAACTGGCCGAGGATGAGGCGTTCTACACGCTCTGGAGCCAGCATCCGGCCTGGTCGTACAACACCAAGGGGCCGGGCATCGCCTGGGCGATCTGGCTGAGCAGCCACATTTTCGGGCTCAGCGAGTTCGGGATCAGGATGCTCAGCGTGATCAGCGCGCTGATCACGGCGGTCATGGTTGCGGTGATGGCGGCGCTGGCCACCCGCGATGGGCCGGTGCATGTCGCGAGGCGCGCGGCGCTGGTCGCCGCGGCTCTGTGCTGCCTCATCCCCGCGTTCCAGGCCACCTCGCTGCTGGCGACGATCGATGCGCCGTATCTGGCCTGCTGGGCGATCGCCGGTGCGGGGGCGATGCTCATCGCCACCGGGCCGGGTCGCCGCGATGACGGCACGAGCCGTGCCGCGGCGGCGGGGTGGGTGCTGCTGGGTCTGGGCGTCGGTATCGGCTTCCTGTTCAAGTACACGATCCTGCTGATCCTGCCGGGCATCGCCGCGTGGCTCTGGCGGCATCGCGCCGATCTGCCCACGCCGCGCGGCGGGCGCCGCGCCGCCGCGGCGGGCGTGCTGCTGGCGGTGGTGGGGCTGCTGCCGGTGGCGGTGTGGAACGCGCAGAATGACTGGGCCACGGTGCGGCACCTGCTCGGGCATGTGAACATTGGGCTGGCGCCCGCGACCAGCCCCGCCGCGGCGGCGATCGCCGAAAACAGACCGGCGGTCAACATTCTGGGCGTGGGCGAGTTCATCGGCGCCCAAATGGCGATCATCGGTCCGGCGATGGTGCTGATGGTCATCGGCACGCTGGCGATGGCCGGAACGCGCGCGCGGATGTGCACGCTGCTGGCGTGGATGTCCGCGCCGATTCTGGTGTTCTACCTGTTGGTCGCGCTGCGCACACCCGGCGAGGGCAACTGGCCGATCGCGGGGTACCTGGGCCTGCTGCCGCTGGCCGGGATGTGGGTGGCCACGCGGGCGGACCGGAACGCGCGCGCGACGGCGCGGGTGCGCGGCGCGTTTTTCCTGTGGCACGCGACGATCATCGTCGGCGTGATCACCGGGCTCGCGACGCTGCGGCTGGACCTGGTGCGGAGCGGGCTGGAGAGCGTCGGATCGCCGCTGGCCCGGCGCGTGCCGATCGGGCGGCTCATCGGCGGGCGCGAGATGGCCCTGCACGCGGCGGAGTTGCGTGAGCGCGTATCGCGTGAGACGGGTTTGGCCCCGATGTTCATCGCCCAGCACTACGGACGCGGCTCTCAGGTTGAGTTCTACCTCCCCGCGACGCTGGCGCGAGAGGATCGCCGGGTGTACATCGCCCAGTCGCGGATGGGCGGCCGCGTGGTGCAGCATGACTACTGGCCGGACTACGACCTTTCACAATCCGCGCTGCTGGGCCGCCCGGCGGTGATCATCGCGGATGATGCGTCGGTCGAGCGGTGGGCGCCGTACTTCGAACGTGTGGAACTCGTCGGCGAACTTCGCGGCGGGACGCGCGGGAGCCGATTCGGGCTGCTAGGCTGGGGCTACAAGGGCATCCCGCGGCCCGACGGCCCGAGGGCGTTCTGAGCGCGCGGTGAGCGGCGCGGGCGGGGCGGATGTGCGGGCGGGGCCGGACCGACAGGGCGAGCATGAACACGACCGCGCCAACCCCGAGCACGATGACCGCCCAGCCCCGCGCGGTCCTGCGCGTGACGCTTCTGGGCGCGGTTGCGTTGTCGGCGTTGCTGATCGCGGCGCACGTGCTGGATGTTCCGGCGGTGCCGGCGCTGGACCTGCGCGATGACAATGCGCAGGGGCAGGACTGGTACCGCGCGCTGCGGGTTCTGGGGTACGCGCCGGTGTGGTTCGTGGTGGGGCTGCTGTACGTGCTGGTCGATTCGGGACGAGCGGGCGGCTGGCGCGGTGCGCTCGGTCGGGGGCCGTTCATCGCGGCCAGCGCGGCACTGAGCGGTGCGCTGGCCGAGGCGCTCAAGGGCGTGTTCATGCGCGGGAGGCCCGATGCGCGCGTGATGCACGAGCCGCCGCTGCCCGAGGCGGAGCGGACATTCGACTATCTGTTTCTGGCCCGTGGGAGCGTTGACTGGTCGGACCTGGGCATTCCGTCGAGCCACACGGCGGTGGCGTTCGGCGCGGCCGCGGCGTTGAGCTGGCTGCATCCGCGCGTGGCGCCGATCATGCTCGCGTGCGCCATGGGCTGCGGGCTGACGCGCGTCTTCAGCAGGGCCCACTACATGTCCGATATCGTCGCCGGGGCGCTGGTCGGCTGGCTGGTCTGCGGCGCGATGGTCTGGGCCGATGCGTACGTGCGTGCGCGTCGCCGGATCGCGGCGGGAGGTCGCGCATGAACACGCTCGATCGCGCCGTGGCGCGGCAGTTCCTGATCAACATCCTGCTGCTGCTGGTGATCCTGTTCTCGTTCGTGGTGGTGGTTGATGTTTCGCTGAACCTCCAGCGGTTTGTCAATCAGGCCGAGCGCCTGGCGGCCCAGCGCGGCGAGACGCTCGAGGGTGCGCGGCGGTTCCTGTCGGCGGCGCTGCTGGTGGTGGACCTGTGGTGGCCTCGGTTGCTGCAGTTGTTCAACTACCTCATCGGCTTCGTGCTGGTGGGGGCGATGGGCTTTACGGTCTCGCAGATGGTGCGCAACCGGGAGCTTGTGGCGATGATGGCCTCGGGCGTGTCGCTGTACCGGGTGGCGCGGCCGCTGCTGCTGGTGGGCGTGGGCGTGCTGGGGGTGCAGGTGCTCAATCAGGAGCTGGTCATGCCGCAGATCGCGCCGCTGGTGGCGCGGTCGAATACGCAGGCCGGCGACCGGACGCTCGCGCAGTTCCCGGTGCAGTTGGCGCCGGACGGTTCCGGGCGGCTGTGGCAGGCCGCGTCGTTCGACCCGGTCGCGGGGCGGCTGAGCGATGTGAACATCTGGGAGCGCGACAGCGCGGGCCGGGCTCAGCGGCGGATCTCCGCGACGCACGCGACGTTCATCGATGGTCGATGGGTGTTCGAGGGTGGGCGGGTGCGGAATCTGCGAATCGAGGCCGGCGGCCCGCGCGATGCCCAGAGCGTCGCGTCGATCACCAGCGACCTGGACCCGACGGCGCTGGTGGCTCAGCGGTACCGGACGTACGCGACGAACCTTTCGTGGCGTCAGATCCGCGAGGTGCTCGCCTCGCCCAAGGTCAAGCCGGAACTGGCCGAGCAGCTCACGCGGGTGGGGTGGGGACGTCTCTCGCAGATCATCTGCACGTTTCTGACGCTCGTGGTGAGCATCCCGTTCTTCCTGACGCGCGAGCCGCTGAACCCGGTGATCCAGTCGCTCAAGTGCGCGCCGGTGGCCGTGGGGTCGCTGCTGGGCGCGACGCTGGCGATCATGCAGCCGATTCCGGGGCTGCCGGTGGAGCTCGCGGCGTTCATTCCGGTGCTGACGCTGCTGCCGGTGGCGATCGCGATGGGGACGAGCATCAAGACCTGAGGGCGGAGCGGTGAGGCAAGATCGAGAATCGCCAACCGAATGAGGCGCTGCGGATCGCGGCGTAGACCCTCGGGCTGTCCGGGCCGGGCCAGCAGGCGGACATGAACACGAGCGGCGACGTCGGTGCGTTCTGGCGTTACTTCTTCGAGGATTGCTCGAACAGGACCGCTGCAGGGCAGACGGGGCTTTGGAGAATCCGGGGAATATAGCAAAGCGAGCGGGCGTCCGGGAAGGCCCGAGCATCGGTGTGTTCGTGATCGGAAGATCGGCGGAGGATGGTGATTTGCTGGTTTGCGGGAGGGATAGATGTTCGCTGCGACGCCGGTTGATCGGGCCGATGTTCGGTCGATCGCGGCGTGTCCGTTGAGTGTGGAGCAGGTCATGCCGAGTGCGCGCAATGGGTTGCTGGTCCGAGGTGCTCGTCGGGCGGCGTTGTGGATAGTCGCGGCGGGGGCGTGCACGGGCATCGGCGAAGTGGCGTCGGCGCAGGTGACGCTGAGCGCGGGCGGGGGTGTGGGGATCGATACGCGTCAGCCCGGCCTGGCGCTGCGCATCGTGGTGCAGACCGAGACTCAGTTGGGCAGCGGCGTGCCGCTGCGGATGTTCGCCTTCTCGCCGGGGTTCATGAGCGAGTGGCCGAGCGCGGACGGGCGTCTGCTCTCGCGGGCGAACAATCCCGATCTGTTCTCGATGCTCGGCACGACGTACGGGTCGACCACGCGAGCAACTTCGCGCTCCCGGACTTGCGCGGCGTGGCGATGATCGGCACGGGACCGACGCCGGTCACCGGCGAGCTGAGCGTGTCTCCCGGCAGAGCGTCGGCGCGAACACGGTCTCGCTGGTGGCCGCGAATCTTCCGGCGCACTCGCACAGTGTGCCGGGAACGGCGTATCTGTCGCCGACGGGCGTGACGGGGACTGCGGGGCCTGGTGGCGCGGGCGCGGCGTTCAGCAACGTGCAGCGGAGTGTTGGCGTTTACGCGAGCATGTTCACGAACGGGGTCTTCCCTGCTCAGAACCGGTTCTTCTACGCGCCGGGAGACGCGCCGATGTCGTCGGTGCTCTTCCATGCGGGGCCGCGGGCCAACGCCGGGGCGCCGCCGATGGCCGGTCAATTGCTGCAGAGATCGTCGAACAACGCGTTGTTCCAGCTCCTGGGCACGACCTACGGCGGTACAGCAACGGCGTTCAACGTGCCGGACCTCCGCGGCAGGCTGGCGATGGGCACCGGGGCGGGATCGGGCACGGTCAACGCGGCTCGGGGCGTGCCGCTCAGGAGCAACACGACGACGCTCGGCGCGGGTCAGATTCCCGGTCACAGCCACGGCTTGCCCGGCGGGATGTTCACGGGCGTGCTCGGCGGCGCGGATGTGGCGATATCCAACGAGCAGCGCTCGCTTCCGCTGCGGTTCTTTGTGATCAAGGAGGGCCTGTATCCGACCGGGGATGCTCCGCTCGAAGAGGAGGGGTACATCGGCGAGATCTTCGCCTTCGCCGGAACGCAGCCGGCACAGGACATGATTCTGTGCGATGGCCGGCTGCTGCCGATCAGCCAGAACGTCGAGTTGTTTCAGGTGATGGGCACCACGTTCGGTGGCGATGGCGTGACGAACTTCCGCGTGCCGGATCTGCGCGGGCGCGTGGTGATCGGAGCCGGCCCGGGGACGCCGGAGGGAACGTTGCTCGGTGCGACGACTCGATTGATCAGTGCCATCAACCTTCCCGCGCACACGCACACGCTGACGGCGCGGTCGTGCGCAACATCGGATCTGGCCAACACCGACGGCGTGCCGCCGCCGGACGGCGTTGTCGACAACGGGGACTTCACCGCGTTCTTTGGCTCGTTCTTCAACGGCTGCGTGGACTAAGGCGCGGGTGCTTCTGGCGGCGCGGGCGCTGCTGGCGGTGCCGGCGGTGCCGGCGGTGCTGGCGGTGCCGGCGCGACCATCGATGCGGGCACCGGCTCGCGGAGCATCTGCTCGTCGGCGGGCGGGATCTCCTGCCAGCGGATGTCCGCGGAGCCCAGGGTCGTGCCCGTGGCGACGGCCAGGTCTGTCAGGGCGATCTGGTAGTCGGTCAGGGCGCGGATCTCGGCGCTCTGCGCATCGGCGAGTGCCGCGGCGGCGTCGAGAACATCGGTGCTGGTGCGCGATCCGGCGTCGAACTGGCGCTGCTCGCCGGCGAGCGTGCGTGCGGCCAGGATCGTTGACTGGCGTGCGGCCATGATGCGCTGCCAGCCCGAGCGCACGCGGTCGACCGCGTCGAGCACATCCTGCTCGATGAGTTGGCGACGGCTGGCGCGTGTGCCGAGGCGTTGCAGACGCGTGAGCACGGCGCGGCGCTCGCGTGCCTCGGCCGCCTCGTTGCCCAGCGGGATATCGCCGGTCACGCCCACGCTATAGCCCTGTGCGCGGATGTCGGCCATGTCGCGGATGCCGCGGCCCAGGTCGCGGCCCAGGCCCGCGGTGGTGTAGGTGCCCGTCAGGTCCAGGCCCGGCAGGAGGTTGTTGCGTGCGACGGTGATGTTCAGGCTGTCGCTGAGCAGGCTGAGTTCGATCTCGAGCAGTTCCATGCGTCGCTGCATGGCGACACTGATGAGCGAGGCGCTGTCAAGGTCGTAGTCCATCGGCGCGGGCTCGGTCAGGGGCACGAGCAGACCGCCGCTGGTGACGCTGGCGTCGGGGGTGTTCATCAGGCGATTGAGCTCGCGCTGCTCGATGAGCAGCGAGGTCTCGGCGGTGATGATGGCCTCGAGCCTTTGCGCCAGGCCCGACTGGGCCCGGACGACGTCGATCTCGGGCGTGTCGCCGCGATCGAAGCGGCGCTGGGCGCGCTGGAGCTGCGCCATGGCCAGGTCGTACTGTTGCTGGCGGACGTCGAGTTCCTTGCGTGCGGCCGAGAGCCGCCAGTACGAGCGCTCGATCTGCGCGAGGGTGCTGATGACGCTGAGATTCGTTCGGGCCTCGCTGATCTGCTCGCGGTACGCGGCGATGGTGATCGGCGCGACGTTGACCTCGCGGCCGGCGTTGCGGAGCAGGGGCTGGGTGATCGAGAACGCCAGCGACGATCCCCAGGCCGGGGTGTCGCTGAATGGGCTGTTGCCCTCGCGATAGTCCTGGGTCAGATCGACGCTCGCGCGGCCGCCGGTGCGGAGCGGGATGCTCACGCCCGCGCCGAGTTCGACGCTGTCGGTGCGTGCGCGCGGGGATGTGCCGGTGGTGCGGTCCTCGAGCAGGGCGGGCTCGGTGCTGGTGAATCGGGCGCTGGGGCGGAAGACCGCCTCGAAGCGAGCGCGTTCGGCGGTGGTCTCCTCGCGGGCGATGCGCGGGTCCATCACGCTGACGCGGAGATCGAGGTTGTTGCGGATCGCCTCGGCGCGGGCCTGCTCGATGGTCAGTTCCCGGCGCGTGGCGGAGGCCAGGCGAGTCCGAACCTGCTCGATGGTCGGATCGACGGCGGTGGCGGCGGTCGCGGCATCGACCGGCTCGCCGGGGCTCCCCGCCGCGGCGGGGGTGCCGGCGGGCGATGGGCGGCGGAAGCCGTCGATGCTCAGCGGCGTGACGCGACGCAGGCGGTCGATCGCCGAGCGGTCGCCGAGGTCGCTGTCGCGCTCGCCCAGCGGGCCGGCGCAGCCGACGAGCAGCGGCAGCGAGAGGCCGGCGATGAGCAGGAGTGCGCGGGCGGGGCGTGATGTGGGCGTGCTGGTCATTCGTGTCGCAGTGCGTCGATGGGGTTGAGTCGGGCGGCCTTGATGGCGGGGAACATGCCAAAGACGATGCCCGTCAGCGCGGATGAGCCGGCGGCGAGGATGATGGCCCACGCGGGGATCGTGGCGTCGGCCATGGGCGAGTCGGGAATCGCCCGGACGCCCAGGATCAGCGTCGCGCCGAGGGCCACGCCGATCGCCGCGCCGACGAGACAGAGCACCACGGCCTCGACGAGGAACTGGGTCAGGATGACCATCGGCGGGGCACCAACGGCCTTGCGCAGGCCGATCTCGCGCGTGCGCTCGCTCACGGAGGCGAGCATGATGTTCATGATTCCGATGCCGCCGACGACCAGCGAGATCGCGACGATGCAGGTGGCGGCGATGGTCAGGCCGATGGAGACGCGGTTGATGGTGCTGATGGCCTGTTCGGTGGCGCGGATGTCGAAGGTGTTCGGATCGCCGGGCTTGAGATTGCGGGACCGGCGGAGAGCGGCGGAGACCTCGGCGAACAGATCGCCGAAGGCTTCGGCGGAGGTCATGGTGCCCTGGATGAACATGCCGAAAATCGGCTCGGGCCTGATCGAATTGGCGACCGAGAAGGGGATGTAGACCTCCGAGAGCGGCTCGCCGCCGCCGAAGATGGTCGGTAGGGTCTTGGTCTCGACCACGCCGACGATGAGGAACTTGCGGCCGCCGACGAGGATCGAGGTGCCGGAGGGGTCTTTGTTGAGGTTGAGTTCCTCGACGGCCTTGTCGTTGACCAGGCAGACGGCGCGCTTCTCTTCATCATCGATCCGCGAGAAGGGGCGGCCCTGGACGATGGCGCGGCCTTCGATCAGGTGCCAGTCCTCGTCCATGCCGGTGATTCGCACGTTCTGCTCGATGCGATCGCCGGCCTGCACGCTGGCGGTGAAGACCTTGACCGGGGTGATGCGGGCGATCGAGGGGCTGGCGCGTTCGACGATGGGCAGTTCGCGGTTCTTGAGCTGGACCTGCTGCGGGGAGAAGCGGTTGGGGGTCTCGCGAGGGTTGCGCGGGAAGATGACAAAGCGTGTGGCGCCGAAGGACTCGAACTCCTTGAGCACGAAGGCCTTGAGGCCCTGCGTGCCGCCGACGATGGCGATGGTGCTCGCGACGCCGATGATGATGCCGAGGGTGGTCAGGAACGCGCGGACGCGGTTGGCCCAGAGCTGCTGCAGCGCGGTGGAGACGGTCTGGACGCCGAGCCTCGGGATGGCCAGCAGGAGTGAGATCATGATGCCGCACCGCCTGTGCTCGCGCTCGACCCCGCGGGATCGAGCGCGAGGTTGAGTTCCATGGCCTGCTTCATCATCGTGCGCATGTACTCGCCGTGGATCGGGTCCTGCTCCCGCGGGAAGTCGGAGAAGACCTTTCCATCGCGGATGCGGATGATGCGTCGCGCGTTCGCGGCGACGTCCTCCTCGTGTGTGACCAGGATGATGGTCTGGCCCTGCGCGTGCAGTTCCTTGAAGAGGTTGATGATCTCGGTGCTGGTCTTGCTATCGAGTGCGCCGGTGGGTTCATCGGCGAGCAGGATGGAGGGCTGTGTGACCAGCGCGCGTGCTATGGCGACGCGCTGCTTCTGGCCGCCGGAGAGTTGGTTCGGGCGGTGGTCGACGCGGTCGGCAAGGCCGACACGCTCGAGGGCCTGCAGTGCGCGGGCGCGTGCGCCGAGCCAGAGCCGCGCCGAGTACATCAGCGGGAGCATGACGTTCTTGAGCGCGCTGGCGCGGTTGAGCAACTCGAACGACTGGAAGACGAAGCCGATCTCCTGGTTGCGCACCTTGGAGAGCTGCGTGGCCGAGAGGCTGTCGACGCGTCGGCCGTTGAGTTCGTAGGTGCCGCCGGAGGGCTTGTCGAGACAGCCGACGATGTTCATGAGTGTGGACTTGCCCGAGCCGGAGGGGCCCATGATGGCGACGAACTCGTTCTTGGCGATGTCCAGATCCACGCCGCGGAGGGCGTGGACGGGCTCATCGCCGATGGCGTAGGTCTTGGTGAGTTGGCGGATTCGGATGGTCACGGTTGTGGGGCGGGTTCAGGGTCGCGTTGCGGGTGTACACCGGCGGAGCAGGCGCGTGACGGCGAGGCGACTGCCGGGATTCGGGGCGGCGTTACTCGAAGTCTTCGGCCTCATCATCATCGGGCGGGGGCTCTGGGTCGGACGATCGCCGGGACTTGCGGGTGCTCGAACCGCTGTCGGGATCGGGGAGCGAGTCGTCACGGACCGGGGAATCGTCCTTCAGCGCGGTCAGGATTCGGAACGGGCCGGTGATGATCTTGTCGCCTTCATCCAGACCCGCGAGGATGTTGGTGTGGGTCAGGTCGGATGGACCGATCTTGACCGGCACGCTGCGGGCCTTGCCATCGCGAATGACGTACACAACGGAGGTGAAGGCCTTGGCGCGGTCGATGACGGGGTTCTCGGCCGTGGCCCGGGGCAGTTCGTCGATGCGGCGATCGACAACGCTCTGGCTCGGGATCTTCAGCACGTTCTCGAACTTCTCGACTTCGATGTCCACGTTCGCCGTCAGGCCGGACGCCAGCAGCAGGTCGTCGGGCTTCTGCACGAGAACCTCGACCTCGAAGTAGCCGGTGCCGTCGCGATCGACCTGGCGCTTGAGGCCGACTTTCTCGACCGTTCCGGCGAACGAGCGGTTGGGGAAGGCGTTGATGAAGATGCGTGCGGTCTGGCCCTGCTTGACCGGGCCGATGTTGGCCTCATCGACGCGAGCCTTCATGATCATGGTGCTCAGATCGGCGATCTCCATGATCACCGACGCGGCGTTGTTGAGCGTGCCGACGAGCACGAGCTCGCCGACTTCGGCGTTGAGTTTCACGATCGTGCCGTCGAACGGCGCGATGATCGTCGTGTTCTCCAGGTCCTTGGTGGCACGGTCGATCTGGGCACGCGCGGCGTCGATGTTGTTGCGCGTGGCATCGAAGGAACTCTTGGCACCCAGGTAGTTGCTCTCGGCCGACTCGAGCTCGGCCCGCGAGCGGTCGCCGCCCTCGTGAAGGACGCGGAGCCGCTGCAGGTCGAGGAATGACTGCTTCATCCGTGCGTCGGCACCGCTCAGGCGGGACTCCTCGGCGCGAAGGTTGGCCTGTGCAGACTCCAGTGCCGCGGCCAGATCGCGCGAGTCAAGCTTCACGACCACGTCGTTCTTGCGGACGGTCTGGTTCTCTCGGAAGGGCAGTTCGGTGATGCGTGCCGCGACCTGCGCGGAAATCTGCACCTTCGTCCGCGGCTCGATCGAACCGGGCGCGTTCACCAGCCGGATCAGCGGCCCGCGCGTGACGGGCTCGACCCGTACCGCCTCGGGCGTGGGCTGCGGCATGAGCGATCGGGCCCACTGGCGGGCGCTGTTGCTGGTGGCGAAGACCACCCCGGTCGCGCCGATGGCCAGAACGATGATCAGCAGCGAGATAAGAAACCACTTCCGCACGCGAAGGCTCCGGGCCTAGGGTCGGTCCGACGGTCAATTTTTCGCACGCGGCGTTTATCCCGACGGGTGCGCTGAAGGTGTCGTTATAGGAATGTCTGGCGTCGCGTTGCAGTGCGGGCCCGGAAATTCATGTCCGGGACGCATCCATCGTGGGTTGTTGCGAATCACGGATACGGCGTCGATGGCGGCTCCGGTGCTCGGTGCCGACCGGCCAGTTCCCATAGCGCGATGGTGCCGGCGACCATCACGTTCAGCGAGTCTACGCCGGGAGCCATCGGTATCCGCACGCACTGGTCGGCCATGGCGATGGCTTCCTCGCTCAGGCCCGGCCCCTCGGTCCCCAGCAGCAGCGCGATGGGGCGCGGGTTCTGAGCCAGCGTTTGGGCGAGGGTCGGCAGATCGGTCGAGTGATCGCGCCCGGAAAGGGCCACGAGCAGATATCCGGCATTTTGAACCAGCCTCAGCCCATCGGGCCACGGGCCCAGTCGGGCGGTGGGCACCCGTAGCGCGTGGCCGACGCTCACGCGGATGGCCTTGCGGTACAGCGGATCGGCGCATCGCGGGCTGAGCAGGATCCCGCGAGCGTTGAACGCCGCGGCGGACCGGTAGAGCCCGCCGATATTGTCGTGGTTGACGATGTGCTCGAGCACCAGCAGCGGGCGAGCGGGGTCGGGGTGTGCGAGCAAGTCGCTCGCGGCGACCGGCCTCGCTCGGGCCGCGATGGCCATGAGCCCGCGATGTAGCGGGAAGCCCACGAGCGATTCGAGGTGTTGTGGCTCGATGAGGTACACGGGTGTCTGCTCGGGCAGCGTGCGCAGGGCCGCGTCGATGGTCTGGGCGCGCGTGGGTGTGCAGAGCACGCTCAGAACGCGGTGGGGGGAGTTGACCAGGACGTTGAAGACCACCTCGCCCTCGGCCATGAGCCTGCCGTGTGGCGAGCCTTCGCCGGCCTGAGGGGTGAGCTCGCCGGGTGCATCGAAGGCGCGGGCGAGTTGGGACTCCTTCAGGTCGCGGTACTCGGCCAGCCGCGGGTCGGCCAGATCGCTGACGTGAATCATGTTGGGCACGTCCGACGGTATCCCGGCACATCGGCGCTACGATTACGGCATGATTACCCGAACGAACTTTCGCGCGACGATCGTGCCGGCGATGGGGCTTTGCGGACTGCTGCTGATGGGCGTGGCCCTGAGCGGGTGCGAGCAATCTCCCCCGCCGCCAATGCCGACACGCGAGGAGCCGCAGACGGCCCTTGGCAAGAGCGCCAAGATGGGCCGGGACATCGCGGGCAGTATCGAGGGCGCCAGCCAGCAGGCCGCGGGTGCCGCGGCGGCTCTGGGCGCGGGCACCACGATCGATGTTCAGGGCCTGGTGTTCCCGATCCCTGCCGGCTGGCAGCGGACGAACCCGGCCTCGCCGATGCGTGTGGCCCAGTTCGCGGTCAACACCGATGCGACCATGTACTTCACGCAGTTCCCCGCGGGGCAGGGCGGTGATGTGGCCAGCAACATCAACCGCTGGGCGGGCATGGTGCGTGACCCGTCGACCAACGAGCCGGCGAAGTTCGCCAGCACGCCCCGCGCCCTGGCCAACGGCGTCCGCCTGACGATGTTCGACTCCTCGGGCACGTTCATCGAGGGCATGCCCGGGCAGACCGGCACGCCCCGGCCCAACTTCCGCTTTGTCGGTGCGATCTTCGAGGCTCCCGGCGGCGGGCGCGTATTCGCGCGCATGACCGGTCCGGACACGACGATCGAGGCCGCGCTGAACGACTGGAACGCGCTGATCAACGGCGCGACGATCAAGTAAGCGATCACGAGCACGCGAGCGAGCAGCCGCAACGGCCCGCGCACGCGGGCGGAGGATTCCTTGGCCGATCCGACGCAGCATCTCAATCTGATTCAGGCGGCGGTGCTCGGGCTGGTCGAGGGCATCACCGAGTATCTGCCGGTGAGTTCCACCGGGCATCTGATCATCGCCAGCGATCTGATGAAGCTCGGGCAGACGCCGGAGTCCGCCCGCGCGATCGACTCGTTCAACATCGTCATTCAGGGCGGGGCGATTCTCGCCGTCGCCGGCCTGTACTTCCCGCGGTTTGTCGCCATGCTCGCGGGGCTGATCGGGAAGAACGCCGCGGGGCTGCGGCTGTTCATCAACCTCATCATCGCGTTCATGCCCGCGGCGATCGTCGGGCTGCTGGTTCACGACTGGATCGAAGAGCGGCTGATGAGCACCGGGCCGGTCGCCGCGGCGCTGATCGTCGGCGGCGTGTTCATGATCGTTGTTGATCGCATGGTCATCGGCCCGCGACGCAGGGCGCAGGCACAGGGCGTGGCCGATGCGTCGGTCATCGGCATGGAACTCGACCAACTGCGCCCGGCTCAGGCGCTGGGCATCGGGCTCATGCAGCTCTTCGCCCTCGTGCCCGGCACCAGCCGGAGCATGATGACCATCGTCGGCGGGGTGATGGTTGGTCTTCGCCCGGCCGCGGCGGCGGAGTTCTCGTTTCTTCTGGGCATGCCCACGCTCCTGGCCGCGACCATGCTGGCGCTGTTCAAGGACCTCAAGCACGCCAGCGACACGGGCGGGCAGAATCTCTTCCAGGTTCTGGGCGTGCTGCCGGTGGTCGTCGGGATTGTCGTTGCCGCGGTATCCGCGGCGATCGCCGTCAAGTGGCTGGTGGGGTTCCTCAATCGCCATGGCCTGATGCCCTTCGGTGTGTACCGGATCGTCATCGGGGCGGTGCTGATCGCGCTCGCGGCGATGGGGCTCGTGACGGTCTGAATCTCTCGGGCGGCGGCGGTGATCGCACGCGGCGCGGGCGGTGCTGAATCCGCCCGGCGGGTTCGCCCGTACACTCTGGGCTCGCGGGGCTCGTTCCCGCCGAGCGCCGACATTTCACGTGCGCAAGGGCACGAAACGGAGAGACGCTCATGGCGAACGCTGCTGTTCCACAGAACCCGGGCTCGATGTCCCGCCGCAAGAAGATCGCGCTGATCGCCGGCGCGGGCACGGTCGTGACGGTGGGGGTGCTTCTGCTGCTGGTGCCGACGATCGCCTCATCGCTCGCGCCGGGGATCATCGAGTCTCAGGCGGCAAAGCAGATCGCCGGAAGCGTGAAGGTTGGCTCGGTGTCGGTCTCGTGGACCGGCCCGACGAAGATCACGGGCATCGAGCTGCTCGACGACAAGGGCCAGAAGGTCGGAACGCTCGAGGCGAGCAGTTCGCTGGGCATTCTCAGTGTGCTCGGCGGGCTGAGCGACCTCGGCACAACGACGATCTCCGGCTCGCTCGAGGTTGTGCAGACCGCCGCGGCCGATGGCACATCGACGACGAACCTGCAGCGGGCCATCGCCCCGCGCACGCCCGCTGCGCCGAGCGCGGAGCCCGCTAAGTTCCCCGGCGACCTGCGGGCCGAACTGGTCGTCGATGCGCTGGCGATCACCACGACACAGAAGGACGCGGCGGGCGCCACGCTCCGCAGCGCCAAGATCACGGGCCTCAAGGGCACGGCCGGCGCGGCGGGCCGCGCTGCCGGCGGCGATCGCGGCGCGAACGCCAAGGCCGACTTCAAGGGCACGATCGATGGCGGCGGAACGTTCGAACTCTCGCTGGACGCGACGGGCCTGACCGACACGGCCGATGCGGTCCGGATCGACGGCGCGAAGGTCGATCTGAGCGTCAAGGCGGCGAACGTGCCGTCGGCCATGCTCGATGCGCTCGCGGGCCAGGGTGGGCTCGTCGCCGGCGCGCTCGGCCCGAGCGTGCAGAACGCGACGCTGAGCGTCCGCGGCGGGCTGAAGGACGCGCAAGCATCGTTCGATGTTACCAGCGACAACACCGCCGCCTCGGGCGAGGTGCGCATCGCCGGCGGCCGCGCGACGCTGGTCAGGGCCATCGACGCGCAGATCAAGGACACCACGTTCGCCACGAACGTGCCCGCGCTGCGCGATGCGCTGCAGCGCGCCGGCGTGACGGTGCAGTCGGCGCCGGATGTGCGGGTGAGCATCGCGACGCTCGATGTCGCGCTGCCCTCGAGCGGGGCGGGGCTTGACCTTCGTGGCGCGAAGATCGCGGCCGAGGTCCGTCTGGGCCAGACGCAGGCGCAGGTGCGCGTTCCGGAAATCGGCGGGACACCCGCCGCGGCGGGCGCTGCCGCAACGGCGGGCGCTGCCGCAACGACGGGCGTGTCCCGGGTGCTGGTCATCCGCCCCGCGAGTATCTCGCTGACCAGCGATGATCTCGTCGGCACCGCGGCGCTGAACGCCAGCACGTCGGTCGCGATCGACGGAACCGACGCCGGGGCACTGGCGGCGCAGGTCCAGGCCGGCGGGCTGCTGCTGCCCGGCGGCGGTCCTCGCACCGGTCTGCCCGGCACGCTCAGCGGCACCGTCAGCGCGATGAGGCTGAGCACACAGGTGCTCCAGACCTTTGTCGCGGGCATGGATCTGCCGATCGACCTGCCGACGGACCTTGGCCCGACGCTCGACCTGCGGCTGGTGGCCAACAGCGCCGGGGGCAGCGCCGAGGCCACCGATCTGAACCTCACGCTCGCCAGCGACGGCGTGAACGCGCGCTCGGCGCTGCGGCTCTCGGCCGAGCGACTGACCACGCGCGATGACTCGACCATGCTCAGCGTGCGCAGCATCTCGCCGATCGCACGCCGAGTCCTTGCCCGCGGCGGGCAGGCGCCGGCGGATATCCGCGGCGATGGCTCCCTGACGGTGAATGTCGCCTCGCTCGATGTGCCGCTGCGAAGCGGCGCCCCGGTACTCAACGAGGCAGCGGCGAACGTCACCATGACGCTCGGCGCGGTCGATGTCGAGGCGTTTGCGCTTGCCGGTGGTCCCGTCTCAATCTCGGGCACGAGCATCACGGTCGATCAGAAGCCGGGCGCGCCGGCGGGTCTGCGCCTCGCCACCGCCGCGGCTCGCGGCGGGGAACGCATGGTCATCGATGGAGATCTGACCGTCGCGGGCATTCTCGATGGTGATGGCGGGCGCGCGGCGCTGCCGGCGATCGGCACCCGACGCGTGTCGGGATCTTTGAGTGTCGCCGGCGCTTCGTGGGCCTGGGCCGAGCCCATGGCCACGAAACTCAACGAGGACATGCGCCGGCTCGCGGCGGAAGTCGTCGGCACCGGCCGCGGCGTGAACCTCACGTTCACCGGCGCGGCCGATGCGCAGGGACTCACGCTTCGTGCCGACGGTGCCGCGTCCGGCGCCGCGCTTGCGGCAAGCCTCAAGGCCGATCGGATCGATGTCGCGTCGGTTGATGCGGGCCTGACGCTCATGCCGGCGATGCTCGACAGCGCGCTGGCCATCGCGGGCTTCTCGCCGCAGGACCGGGCGCAGGTCCGGGCCACGGGCGGGCGACGCGTGAGTGTCGCGGTTGCGCCGATGTCGATCCCGCTCGCGCCCGGCTCGCTCTCGCCCGCGTTCGATCGCGCCGGCGATGCGGCGGCCAACGCGAAGATCACGCTCGATGCGCTGGTGCTGAGCGATCTCAATGTCGCCGGGCGCAGGCTCAGCGCCGGGGCGCGCAGCGTGAACATCGATGCGAGCCTGCCGCTGGCAGCACTCGGCCCTTCCGGGGGATCGCGCCGGGCGACGGTCAAGGTCAGCGCCGAGCTGCTCCGTAGCGAGGATGCTCCGCTGGGCACGCTGAGCGTCGATGCCGCCGCGGCGCTCGATCAGTCGTTCATCAAGGCCCGCGCGGGCATCGCGGGCGTCAGCACGCTCGTGGCCGATGAGGTGCTCGATCGACCGGGCTTTGTCTCGGGCCTGCTTGGCAGCAGCGCGAGCCTGGAGGTCAGTGTGGATCAGGCCTCCGCCGGCGCGGCGAGGCAGATCCTCCTGGGTGTCGTCACGCCCAACGTCAACGTGCAGCAGATCAACATCGTGGTGGATGATCAGGCGATCCGCCTGGCCTCGCCCATGAGCGTGCGTGCGACGGTGCCCGCGGCGTGGGCCGAGCAGAACCTGCTGGGCGGGAGCACGCCGGGCGCGACCTCGCGCACGCGCATCGAGCGACCGATCGAGCTGACCGCCGACGTGCGCTCGCTGGCGATCGCCACCAAGGCCGGCCCGCTGCTTCCCGGCGTGTTCGCGATTGATGCGCAGGGCACCATCCGCGAGCTGGCGCTCCGTCAGGAGTCGTCGGGCTCACCCGGCGTGGCCAGCACGCTCGAGGGTCTTTCGTTCAGCGCGGCCACAACGCCCGACAACGCGCTGAACGCGAATGTCCGCATCGCCAGCGTGCGCGAGGGCGGCGCCGCGACCGAGCCGATCGTCGCGGATGTCCGCGTCGCGGGCATCGGCGATCCTCAGGGCAACTTCGATCGCGACGGCGCACGCGTGAACCTGGACTTCAAGACCGGCAACATCCCCACGGCCATCATCGACGGTCTGGCCAATCAGGGCGGCGAACTGGTCAAGCTCGTCGGCCCCGCGATCATGCTCGAGGCGCAGGCCGCGGAGTTCTCGCTCGGCGGCAGCGGTTCGGCGTACTTCTCGCTGCGGTCCAAGCCCACACCGCCGTCCGCCGCGACCGACTTGCCCGCGGTGCCCGCCGGTCCCGCGGGCTCGACCCCCGCCGCGCCGCCGGTCTCGATCACGCCCATGGCGCTGATCCAACTGGCCACGCGCGAGCAGCCCGCGCCGCTGCGCCCGGGGCCGATCATCGACACGCGCGGCGTGCGTCCGCTGCTGGTCGAGCTCTCGCAGTTCTCCTACAGCGTCGATACGAAACTCCTGAAGATGTTCCCGCTCTTCGCGAACATCGAGCGCAAGCCGGGTCCGACCAAGACCTCCATCACCTCGCGCAACCTGGTCATCCCCGCCGATGGCGACATGCGCCGGCTCAACGGCGAGCTGCTCGTGGATATCGGCAAGATCGACTACACCTTCAAGCGCGAGCTGGGCGAGTTCCTCGACACCGTCGTCTTCACCGCCGCGGGCGAGGCCCAGCGGCCCATCGCGCCGTTCACCATCTCGATCGTCAACGGCGTGATGACCTACGACAAGTTCGATCTGCCCATCCGCAACTTCGTCATCAAGACCCGCGGCACGGTCGACCTGGTCAACAACACCGTCGATGTGATCATGTACGTGCCCACCGTCGCCGCGGCGCCGAGCGTGATGAGGAAACTCAACGCCGATCTCGGTAGCGGCTTCGGCTCGATCCTGCCCGATGTCATCGCCGAGGGCACGATGGTCCCCATCCGCTCGCGCGGGCCGATCGACAACCCGACGATCAGCATCGATGTCGAGCTGTTCTTCAAAGAGTTCGGCAACAGCCTGACGAAGGAGCCCGGCAAGATCATCGACAACATCGGCCGCGGGCTGGGCGATATCTTCGGCCCCAAGCGGTGATGGCCCCGACGATGCCCGCCGCGCTGCGCGTGCCAAGGCCCATCAGCAGGCCCATCAGCAGGCCCAGCAGCCGCCTCAGCCTCAGGCCTGCGTCGGCAGCTTGCTCGCGTTCGTCAGCACCTTTGCAAAGGCCGCGGCGTACTGGTCGAGCAGTTCCTTGCTGGCGCTGGGGAAGCTCGGCAGCTTGATCAGCGTGCCGTTGCCGGCGGTGGTGCGGGGCAGATCGGCGGGGTCATAGACCCGCGCGCGGGCCGACTCATCGTGCTCCAGCCGCGCGAGCCTGAGCCAGTCGCCCTGCGTGAACACCGGCTGCTGATGCAGCAGCGGGTAGCGCGGCGCGCTGACCTGGCACCCCTCGGCGCTGAGGGCCTTGATGATCGCCTTGATCGGCGCGCCGAACTTCGCCTGGTCGTACCGCACGAGGAACTCGAAGTACACGCGCTGCGTGTTCTCCAGCCCCTCTTCGCCGCTCTGATAGGTCTTGAGCCCCAGCGCCGACAGGCGGCGGCTGAGGTACACGCAGTTGGCGCTGCGCTGGGCGGTGCGCTCCGTGAGCCTGCGCAACTGGCTGCGGCAGAGCGCCGCGCTGACCGGCGACATGCGGTACTTGTGCCCGAAGCCCGTGGCCGCGTACTCGCCCAGCGGGTGGCCCATGGCCTTGAGCGGGACCAGCCGCTCGTACTGCCCGTACCGCGCTGCGCTGAGCACCAGGTCCGCATCGCGGCTGACCAGCAGCCCGCCCTCGGCGCTGGGCAGCAGCTTGTTCCCCTGCAGGCTGAAGACCGCCAGGTCGCCGATGAGCCCGATGGGCTGATCGCGGTACGTCGCCCCGTGCGCGTGGCTGGCGTCCTCCATGACCTTCAGCCCGTGCTCGCGGGCGATGGCCATGAGCTCATCCATCGCCGCGGGAATGCCGAACAGGTGCGTGACGACGATGGCCTTTGTCCGCGGCGTGATGCGCCGTGCGACATCGGCCGGGTCCAGCGCCAGCGTGCGGTCATCGGTCTCGGCAAAGACGGGCACGCCGCCGCAGTGCAGCACCGGCAGCACGCTGGACCACCAGGTCGTGCTGGGCACGATCACCTCATCGCCCGGGCCGATGCCCATCGCGTGCAGCCCGGCGAGGATCGCGGCGGTGCCGTTGTTGTGGCTGAGCACGTTCGGCGCGACCTTGAACCCGCGCCCGGCCAGTTGCGGGATGAAGTCGCCGACATCCATCACCGGCAGGCCCGCGGCCTCGCCGCCCATCCACTGGGCAAACTCGCACTCCAGCGCCAGCGCCTCGGGATGCGGACACGGATACCCGCCCAACTCCCGCGGCAGATGCCCGCCGGACCACTCGCCCGAGCGGATGATCCGCAGGGCCGCGGCCTCATCCTCATCGGTGACGATCGGCCAGCGGTTGGCCTCCTCCTGCGGGAGCGTGACGGCTTTGGGCCCGCCGAGGATGGCGGGCGTGGCGTCGATACCGACGGGCGGATGAAGATCGAGCGTGCTCGGGCTGGTCATGGCGCAAGTGTACAGGGCGTCGCGGCGGCGATCGGCCATCGGGCTTGGGCCATCGGCCATCGTCTGCGAGCTCCTCCCCCGTTTCCCAACGGGGGAGGTGGTGGGGGGCGCGTCTTCGCGGCGGAGGGGGTCTTGGCGGGGGCGAACTGAACACCGGGATCACGGCCTGACCGTCGCGTCTTTCCCCCTCCGGCTCGCGGACTCGCCACCTCCCCCATTGGGAAATGGGGGAGGATCGAAGAGAGATTCTCCCGCCCGTCTGCGCCCGATCCTACCGAAAACCAACCCCACCGCCGCCCAACGCAGCCTGAGCCATCCCCTCGACAAGTCCCGGACTTTCACGACTTTTCGCCACATGTTCGCCGATGTTCGCCGTTACTTCCCGGCGCGTTCGCGGAACATCGAACTTTTCGGGGGCCGCGTACGGAGACAATTGCAGGCCTCCCGGAGACTCCGTTCGTACAAACGGAGAGAAATGTTGTACGAACGGAGAGCCCGTTTGTACAAACGGACAAAAATGCGGGCCGAACGGAGCCTCCGTTTGCACGAACGGAGAGAAATGTTGGCCGAACGGAGACTCCGTTTGTACAAACGGCGCTTCCGGGCGGCCTCCCGGAACAAGTTGTCGGCCTCCCGGAGACTCCGTTCGGCCTTCCGGCGCAACCGTTCGGCCGCGCGGAGACTCCCGCCGCCCCCCCGGCGCGCCCGTTCGCCCGCGCGGACCTCTCCGCGGCCCGCCCCCCCCTCCCGCGCTCCCGCGCGGCACGCAGCCCGCCCCCCGCACCGCTCCGCGACCCCCCGCGCCGCCCACGCACCCGAGATCGCGCGATGGTTCCGCCAAGATCTTGCCGAGGACATTGATCGCACGGCGAATCAGCGGTAGCCTGTCACCAGACGGGTGCAGTGGCGACTGTCAAATCGCCGCGACGCGTTTCCGAAACACTTTACCGTGGCGGAGAGAGAGCAGGAGCACGGCTCATGCGACTTCTCTCGATTCGGGCGTCTGCGGGGAAGAGTGGCCAGTCCGAGCACGGCGGCAGAGCTCGAGTCGTGGCGGGCGTGTTGACGTTCGCGGCGATGGGGTTGTTTGTTGTTGGCGGCGTGGGGGGTGCATCAACCGCGCTCGCCCAACTGCCGCCCGCACCGGCGGGGGTGGAGGTGACGACGATCCACGGGATCGAGTTCAGCACCATCGGGAATCCGGGGAACGCCGCGTTCAACTCGAGCGAGTTTGAGGGACGGCCGAACTACCGGTTCAACGACATCATGCAGAATCGCGGCACGGTCAACGCCGCGTATCGAATCTCGCGGTCGGAGA
>Ga0315901_10002568_pt1 | contig 24829 bp, 16 predicted proteins | sample LakEriMetagenome_10_FD_203761 | JGI IMG/M metagenome (GOLD analysis project Ga0315901, IMG submission 203761) | Freshwater fungal communities from buoy surface, Lake Erie, Ohio, United States - Buoy 2 MA116 | ecosystem: Environmental > Aquatic > Freshwater > Lake | place: USA: Lake Erie, Ohio... | reverse complement strand
GTGACGACACCGTCGATCAAGTACCCGAACTGGCGAACTCGGGTAAAGAATTCGAAGGGGGAATCGATAGCGCGCGGATCGTTGCGGCTGTCCCGGACAAACAGGTAGAACTTGTTGAGTTCCTCCCACATTTGGCTGCTGAGCATTTCGCGACTCTGGCGGGCGTTTTCGCGAGCATACTGCAAGCATGAAAGAATCGAATTCGGATTCTGTTCGTCGAAGGTCAGGAACCGGATGACGTATTCCTGACACACATGCTGGTAGGTTTCGAAGAATTTCTCCTGGTCGCCAGTGGTGTAAACCAAGGCTTCCCATTGATGGTCGAGGTGATCGCCGAGCCCGAGCGTCAAATTGAGGGTCACATCGATGAACCGAGCTACGTTTTCCGCGCGTTCGGTATAGCGACGCATCCAAAAAATCGAATCTGCAACTCTCGATAGCATGATGGAATAACCGTCGGATATAAAGTGTTGTTGCCAAACCGTTGCGATTCAAACCCGAGAGGCTCAGAGTTCGTCTCTCAGCACCCACGTATCTTTGCTTCCTCCCCCTTGGGAAGAGTTGACGACGAGGGACCCTTTGACGAGCGCGACACGCGTCAGTCCGCCCGGGACAATATAGATATCCTCGCCGTACAGGATGTACGGCCTGAGGTCGACGTGCCGACCTTCGAGCGTATCTCCGCAGAGCGTCGGGACCGTCGACAGGGCAAGCATCGGCTGTGCGACATAGTTTCTCGGATTGCTCTCGATCAAGTGCCGATACTGGTCGAGTTGTTCACGCGTCGCTCTCGGTCCTAGAAGGATGCCGTAACCGCCCGACTCGTTGGCTGGCTTGACAACCAGTTCACCGAGGTGGCTGAGCACGTACTTGCGTTGTTCCGGATCCGCACACATGTACGTTGGGACGTTGGGCAGGATCATCGTTTCCGAGAGATAGTACTCGATCATCTTGGGTACATAGGCGTAGACCGCCTTGTCGTCGGCGACCCCGGTCCCGGGAGCGTTCACCAACGCCACGCGTCCAGATCGATACACCTCCATCAGCCCGCGTACGCCGAGGGTCGAATCTGGGCGGAGCGTGTCCGGGTCGAGGAAATCGTCATCGATACGTCGGTAGATCACGTCGACTCGTTGCAACCCTTTGGTGGTCCTCATGCAAACGTAGCCATCTTTCACCACCAAGTCGGGGCCTTGCACCAATTCGACTCCCATCTGCTGGGCGAGGAAGCAGTGCTCGAAGTAGGCAGAGTTGTAGATGCCTGGGGTCAATACCACCACGTTCGGGTCGCGGACGGAGGCTGGCGCGACGTACTGAAGCATTTTCAAGAGCTGCTCGGGATACGTCTCCACGGGAAGGATATTGTGACCCTCGAACAATTGAGGGAAGGTCCGTTTCATCACTTCGCGATTCTCGATCACGTACGAGACCCCCGATGGGCAGCGAAGGTTGTCCTCGAGTACGTAGATCTGGCCATCGGCACCGCGCACCAGATCGGTTCCCGTGATATGGCACCAGATTCCACGGGGTGGGTTCATCCCATGCAGTTGCTTGAGATACCCCTTGCTGGAGGAGATCATGTACTCGGGCATGATCCCGTCGCGGATGATCCGTTGCTCGTGATACATGTCATCGATGAACATATTGAGCGCGCGAATGCGCTGCTTCAGCCCCGATTCGATGACTTCCCATTCCCGTTCGAGGATCACACGCGGGATCAAATCGAAGGGCCAGATTTTCTCGGTCCCGGCCGCATGGCCATACACGTTGAAGGTGATCCCCATGTTCAGCAGTTCATGGTCCGCAGCCCGTTGCCGCCGCTGCAGTTCACCGATCGGAAGGCTCTCCAGGCGATCAACGAGAAACCCAACCCCCGGCCGAGGTTGGCCTTGGGATGCGAACATTTCGTCATAGAAACCAGGGGAGTCGTAGGTTCGTATCCCTAAAGGATCAAAAACCTTCTCTGACAACACTTCGCTTTCCATCGGCATAGACCCGCACGTTTCGAAGCCAAAACCTTGATGCTAGTGGGAATCGTCCAGTTGTAACGTCGAACGTGGAGCAAAATCCAGAGGACAAACCGGTTTTGTTCCCCGGCGACCGACGTAGATTCCCGAGGGAATCGACTTTCGGCAATTCGTAACCTCGAGGACGGGTTTGCTAGGGAGTGAGCTTCGCTAGCGAACGGTCGACCGATACGATCGCTACAACCCTTTTTATCAACGATTCTTAGGCATTTCGAATGCCGAATTCCCAGCGTTTTCCCGTCTGTCGATAACTGAAAACTACGATTTCGAGAGATTCAGTGGACTCCAGGTAATTCCCATGAAAAGCAAAACACCGACCGTCGATTCGAGCGAATGGAATCCGAAAGATTCCGACTTCAAGAACCAAAGATTTCGGCTAGCCGAAGAGAACCAAGACGGTTTTCTCGACATCGGCAGGAAATCGATTCCGGTTCGAGTCACCGAGATGACCGTGAGCAGGTTCACGGCGTTCATCGATCCAACGCTATCCAAGAAAATCAAGGCAAAGGGCCTCGGTCGGTTGCGAATCCTCGACAAAGACTGCAAAGTTTGCATTACGGCCAAGCGGCTTTTGCCGGATGGCCGAGAGATGCTCGAAATGGAACAACTCGATGAGATAGCGATGTTCCATCCCAATCATCCAGGGGGTGGCGTCGAACCATCGCGAGGGTTTTCCGCTTGGGACTTGGCGTTGCCAGGTCTGATTGCCCTCGCGATCTTTTTGGTCGTGTTGGCGATTCCGCTCTCCGGCGGGAAGTGGAGTGGTTCTCGCAAGATCTCGGACTTTGCGGAATCGACTTGGAAAAAAGTGGTCCGGTCTTTTGACCGTTAGTTGGCAACTTCGCTACCGACGGGACGAAGTCAGTGTCCGTGGGAGGATCCTTGGGCCTCGACATTCTTGGCTTTGTAACCGCCCCGCGACCGGAAGTACAAAATAAGCAGCAGATACAAGACAGCCATGGTGAGCGGGACGAACGACGTCAGCTTCAGGGCTTGGCGTCCACCATAGAGACCGGCATCGGTCACAAGTTTCTTGTCTGCATCTGCCGTGGCCGAGGCTTCTTGCCACCAGTTCGCAAGTTGCTCATTGTTCTTGTCGGTGCGGCCTTCTTTTTTGATCAGCTCCGTGGCTCTGGCGAGTTCCTTGCCGCCATCCTCAAGGACGCCGACCTTGGCTCCGTCGAGCCCCTGGACTTTGAAACCAAAAAAGGAGTTTTCCGTTGGGGCCTTGTATCGCTCGTAAACTTCCGGGCCCTTTTCCTTTAGGTTCGCAGTCGCATTGTAGTCCTGCTTGAATCCAATTCCCGGTCCACCGAGCAAGCCCGCGGAAAGCATTCCGATGCCGCCTAATGCACCGATGGTGATCGCGCCTCCTTTGGGGAACTGTTCGGAGGCAACCGCAAGCATCGTCGGCCAGAGGAAGGTTTTGCCGATTGCGTACACGGTAGCCGCAATGACACAGGCAAGGACTGTCGTTGCGGCGCCGAGCATGTTCAGTCCAGCAAAACCAAGCAGACCGCTCACGAAGAGCAAACCTAGCGGGGAAATGCGATGGACGATAGGTCCGGCAAAAAACCTTAGCAGAAACATGAGCGCTGACGTATAGACGAAGAGCAGCAATCCCTTTTGCTTGGACTCCATGATCGCGCCAGTGATCTTGGTGATCCATGAGTCGGTCCCAAGTTCAACGTAGCCGACAAGAGCATGGATCAATAGCAAGACAATCATCAACGGTGCGAAGACCTGCGTGAACATCTCGCTCAAACTGACTCCCGCTTGGCTAGCTTCCGACTTCGGAAAACTCTGCCCAACAAGCATCGCACCGTAGATAACCACTGGCAGCAGGAACAGCGATATCTGTACTTCCCACGAAACCGGTTTGCCGCCGTCTGGATTCATGAAATACGATGCCAATCCGCCGACAATCAATCCTCCGGGCCAACCGGCATGAAGAATGTTCAGGTAGTGCGTTTTGTTGTTCGGGAACAGCGTTGCCACCAAAGGATTGACCACCGCTTCGGCAATCCCGTTGCCGATGGCAAACAAGAACATTCCCCAAAACAAACATTGAAACGCCGCGTCCTTGCCCCCCGAAGCAAACGCGTAGCCTGCAGCCAAAGTCAGGATCGCTGAGACCAAATGGGTCAAGAACGCCAAGCTCATCAATCGACCATAGCCGAGCGAATCCGCCAGAAACGAGCTCAGGAGGATGATGATCCCGAAACCTGTCAAACCACCGCCGGTGATCTGGCCAAGTTCGGTCATCGTAAAACCAAACTTCTCAGCCCACTGGCTTAGAATCCCTGCTCGGATCGAAAAACCGACACCCGCTGCGAGAATAGCCATGAATCCCGCCCACAAAAGCCGATGGGCGTTGGGGGCCGACGCCCCTGAGTTGTCTGTCGTTATGCTCATATCAATGCACTTCGAGGAAGGAGTCGTGGGAAACAAACTGTCCTAGAGGACCCCGAGAGTCTATTCGCCAGCGGCCATAAATGCTACCAGAGACCGCCCACAAAGGGCGATTCTATGACCTTGCCGAGTTTGTCCCGGCGGAGATTCCCGAAATCCGCCAAACCTTACGCAACCGACAATTTTGCCTGGTGGGTCCCCCCCTCTGAAAAGGCTACAATATCGGCACGATGAGAATCCCCAGCTACCGAGGTACCAGTCGCGTCGCGATCAATTTGACTCCGATGATCGACGTCACCTTTTTGTTGATCATCTTTTTTCTGGTCAGCAGCCATCTGGCCAAGCAGGAGAATTTTCTCCCGTTGGATTTGCCATCGGCCACCTCTGGGATCGGCGATTTTTCGTCGCGACCGACCCTGACAATCCAGGTCCCTCGCGAAGGGACCTATCAGATCGGCGGGGTCAACATGGACTTGAACCAACTCCGGTCTGCCATCCTGGCGCGGGCCGAGACCGAGGGAGACAAGCCGATCCGAATTCGGATCCGCACCGATCAAACGGTGCCCTACGCTGCTATCTCCAAGCTGCTCAAAACGATCGCGCTGACCGGGAACTCCGATGTCGTGTTCTCAGTGCTTGAAGGGAGCGGACCATGAAGACGCGATTCCGCTCCGGGCAAGACCGCTCCAGCTTTGACTCCACGATGACACCGATGATCGATGTGGTGTTTCTGCTCCTGATTTTCTTCTTGACCACCGCCTCGTTTCAGAAGCTCGAGAAGCTTTTGCCGAGCGCTATCTCCGCCGAGTCGCAATCGCAAGCGGCGGGCAAGACCGATGAGATCCCCAAGCCGACCGATTCGGATCTGTCGGACTGCGTGATCAAGATCGCGCTCGAGGACGATCGTATTCTCTACCGGCTGAACGACGAAGACATCGAAGAGTTGGAATCGTTGCTGGGGCGCATGAAAGCGATCCTTCGCGTTCGTCCAGACATTCCGTTGGTGATCGACCCGAGCGACGATGTGCCCGCCGGCGATGCGATTCGCATCTATGACCTCGCGAGGGGCGTGGGGGCTCTGGCGGTTTACCTTGTAGGACGATAGCGCGCCACTTGGGGAGTTCGATCAGGAGCGTCCCTGCGCCTGCCACAGGTCGGCCAAGACGATGGCGTGATGGACCGCCCTCGCCATTTGATCGAGCGACGCAAATTCCTTGACGGAGTGGATATTGTGCTGGCCCACGGACAAGTTCGGGGTGGGGAGTCCCGCAGCCGTCATTTGAGCGCCATCGGTACCTCCTCGAATCGAGCCACGCGTGCAAGCGATCCCGAGTTTTCCGTAAGCTTGTTCGGCCAAATCCGCTGCAATCGGAAACGTGCGAAGTCGATCCGCCATGTTGCGGTACTGCTCGACGATTTCGCATGTGTAGGAGAGCCTTGGGGTCCGATCACAGATCTTTTGAGCGTGCGATCGCAGCATGGAGGCGTACTCGTCGAGGTTTTGTGTATCGAAGTCGCGAAGCAGGAATTGCACGCTGGCCTCGGCGACGGTCCCGGTTGTTTCGTAGGGGTGAATGAACCCTTCGCGTCCGTCGGTCGATTCCGGTGACAGGCGATCCGCAGGAAGGGAAGCCACGAGTTCTGCTGCCGCTCGCAGGGCGTTGACCATTCTTCCTTTGCCGAGGGCAGGATGGACGTTGTACCCCTGAAAGCGAACGGTCGCCCCATCGGCGGAAAAGTTTTCGATGTCCAGAACACCTTCGCCTCCGCCGTCGAGCGTGTAACCTGCGATCGCCCCGGCCCGCATGGGTTGGAAGTGTTTGGTGCCGCGACCGATTTCCTCATCGCACGTGAAGAGGATCCGAATCGGACCATGCGGAAGCTCGGGACGCTCCATGAGATGGTTCGCCATTTCCATGATGGCGGCGACCCCGGCTTTGTCATCGCCCCCCAACAATGTCTTGCCGTCTGTGGTAATTAGTGTGTGTCCAACAAGATCCGCCAGTTCGGGCGTTTCGGCAAAGCGAATCGCCTCGCCGGAACTGAGTGGGATGTCGCCCCCCGGATAATTTTCCACCACATGCGGGACGCAGCGATCTCCAGGCGCCTCGGGGGAGGTGTCCAGGTGCGCGTTGAACAGAATCGTCGGGACCGGTCCATCGATCGTTGCGGGTACGGTCCCCCAGACCAAGCCATGCTCGTCCTGTTCCGCATCGTCGATCCCCATCCCTTTGAGTTGCTCGACCAGAAGTTGCCCTAGCAACCATTGGCCTCGGCTGCTTGGGTAATCGCTCGTGTGCGGATTGGCGGTCGTGCCGATCCGAACGTATTGAAGGAAACGTTCCAGCAACCGATCGCGATTGAGGATCTGTGGGTTCATCATTCCGCTATTCCAAGGACCAAAGAGCAATCGGACATCCGACGACTCTATGGTATCGGTTCCCGAGCCCAGGTTCACGCTCCGGCCGCAGGGGCGGATTCTTCTGCAATCGCTTTTTTCGAAATTTTCGGTTTTTTCGTCAGAGTGACCTAACGTGTCCCAGGCCCTGCGATTCTTGATGTGTCGGACCCAGATTCGGGTCCCCAGCGACGTGAGCCCAGCAGGAACAAGAAAGCCGCAAGACCATGGCCACCACAGCAACGCGAAGCAGATCGATTAAGCCGAAACTCGTCCAGCAAACCTTTGACTGGGATGCCCAACCCAATCGACTGGGTACCTGCCGAAACGAGTCCGACGTAGCGCTGGCTCCGGGGCGAAACAGTGTTTTCCCAAAAAAGTCCAGGCCGCTGCCTGCGTCGAAGGCAGGTGCCGAACGAATTGGTCGTTGCGAGCACGCAGGGGGATTGATGGAAACAGTTCTGTCCCGATACGGGATCAGCCCCGAGGAGTTCCGCAAAGCGGTGGAAGAGTTGCGAGCGACGCGTTCGAGGAATCCGAACTAAACGAACCAACAAAAAAATCGGCCCGCTATTTCTAGCGGGCCGATTTTCTCTCTCTTCGTGTCTAGGTTCTAGCAATCGAGTTCGCGATTAGCGAACGCGGGTGCTGCTAGCTTGAATGACACGACGATTGGTGTTCATGTAGGCATGAGGATCTGCTGCAGGAGCAGGAGTCGCAGGAGCGGCAGCAGGAGCAGCCGTTCCGTTGCACGACGAGCAGCCAGCGGTTGGGCAGGCATCGCAAGCACCGTCATCGCAACCACGCTTGTGGCTGAACAACTTGCCCAGAAGACCACCGTGACGCTTGCCGAGTCCGCAGCCGCTATCGCACGATCCGCAAGGATCGTTGCAAGCGATTTCAGCGCCGCAGCTTGGAGCTGCTTTGCATGGATCGCAAGCGGCGATTTCAGCGCCGCAGCTTGGTCCACAAGCGGTTTCAGCTCCGCAGCTCGGTCCGCAAGGATCGCTGCAACCATTGTCGCAACCATGGCTTGCAAGGCGAGCATGCAGGTTGTTCTTCCAAACAACCAACTTGCCCTTCAAGCCCTTGAGCTTGTCAAGAACTGGAGTGCGAACGTAAACCGGAGTTCCGCATGGGTTGCCACAAGCAACTTCAGCTCCGCAGCTGGGAGCGGCATTGCAGGCAATTTCCGCTCCGCACGAAGGACCGGAACCGCAGGAAGCGATTTCCGCTCCGCAGCTTGGGCCTTTTCCGCAAGGATCGCAAGCAGCGATTTCAGCGCCGCAGGTTGGATCGCAAACCGAGGTGTCACAGCAGGAACTTCGAGCCCCGCAACCGTTTCCACCCAACAATCGATGCAAGAGATCGCCGCCAAAGCTTTGTCCGCAAAGGCTGGCTCCCAAAACCATCGACCCTACCAAAATGTTCCACTTCATCGAACCAAATCTCCCTATGTACATTGGGTCACTGACCGTTTCCTACACCGCCGTCCCATGGTGGAGTTGAGACCGATTTCGGCGCACGAAGTCGCCGCCGAAATCGCCCTCGACTGGCGCGGCTTGTGCGGACGTGTTTCCACGTCCAGCGTTGACTTCGTTAGCCCCTATCCTCGTTGGCGACGATTCCTTAATCGCCCACCAACATCCATGGACCGCGATGCCCTGCCAACATTACTGCTTACCAGGACGAGCTACGGTTGCCGGCCGAGCCATCCATCGGCTCGATCAGTTTTGGGTAACCGGCAATTCCGCCTGCCATCCTACCCGGAGTCACAAAGACAACCGTGGCAAGATGCGACGACATGCGAACGTATCGGTCAAAGGAGGAAAAGCCCTTGAGCAGTCGGTTTCATTTTTCAGAAAATGCAACGTGGCAGTAACTTGCGTCAACTTTGAGGGTTGCGTGAAGAGTGCGTAATTGGCGGTTCGTGCGTCCGCAAAGTTTACCCAGATTCAACTTGGTGTTGGAACCTTCTTCGCGTTCGTTACACTTTCCCAGATCATGAAGATTGCTTATCTGACCGCTGGTGCCGCCGGGATGTACTGTGGATCGTGCATGAACGACAACGCGGTCGCTCGCGCCCTGATCCGTTCAGGACACGATTGCCTTCTCGTACCCGTTTACACCCCCATTCGCACCGACGACGACGATGTCAGCGTTTCTCGAGTCTTCCTGGGAGGCATCAACGTATACCTTCAACAGCAAGTCGGCTGGATGTCGAGGGTGCCTCGTTTCCTGGACGCCATCCTCAATCAACCCTGGCTGATTCAATGGCTGACTCGCGACGCGGGAAAGACTTCTCCGAAATTGCTCGGAGCTCTCACGATCTCCATGCTGCGCGGATTTCGCGGACGGCAGCGGAAAGAATTTGAGCGGCTCCTCGAATGGTTGGATACCGAGGTTCGACCGGACGTGATCCTGCTGACCAATCTCTTGATCGGAGGTGCCATCCCGGATCTCAAGGCTCGTTTGAAGTCTCGGGTTTTCGTCACAATCCAAGGGGACGACATTTTCTTGGACTCCCTTTCCTCGCAAGATCGCCTCGCTTGCGAAACGCTGATGCAAGAACTCGTTCAATACGTGGACGGTTTCTTCGTCCATTCCCACGAATACGGCGTTGCGATGGCTTCGAGGTTCAAGATTCCTCGTTCGAAGTGGCACGTGGTCCCACTGGGGATCGCCGCCGACGAGTTTCCGGCGGGCATTCCACCAGGGGATCATAGGGTATCCCCTGAGAAACCGAAGACCGTCGGCTACTTGGCTCGCATGGCCCCGGAAAAGGGGCTCCACAACATTGTCGAAGCGTTTCGGCATATGCTCGAGTCGGGTTCGATGCAAACACCGCTGCAGCTGCGACTTGCCGGTTGGATGGGACCACAGCACAGGGAGTTCTGGGACGAACAGCGCAGCCGGCTCGATGCCCTCGCGGCTACCCATCGCCAATTCATGTGGGACTATGCCGGTTCCGTAGACCGTGCAGGCAAACTCGAGTTCCTGCGGTCCTTGGACTTGTTTTGCGTTCCGACCGATTACGCGGAACCGAAAGGGCGATTCTTGCTCGAAGCCGTCTGCATGGGATTGCCCTACGTGATGCCCGACCACGGTGCATTTCCGGAACTGCATCGCCGCATCCAATCCCGTTCAGGACACCCCGAAGGCTGGCTTTATCGCCATGATTCGATGAACGATCTGGTGAGCGTCTTGCAGAGAGCGTTGCAGAACAATCCGGGGCGCCGCGCGGTCTCCGAGGAATTGCTCCACGAATTGGACATCAACACCCATACCGGTCGATTGCTATCGTTGCTTGAACTCCCGGGAAATCATCGTTGAACAGCCCAGGCTATTTTCCCGAAGTCGTGTCGCCGTTTTCATCGGACTTGCGATTCAGCTTGCTCGACAGCCATTGCTGAGCCGACAACGTCAGGCGATCCTTCTGTTTCGCAAACGCATCGTTGATTTTTGAAACCAGTTTGTCGTTGTAATCGCTGATTTTTCGATCGAGCAAAGCGCGGATCCCCTGTCCGAGCCATTCGGCCAGATCGCCATGAATCTGACTGATCCGATGCGTTTCGAATTCAATCACTTGCACCTCGGCCCGCGTCGCGACCGGCTGAAATTGCACGTCCGGCGGAAAAACCAAAGGATTGACTCGGATCCCGACGTCCAAGTCGATTTCTAGCGCAACGGTCGCGTCAGACTGAATCGAGACACTAATGATTTGGACATCTCGCTGAAAACGGCTCATCCTCGCGAAGATCTTGAGCGGCGCAACGATGCGCAATTGTGTGGTGAATCGCCTGCCATTACTTTTTGCATCGAATGACAGCACCCGAATCTCGAGCCGATTCGCTGGATCGATGAACTCGATGAAATAACGTGTCCACGTTCCGTGGTCGACCATTTTCCATCGTCTCTTGGTGTCGAGTCGCAGGCCATTCATTTCGACGTCGACACCATCGTATACCTTTTTCTGCTTCCCCCATTTGCGGTTGTCTTCGAAATTGGGGGGCAGGTTCTTTAACGCGAACCAACGCACCCACTGGCTCATTTCCTGCAACTCCGACTCGCTCGGCTCAAGGGTCGCCGGATGCTCCCTCTCGACCAAATCGTCCGGCCGAGGGGATGGGCGTTCGGATTCCGGAATGGTTACGTCCGCGCGGGGGGGTGTCTCCGATGCATCGCTCCCTGGTTCCTCGAACCCCTGGAGCGCGTCTTGCCGCGTGATTTCCTGCCCATTTGCGAACGGTCCGAATCCGAACGCGAAGCATCCCAAAAAAAGCATCGCGCGAACCATCCCGCAGTTCGCCGTGGAAACCAGGCCCCAGCCAAAGCGATCGGCGAGCAAGGAACCCAGGCTATCCTTCGGGAATAACGCCATTTCCAAAACTCCCCAATTCTTGTTGTTCGCCAATCCGTCCTGCAGCGACGTTACAATAATCGATTCTTCGGCCTCGAATCCTACTCCATTTGACTCGATCTGCAGATATGCGTATTTCTCCGTTTCCTCCCCGGATTGCAAGCCTGGTTTGTGTCGCACTCGCATTGACGGGCTCTTCGTCGGGCCAAGGGGGCGATCCCAATCCCCCGCGCGATCCCCAACGCGCCCAGGACTTGGCTGATCGAGCTTTGGCGTCGGGGGATGCCAGTCGCGGTTTGCGGTTATTCACGCGTGCAAACCTTGCATGTTTTTCATGCCATCAGATCGGCGAATCGGGAGGACGCATCGGCCCGGAACTGACCGAGTCGAGCCGGACTCGCTCCGCCGTCGAATTGGCCGAAAGCTTACTCTGGCCCAATCAAACGGTCGCCGCTGCCTATCAACCCTACAAGATCCAACTGGACGATGGAACGGTCCTGTCGGGATATGTGCGAGGAAGCCTCGGCGATAGCCAATCGAGCTTGGTTTGGATTGAGCCATCGACCCGAAACGAACGAGTCCTCGAAAAGTCGGAGATCGAACAGATGCAACCGTCGGCATCGCTGATGCCCGTCGGGCTCTTCGATGCGCTGCCAGTTTCCGAACAAGCCGACTTGTTGCGGTTCCTGATCGATCTCGGTAAACCGAACACGCTGGATCGCAAAGCGATTGATTCGGCGGTGCGATCGGCGAGCACTCATTCGCCGATCCGCTTCGAGTGGGGGGCGCTGCCTCAGGACTCCGCGCGGCATCCCCTGCAACAGGAGCACGTCAACCGGGATCGCATTTACGACTTCTACACCAAGCAAGCGGCCTATTTCTCTAAACAGTCCCCTCGCCCGTCTTGGATCGAAGAGTTTCCTGGCCTGGATGGCCCTCAGTTTGGTCACTGGGGAAACCAGAACGAAGAATCATGGAAAGGAAACGCATGGGCGAGCATGGACTTGGGCACGGTGCAATCGAATGTGTTGGTCGGGCTCCAGCGGCCGATCGCTCGGGCGGTGGCCCTTCGTTTCGGCGATTCGCTTCAATGGTCGGCCTGCTTCAACGCCGACACCTTGGGCTACGAGGCGGTTTGGCGCAACGGGTTCGTTTCCTACTCCAGTGTCCGCCAGGGCTACATCGATGGCTTCCGCATCGCGGGGGATGTTGTTCCTCTCGGCGATTACGCGCAAGCCGCTGGTGGGAAAGCCCCGCAAGCCGCGCGTCGCTACCGCGGCCTGTATCGGCACGGTAAGGAAGCGGTCTTTGCGTACGACCTCGATGGCGAACTCCATCTCGATGCGATCGACGCGCGGGGCGAAGAGATTGTTCGCACCATCGCTCCTGCATCCACCCATCCCAAGGCTTACGCCCTGAAGGGCGGGCCCTCGCAATGGCCGCAGCGACTCGCGACGAAGATCGTTCGAGGCCAAGGCTCAGGCTACGTGGTCGACCGAATCGAGTTGCCGACCGACAATCCGTGGAAAACACCGTTGGCATGCGGCGGGCATGCATTCCTCAGCGACGGGCGCGCGGTGGTCGTGACGATGCAAGGAGACGTGTGGCTTGTCGATGGCCTGGACTCGAGCGAAGCGATCTGGAGACGCATCGCGGCAGGCATGCATCATTTGCTCGGGGTCGTGGTGCACGAGGATGTCATCTACACATTGGGCCGGAATCAAATCACGCGGCTGCACGATCTCAACGGCGACGACGAGATCGATTTCTACGAATGCTTCTCCAACGCGTTTGTCACGTCCCCCAACGGGCATGATTATTTGTGTGGTTTGGAGCGGGACGGCGAAGGGAACTTCTATTTCGGGTCGGGGAACCAAGGAGTCGTGCGGATCTCTCCGGACGGACGAGAAGCGACCGTGGTCGCGACCGGCTTTCGCAACCCTGACGGCATCGGTTTATTGTCCGACGGAACGATCACCGTCCCGTGCTCCGAAGGGGAGTGGACTCCGACCTCGATGATTTGCCAGGTCGAACCCGTCGCCAACCGCTCCAGTTCCGCACGCACCCGCGATGCCGATCCTCCGTTCTACGGATACCGCGGCCCGAAGGACAACAGGAAAATCGAGTTGCCTTTGCTGTATCTACCGCGCGGAATCGACAATTCGAGCGGCGGTCAAACCCAAATCGATAGCCGAACGATGGGTGCGCTGGATGGGCAAATCGTCCACACCAGCTTCGGAACCGGGACGGCATTTTTGATTCTCCGCGACTGTGTCGGCGAGCAATGGCAAGGAGCCGCAGTCCCGCTTCCCGGCGAGTACCGCAGCGGCATTCACCGCGCTCGCATTCGTCCGCAAGACGGATGGCTCTACACGACCGGTATGCACGGGTGGGGAACCTATACGCCGGACCCTGGCTGCTTCGATCGACTGCGTTACACCGGCGAGCCCGTGCAATTGCCGGTTGGGTTTCATTTGCATGCCGACGGCGTAGTCGTCGACTTTGCTGAAAAGGTATCGGCCGAGGTAGCTCGCGATGTGCGAAGCCACTTCGCCCAGTGTTGGAATTATCGTTACTCGCCCGGCTACGGATCGAAGGAGTATTCCGTCCTGCACCCGGGAGCGATCGGTCACGATGTGCTCGACATCCGATCCGTTACGATCTTGAATGATTCGCGCAGGATCTTTCTCGAGATTCCCGATGTGCAACGCTGCAGCCAACTCCATCTGTGGATGCAAACCGGATCAGGTTCACCGGTGGAACTTTTCGCGACGGTGCACGAATTGGATCAACCATTTCTGCCCGAGTATCGGCAACGGGACTGGTTGCGCACCAAATCGCCACATCCCATGGATCGCGATCTGCAGATGCTGACCAGGAAGATCCCCAACCCTTGGCAGAAACCGCTCGATGGAGCGCGAGTGATTCGCATCGAAGCAGGCGACAATTTGCAGTTCTCCACGCGATCGCTCGAGGCCAAGCCAGGGGAGCGGATCTCGCTGGTATTTAAGAATCCCGACGTGGTTCCGCACAATTGGGCATTGATTCAGCCTGGTGCGCTCGAGACGGTGGGAGACATGGCCAACAAACTGATCGGAAACCCCGACGCGTACTTGCAGCAGTATGTCCCACAAAGCGACTCGGTCATGTGCTACACCGACATTGTCGAACCGGGCTCGGAGTTTACGATCCATTTTGAGGCACCCAAGAATCCTGGTGTGTACCCCTATCTTTGCACCTTCCCGGGGCACTGGATGGTGATGAATGGGGAACTGATTGTGCGGGAGTGACTGCCAATCGCGAAGCGTTGATGAAATGACTTGACTAAAAAATCAACGCTGTCAGTTCTCGCTAAGATCCGTCACAAGCGGTGCGGATGGTCGATTGCGAACACGCATCGGCGAGTGTCGCATCATCTCCCAGCGACACGCTGTTTCCTGAACGCTCACGAGAAGTCGCACTACGATCGCTTGGGCAATTCTTTGAACAGCCTCTCGACAATTTGGTCGGCTCCGATTCCTTCGGCTTGTGCCGAGAAGGTTGGGACCAGTCGATGGCGCAGGACCGGCGGCGCCAACGCTGCGATGTCGCTCGGGGTGACGTGGAGCCGCCCCTGGAGCAGCGCTCGAGCTTTGCCTGCCACGACCAGTTGTTGGCATGCCCGCGGGCCTGGTCCCCATTGCACCCAATTCTTGACCCACTTGGGAGCATTGGGATCGGCCGGTCGCAACCATCGTACTACATCCAACACCAATTCCTTGACGTGATCGGGCAACGGTACCAGCCGGACCAGTTGTTGGTATTCCACGATCTCGGGACCGGTGATCACCGGCTCGATCGTCCCCGTGTGAGAGCCCGTGGTGCGTTCGATGATCAGTGACTCCTGCTCCCGTGTGGGGTAGTCGACCAATGTCTGAAATAGAAAGCGGTCGCGTTGAGCCTCGGGGAGCGGGTAAGTTCCCTCTTGTTCGATCGGATTCTGAGTTGCGAGAACAAAAAAGGGTTCGGATAGCTTGTAGGTCTTACCACTGACCGTCACGGCATGTTCCTGCATGGCCTCGAGCAGGGCGGCCTGGGTCTTGGGAGGGGTACGATTGATTTCGTCGGCGAGCAGGATCTGCGTGAAGACCGGTCCGCGGACAAAAGCCAGTTGCCGAGTTCCCGATTCCGATTGCTGGATAATGTCGGTCCCGGTGATGTCGGCTGGCATTAGGTCGGGGGTGAACTGAATGCGATGAAACTCGAGTGCCATCGCTTGGGCGAGGGACCGAACCATAAGCGTCTTGGCCAACCCAGGGACCCCCTCGAGCAGGCAATGCCCGCCGGCGAGCATGGCGATCAGCAATTGCTCGATCGTGTTGTCCTGCCCCACGATGACATGGCTGATTTGCTCGCGAATCTTTGCAAAGCTCTCGCGTAGCTTGTCGGCTTTGGCGACGTCATCGGGCGAAGGAGGGGCGATTTTTAAGCTGGTCATGCTAGGGGCCGATCACTCGTGACGTTTGTGGGTGAGAGACGGGGGCGGGCGGGGATGATCCCATGCCTCAGTCTAATTCGAAAAGCCGGTCAAACCCAGCCGATACGGGGCTGGAATCGTCGCAGGGGCCGGTCGCAGCTTTACTTGACATCTTTTCGGAACCCTTATACCCTTACGCGACCTGCCGGGGAATTAGCTCAGTTGGGAGAGCGCTTGCATGGCATGCAAGAGGTCAGGGGTTCAAGTCCCCTATTCTCCACTGGCCGAAGGCCAATAGAGAGTGGAAAGGAGAAAATAGAGAGTAGAAAGATTCGAGACCTGGAAATTTTCTGGGGGCAAGAAACTTTTATGACCACTCCATTTTCTCCTTGTCTACTCGGTCTACATTCTACTCACTACTCTCTATCTTGGATCTTGGCAGTGCGAGTAGTCTCCAACTCTGGAGAATTCTGATGGCATTCGCCTTCGCGAAAGTGGCGTAAAGTCATTCGAGGTTTGGAGTATCTCCAGGCCGCAATTTTTCAATTTCTTCGTGCGTCAGAATCGTGCTTGCTCTGGCGAGCTTGGATTTCAGTCGGTCGTTAAATTCGGGGGATCTTAGCTCACAATGGCCTGGATCCAGGTCCGGCGGATCGCGGCGGATCGCTGGGAGTTATGACAACAGATAGTCCCTCGGGAATATCACTTACTTTCCCAACGCATACTTCCCAGCCATCCTGAATCGACGCATTCACTTGAGCAAGTAGCTGGGAAGGTGACGTTACACAAAGCCGACTGCATAGTCTTGAGGTAACCGGCATCGCTTTCATTTTGCATCGACTGACTAGGGGGAAATGCGGCCGTTCGAGTCCGCATCGATGCTCTTCAATATACGGTCTTCGTGAGCTTCAAGTTCTATCGGCAATGGGGTCTGGTCCAGTTGGTAATTGACGCCTCCGCGTGGCGAAACCACAATTCTCGCCAATTATTGCGGCTCAGGTCTGCTCTACGGCACGCACGGTTGGACGCTTCGTCGCTCGCATGAACTCCACCGGTACGCGGCCCCCAAATTCGCGTCAATTGCCGCGAAACGATTCGGGAGAAAACTCAACCTTCAATCGGGAGACAACCGAATAAGTCCACGTTGGTTTTGTCGACACCGGGCGACTCCACAGAGACAAGCAATCTTTCGATACAATTGAGCGGTGCTGAACTTCGAATAAATGCCAGCCAGCAAACGACTTGCGTCGCGACGAGGGCTGGCATTTTAGGATCCCAATCCTCAATCTTCCCGCTAGAAGAGAGCGAAATGACTTGGATCGACTGGTACAACTCGCTTGCCAAACCGAGCTGGACACCGGCTCCGGCGACGATCGGGCTGGTCTGGCAGATTCTCTACCCCATCATCCTCGCCACCTTCGGTTTTGTCTTTTTCCAAGCGGCACGCGGCAAGCTGCCATGGATGGTGGCTCTCCCGTTTGCGATCAACCTTGTCGCGAACGTGGTATTCACTCCCATTCAATTCGGGATGCGAAATCTGCCGATGGCGGCGATTGATATTGTCATCGTGTGGGGCACGATCCTCTGGGCCGCGGCGGCTGTCTGGAAGCATCATCCGTGGATTGCGGTAGCACAGATCCCGTACTTCGTGTGGGTCTCAATCGCGACGGTGCTACAGATATCGATCACAGCGATGAATTGGGGACGCTAGCACTTGGCGGAGGGATTCATCCGCCGAAACGCGTTCGCGTCGGTTTGAGGCGGGTGAACCTGACGACGAATATACTTCCCTCGTCCGTCCCTCGCAGGTAAGCAAGTTGCGAGCATCAGGTTCCCGTATCGTGATGTCTTCTTTATAATCTGTACGGTATCCTCCCGCCTCCTCGCGGTCGCAGCTTTGTCCTACCTAGTTTTGCGATCGCCACTCGAATCATCATTGGACCAGCATGACTCGTCACCGCGCTCTTTGGGTTGTTTTCGTTTTTGCGTTCCTCATCGGCTCGCCGATCGCGCTGCCGCAAGCCCCCTCGGTTTCGCTCCAGCCCGGGGATCGGATCGCGATCATCGGCAACACGACGGCCGATCGGATGCAGCACTCGAGTTGGCTCGAGACGTATTTGGTTTCGCTCCTTCCGGAACACGATCTGACATTTCGAAATCTGGGGTATCCGGGAGATGAGTTGAAAGTCCGATCGCGCGAGGAGAATTTCGGCTCTCCGGATGAGTGGCTGACCAAAGTTCGCGCCAACGTGATCTTTTGTTTCTTCGGATACAACGAAGCTCTGCGCGGCGAAGCGGGCTTGGAAACATTCCGACGCGATCTCACCGAAGTCATCGACGGCATGCGCCAGCAGAAATACGACGGCCAGGCCCATCCGCAATTGGTCTTCTTTTCTCCCATCGCTCACGAGAACTTGAAAAGTCCCCATCTCCCCGATGGCTCGGCGAACAACCAGAAACTCGCCATGTATACCGAAGCCATGCGCGAGATTTGCCAAGAGCGACAAGTTCGGTTCATCGACTTGTTTAAAATCACACAACGCCTCTACGGTTCCGGCAAATCACCGCTGACCATGAACGGAATTCACTTGACCGATGACGGCGAGCGGGCGGTATCGAAAGAGGTTGTCGCCGAGTTGTTTCCCAAAGCGACCCTTGCGAGCGATGCGGGAAGACTCGAGAAACTGCGTCAGGCGATCCTCGACAAAAACTATCACTGGTTCAGCCGCTACCGCGTCGTCGATGGTTACAACGTCTTCGGCGGCCGCTCGAAATTGGCTTGGTTCGGTCAGTCGAACGCGGATGTCATGATGCGCGAGATGGAGATCTTCGATGTCAAAACTGCGAATCGCGATTCCGCGGTCTGGCGGGTTGCTCGCGGTGGAGCTTATGAAGTCTCGGACGACAATCTCCCCGAGGAATTGAAGGTGAGAAGCAACATCCCCGGCAACCAACCCGACGGAGGGCATACCTACTTGGGAGGCAAGGAAGCGATCGGAAAAATGAAGATCGCCAAAGGGATGGAAGTCAATCTGTTCGCATCGGAGGAAATGTTCCCCGATCTGATCAACCCTGTCCAAATGGCGGTCGATCCCGACGGCAGGCTGTTTGTATCGGTATGGCCTTCGTACCCCCACTGGAATCCGGTCGAGCCCCGCCGCGACAAGATCATTTGTCTCCCCGACGACAACGGCGATGGCGTTGCGGATCGCTGCGTCACATTCGCCGATGAACTCAATAGTGTCACCGGCATGGAATTCTGGAATGGCGGGATGCTCGTCGCGGCTCTTCCCGAGATTTGGTTCTTGAAAGATACCGACGGCGACGACCGCGCGGACCTGAAGATCCGCATGTTGCAAGGAGTCTGCAGCGCCGACTCGCACCACTCGGCCAACGCCATGCTTCTCGGACCCGACGGATGGCTCTACTGGTCGCGAGGCATCTTCAATGTCTCGGTCATGGAAACACCGACCCGCACCGTCCGATCCGAACAAAGCGGAGTGCACCGATTCAATCCTCGCACCTTCGAGATGGAGTTCCATTTCCCGATCGGCCCCAATCCGCACGGCGATGTCTTTGACCAGTGGGGGTACCAGTTCGCTAACGACGGAACCAGCGGGACCGGTTCGTACGTGAACATCGGCAAAGGGATCGGCAACAAGCAGTGGTTCAAGATGCGCGTTCGGCCCGTTGCCGCCAACGGCATCCTGTCCAGCAGCCACTTCCCGGAGGAAAACCAAGGCAACTTTCTCCTCTGCAATTGCATCGGGTTTCTCGGTGTCTTGCAGCATCGGGTCGAAACCAACGGCGCCGATATCACGGCCACGGAGATCGAGCCGATCCTCGTATCGAGCGACCCTAATTTTCGCCCCAGCGACGTCGAAGTCGGCGGCGATGGCGCACTCTATGTTTCCGATTGGTCCAACGCGATCATCGGGCACATGCAACACAACATGCGAGATCCCAATCGAGACCGAGAACACGGCCGCATCTATCGCGTCACCGCAACGGGACGGCCCACTCTCAAACCGACCAAGCTCAAGGGCAAACCCATCGCGGAAGTCCTTCAAGCGTTTTTTGCGAAAGAGAACGGAACACGCTATCGGGCCCGCATCGAACTGAGCGGTCGGGATACCAACGAAGTGATCGCAGCCTTGCAACAGTGGAACGGGGCGCTCAACCCGGCTCGCCCCGAGGATGCCCAAGCCTTGCTCGAGGGTTTGTGGGTTCTCGAAGAACATCGCGTTCCGAATCTAGCCTGGATCGAGAAGACGTTTGCCGCTCGCGAACCCCGCGTACGCGCCGCAGCAATCCGCACCCTCGGGCACTGGGCTGGCAAGGTCACGGGTTGGGACGACCTGCTCCTGACCTCGGCCCGCGACCCCTCAGCCTTGGTCCGCGCCGAAGCGGTCAAAGCAGCCGTGGAATTCGGTGGCGACACCGCGAACGAAGCGGTCATGCAAGCCGCCGTCCTTCCCCTCGACCCGGAAATGAAAACCGTCCTGGCCTATGCCAAGGACCGGCTGCGCACCGATGCACAACTCCAACAACGGATCGCGCAAAAAGAGAAAATGTCCGACGCAGCCATGCGCTACGCGCTCGAGTTCGCCCCCCCCGCGGATCTGATGAAGCTGCCGCAAAACGAAGAACTGCTTCAGGCCGTCCTGCGCCGCACGCAAGTTCCGAGCGACATTCTTCGAACGGCGCTCGAAGCCTTGGCGAAGCGGCGCAAAGCAAGCCCCGTTCCGCTCATTCTCGACCTAGCCCAGGATCGCGATGCTCGCGGTGATGTCGATGCCCTGTCGAGTCTTAAGGAACTCGCTATCGAACAGTCGCCCGCGGAATTGCGGAAGGCTCGGGGAACCCTGCAACAACTGGCAACCCAAGCCAAACTCCCTGCCACTCGGCAACTCGGATTCGCCGCGTGGCTGATCGCCGAAGGGAATGGCGATGCCCCCTTTGCCGCGGCAGCAACCAACAAAGAACTCCTCCGCGATTTGCTCGGCGCGGTTCAAAACCTTCGCAACGATCCCCTACAACGGTCTCTGTTCCCGGCTCTGCGTGGACTGATGTTTGACTTGCCTCCCGCTCTCGCATCCGAGTCCCGCAGCGCTGCGTTGGCCCAGCCCGGGATCCAAGTCGACTACATCTACCCGGCACCGGATAACGTGGCCTTGGAAACCTTGGCCCCTCTTTCCCCGAAAGCCACCGGCGTGGTTCCCAAAATCGTGATGAACGTCCCGCAACGGACCGAAGCGGATGACTTCGCCCTGCGTTTCTCCGGAAACTTGACCGTTCCAAAGTCCGGCAAGTACACTTTTTTTATCGCATCCGATGACGGATCCAGAATCTACCTCGACGATCGTTTGCTGATCGATAATGACGGCTTGCACGGGATGGCTGAGAAACAAACGAACGTCGATTTGTCCGCAGGCGTCCATCGCATCATCGTCACGTACTTCGACAATGGAGGAGGAGACGGTTTGAAAGTCGCATGGAGCGGCCCGGATTTGTCGAAACAAGAGATTGCACCGGAGTTGCTCAGTGTCGGCGGGAGCGAGACATTGCACGACCTCGCCATCCGCGCGGTGGCGAGCGTCCCTGGTTATGAAAAAGAGAAATTCGCAGACTTGGCATCCCTCATCAAATCCGATCGCCACAAAGGTTCGGCGATTCAAGTCCTTAAGCAATTGCCAACCTCGGCATGGGATGTTCGCGAAGTTCCAGGCCTCGTCGACAATCTCGTCGGATTCCTGAGCAGCATCCCAGCCAGCCTGCGAACTACCGCTTCGGCCGTGGAGACTGCGGAAGTCGTCCAGTCCCTGGCGTCGATGCTGCCGCCTGACCAAGCCGCAAGCATCCGACAACGGTTGCAAAACCTTGATGTGCGAGTCATCGCAATCGGCACCGTTGTCGAACGCATGAACTACGACAAAGAAAAGATCGTTGTCGCTGCTGGAAAGCCCGTGGAGTTTCGATTCTCCAATCTCGACAATATGCCCCACAATCTCGTCTTTGTGAAACCCGGCGCTCTGGAGGAAGTCGGATTGGCGGCGGAAGCTTCAGCACAGGATGCAGACGCCCGTGATCGTCAGTTCGTTCCTGTCTCCAACAAGGTCCTCCTGGCCAGCAAACTCCTCGGTCCGGGCGAATCGCAATCCCTTGCATTCGATGTTCCCGCCGAACCAGGATTGTACCCCTACGTATGCACCTACCCCGGGCACTGGCGCCGCATGTTCGGAGTGCTGTTGGTCGTCAAGGATGTCGAAAGCTACCAAGCGGATCCCGATGCCTATCTCGCTGCTAACCCGCTGGAAGTTCGCGACGAACTCCTTCGAACCATCGGTCGCAATACCGAGTGGAAGATCAGCGACTTGAGCCAAGAGATCTCGATGGCCGAGCATGGGCGATCCTACGAAGTCGGCCGCAGTTTGTTTCGCGCCGCCAACTGCGTCGGATGCCATCAACTCGCCGGCGAAGGCAAAGCCTTTGGACCCGATCTTGCGAAACTCGACGACAAAAAACGGACCCCCGAAGCGGTTCTCAAAGCCATCCTCGAGCCATCCGCCGATATCGACGACAAGTACCGCTCGCGCATCTTCCAACTCGACTCGGGTGCCGTCGTCACTGGCATGGTTACCCATGAGGACGCCCAAACAATCCATGTCATGGTCGATCCGCTAGCAAAGAGCGAACCGACGATCTTCGACAAGTCGGAGATCGAAGGGGAGAAGACCTCCGCAGTGTCGACCATGCCGCAGGGGTTGCTCAACAAACTGAGTCGGGAGGAAATCCTCGACCTCGTGGGATATGTTCTGGCCGGCGGGGAGAAAAAGCACCCGATCTTTGCTGGTGGCGACCACGATCATCATCACTAATGCAAGCTGCCAAGCCGCGCCGCGTGAATCGCGGAAATAGCGCGAAACCTTGCTCTCGGCATCGGGTTTGCAGGGTGGGGTCAGAGATTACGATTCGGAAACGGCTTCGTTGGGGATAGCAAAATCAATATTTTGCGTCCTCCAACGAATGAAAAGCCGACTTGCCGGAGGGTTTCTCTGGCGATCTGTTGACCGCTAACTACAGTCAGAAACAGGGTTTCGGTTCATCGTTTTCCTTCGCTCTATCGGTTTGCGTCGTCGATCTATATGCACCAATTTCTTTTGATCCAGACGCGTTTCGTGACGCGGGCCACCCTAATCGGTGTTGGTTTGGCGTTCCTTTTGGTCGGTTTTCTGGGCTCCCGTCTCGCGTTGGCTGACGGCAACCCGGACATTGTCGGTGTTTTGGCTGTGTTGACCGACAACCAAACGGCCGCCGAGCTTGGCCTGTCCGACGACCAACTCGAAAAACTGCGAGGCATGGTCAAACAGCACGAGGCAAAAGCCTTGGAAATTGCTGGCCAGCTTCGGAGTTTGGAACCGGTAGAACGTCGGGTCCGCGCGAAGGAAATCCTTCGAAACCTCGAAATTGGCGCGATGTCCCTCCTGAACGAAACCCAGCGCAACCGAGCCGAGCAACTCCGATTGCAACAGGTCGGGCTGGCAGCAATCCTCGAACCGGAAATCGCCCAGTCGATCGGAGCGACGGAAGAGCAAATCGCGAAAGTGCAAACGCTCGTTGAAGGCCGACGTGCCCTGCTTCGGGAGTTGGGTCCCGAAAAGGGAGAGACCGAATGGCGCCGCCAACTGGCTGAGCTTTTTGATGCCACTCAGACCTCGAAATGGAATGACTTGACGGGCACCGCTGCGGCGAACGGCGGCAAATCGACGGGTGAAACGGCGACGACCGACCCAGTTGCCGAGCCCAACCGCCCTGCGAGCCCCTCGGATCAACGTGCCGCCCCGTCGGATGCTGAGGTGATGGCAGCGATGATGGTGCCTCCTCAAGGTGGCCTGTCCCTGAACTTCAACGCCGTTCCTTGGAGCGATGTGCTCAAGTGGTTGTCGAAGGAAGCGGATCTGAGTCTTCAAACCGATTTCTATCCGCCGGGCACGTTCACTTACCGCGACCGCTATCGGACGTACACGATCCCCCAAGCCATGGACATCATGAACAGTGTCCTTCTCAGCAAGGGATTCAGTTTGATTCGCTACCAGCGGGCGTTGATCTGCGTCGATCTCGGTTCTGGAGAAAACGCAGAGATCACGCGTGGACTCATTCGAGAGATGGTGGAGTTGGTTCCGAGCACGGAACTCGACCAACGAGGAGAGTATGAACTGTGCAAGACGGTATTCACGCTGCAGCGATTGAGCGTGGAGGAAGCAGAAAAGGAAGTCAAGCAGTTGCTCGGTCCGCAAGGTTCGATCTTGCCGTTGACCAACTCGAATCAACTGCTCATTACCGAAACAGGGGGCAAGCTCCGGTTGATCCGCGAGACGCTTCAGTTGTCGGAAATGCCGGAAGCTGGTCGAATGTCGAAGATCCTGGTTCTCGCGCTCAAGCACATAAGTGCGGATGAGTTGCTCGGGATCGCAAGACCATTGCTCGGGCTCAAGGATACGAACAACGTATCCGACGATCTCAGCATCTCGACCGATGCCTTTGGTACCAAAATCTTCGCGACAGGTTCTCCGGACAAGCTTCAGAAACTTCGCGATATCGTGATGCAAATCGACATCGAACCCGAAGACGCCAAGACCACGGCGACCACCGCCGAGCAAGCGGTCGTCAAGAGCCACATGGTCCGCGGGTCTGATCCGCAAACCACGATGGATGTTTTGCAGACCCAGTTTGCGGGCCAAGCCAACATCAATCTGGCCCTCGATCCCAAGTCGAACAATATCATCGCTCGAGCGACGCCCTCCGATCATCGCATCATCGATGAGATCATCGAGACACTCGCTGGCGAGACATCCGATTTCCAGGTCATTCAGCTCGACAGTATCGATACCCAGGCTGCAATTTTGACGCTGGAAAAATTCTTCGGGAAACAGTCTTCGAAGGATGCCAAGGATACGTCCGCGGCCAAAGGCCCGATCTTCTACGGCGATACGATCACCCGTCGCATCATGGTCAAGGGGACCCGGCAAGAGGTCGAGCAAGTTCGCGAATTGTTGACCAAAGTCCAATCCTCGGGCCCAACGCTCGATGGACTTCGCAACAATGCCCGCTTCCTTCCGTACTCCGGAAAAACCGCCGATAAAATGTTGGATCAGATCGACTTGTTGTGGGAAGCC
>Ga0315901_10002566_pt1 | contig 24836 bp, 24 predicted proteins | sample LakEriMetagenome_10_FD_203761 | JGI IMG/M metagenome (GOLD analysis project Ga0315901, IMG submission 203761) | Freshwater fungal communities from buoy surface, Lake Erie, Ohio, United States - Buoy 2 MA116 | ecosystem: Environmental > Aquatic > Freshwater > Lake | place: USA: Lake Erie, Ohio... | reverse complement strand
TCCCGCGCAGTTGCCTGGGGGATGACAGTTTCGACAGGAGCTCGCTCTGCATGTCGTGTCCTTGCTGCATGTCTCTCAGTGATCGCGATCGAGTACGAATCGCGCCAAGGTTTCCAGTGGCCGGGCACGCTCGCCGAACATCGCCAGCGATTCGACCGCCTCGGCCACCAGCAACTCCGCCCGCATCTGGCTGGCCTCAACTCCCATCAGGCTGGGATAGGTCTGCTTGCCGCGGGCGGCATCTTTCCCCACTCCCTTGCCAGTCGCGACCTGCGTTCCGCGTACGTCGAGCAGATCATCGGTGATCTGAAACGCCAAGCCCAGACAGCGGCCGTAATGGGTCAGGGACAGCCGCTGCTCTTCGGTCCCCTGTGCAATGCGGGCCCCCAACGAGAGACTGCATTCCAGCAAGGCCCCTGTCTTGCGACGATGGATGGCTTCGAGTTCATCGATCGAGCCCAGAACTTTCCCTTCGGCTTCGAGGTCGGCCACCTGGCCCCCCACCATCCCTGCCGCTCCCGCCGCCCGGGCCAGATCCAGACAGCAGAGGGCCGCAACTTCCGGCGGACGCACATCGCGGGCAACGACCTCGAACGCCTGTGTCAGCAAGGCGTCACCCGCGAGAATCGCCAGCGCTTCACCGTAGACCACGTGGTTCGTCTTGCGGCCCCGACGGTAGTCGTCATTGTCCATCGACGGGAGATCGTCGTGGATCAGGGAGTAGGTATGGATCATCTCAAGAGCAGAAGCTGCCGGGAGAGCACTGGCACGATCTCCCCCACAGGTCTCACAGGCCAGCAACACCAACAGGGGCCGCAAACGCTTCCCCCCCGCCAGCAGACTGTAACTCATGCTTTCCAACAGCCGGTCGGGAATCCCCGTCTGGGGTTCCATCAGGCGACTCAATTCCGCGTTCACCTCCTGCCGAAAGCGCTGCAGGGCTTCGTCGATGCGGGAGGTGGTGGGCGTCATGCTGAATGGGCAGTTGGGACGTCGAGACTGATCGCGGAGCAGTCCGCCGGTCAACAGGTTGTCTTCTGATCCTCAAAGAAAACCGAAGGAATTCTAGCGACCCGGCAATGGCCGGAAAATGGAGTGGGACAAGGAATTCGGGAAAACACTGGCGGACAGCACGAAGGGAGACACCCGCGTTCCGATCCCCCCCCAGCGTGGACCCTTTCCAGAATTCCTTACACGGAAAACGCTCACACTTCTCCTGTCGCCAACAACAGGGCAATTGCACACCCGTTCAGATAATCGTCGAGCTGCAGCGTTTCATTGACCGTGTGCACGTGCTGCTGACCACTCCCCAAGGTCACCGTGGGGAGTCCGCGACTCGAAAGCCAATTCGCATCCAGCCCGCCGTTGCTGATCTTGGTTTCCCCTTTCAGCCCGAGACGGGCGATCGCCCCGAGGGCCGAACGGACGCACGGCTCGGTCGCCGCCAGCTTGAACGACTCGTACTTGAGGGTGGCGGTGAACCGGATTTTCCCCCCCTGCCCTGCCGTGTTCCGCACTTCCTCCGCGGCCCGTTCGAACGCCGCACGAAACTCGGCCACCAGCTTCTTCCGAAACTTGGCATCGTGACTGCGGACCTCCCCGCGCAGGACCACTTTGGGTGTCACGACATTGGTGGCGTCCCCACCGTGGATGATCCCCAGGTTGGAAGTACCCGTCGATTTCCCCTTGAGAATCAACCCATGCCAGCCATTTTTCTGCAGGTCGGCAATCGCCAGGCCGGCAATTGCAATCGCGCTGACCCCTTCTTCGGGATGCACCCCCGCATGGCTGGCCAGCCCCTCGATCTCAATCAACAGATCGTAGGCCCCTGTCGCTCCGATGGTCGCCAGAGCCGCCGAGCCCCCATCCCAATTGAAACCCAGCTTGGGGCTCCCCAGATGCTTGAGATTGACGAACCTGGCCCCCAGCAAGCCGATCTCTTCCTGCACCGGCCAGAAAAACGTGATCGGCGGATGGGGCAACTTCTGCCGGGCCAGTTCGATGGCCGTCGTCAGCAAGACGGCCGCTCCGCTGCGGTCGTCGGCCCCCAGAGCGGTGGTTTTGTCTTTCGACTTCACCACGTTCCCCTTCAAAGCCGGCTTGCAGCCGACACACAACGGAACGGTGTCGACATGCGCCATCAAGAGCCGGCGGGGAGCCTTGAGGGTTCCCGGGAGATTGAGAATGAGGTTGCCCACCTCACCTCCGGCCGGGCTCTCGCGATGCACCTCGTCGATGGTGATCTGGTCCGCGGCGTATCCCGCCTCCAGCAACTGACCGCGAATATGCTGGACCACCTGTCCCTCTTCGCAGCTTTTCCCGGGAATCTCCATCAACCGGAGAACCCGATCCACAGCGGCCTTGCGATCGAAAGGAAGCACCTGGGCGGGACGGGGCATAGCAACTCCGGACTCGGGGATCCTGGGAAACACTGGGGAGGACGGGATGGGGGATTTAACAGACTCCGACAAAATCGGCCAGTGTCTCGACCACCAACGCAGAAATCGTTGTGCTGCCGGAACGGTGCGCGGAGGGAGCACCGGGAACCATGGATTTCACCCGTTTCCGGCACTGATGTCAGGCACTGGGGCGCGCAGAGAGACCAGTCAGCCTGACCAGATCACCCCAAAGGACAACCCGGGTTCCGATTTCTGAATCCCCTGCAACCGTCAGCCCTAAAAAATACCGAGTTGGTCGCGCGCCTCGTCGGTCATCCGGTCAGGTGTCCAGGGGGGACTCAGCACAAGCTTGATTTCAGCCGTGCTGATTCCCGGAACACCCTCCAGCGACTGTTTCGACTGCTGAACGATCTGGGGACCCGCGGGGCACGCCGGACTGGTCAGAGTCATTTCCACTTTGGCGGTCGACCCATCGAGTACAATCGCGTACACCAGTCCGAGATCGACCACATTGATCATCAACTCGGGATCGATCACCTTCCGCAGGGCGTCGAGCAGATCTCCCTCGCTGGGTGGGGCGGCGGGGGGCGACTCACCGGCGGCCGGAGTGGAACAGCAACTGCCAGACGTCGTTGCGGCTCCCGCGGCGGCCAACGGGGCCGAACTGCTGCAACATGAGGACGCGGCAGGGCCGGGAGTGGTGACAGGGAGCGGAAGAGTGGAGTCGGACATTACGGCACCTTCAACAGGATCTGGTCCCCCGAGACCTGGACCTCGTAGACCTTGATCGGCTCAATCGCGGGCATGCAGAGGGGACGCCCTGTCTTCAAATCAAACCGGGCTCCGTGACGGGGGCATTCCACCGCCCCTTCGAACACCGGCCCGTCAGTCAGCGGTTGCCCGTCGTGCGAACAGACATCTTCGACGGCATAAACGTCGTTGCCGATGCGAAACACCACCACAGCCCGGTCGTCAAAAACCAGCGACAGACGGTCGCTGGCACCAAAGTCATGCAGCCACGCAACGGGGACAAAATCGTTCATCACTCGAAACTTTCAGGCAGACTCGTCCACTCGTGCGAGAAGACATCCAGTGGGAAGGAACGGCTGGGATGGACGGGACTCTTCCCTCCCCGTCCTGACGGCACTTGGACCAAGTGTTCGCCTTGGCAAGTCGCCGGGAAAGGGGGGAATTGCTAGAGACCGATTCCCAGCTTGCGCTCCACCGATCGACTGAGGGTTTCACGGACCACATCGACGGCGATGCGATCGTAGATGGAGTGAAAGAACCCTTCCACGATCATGTGCATTGCTTCGTACCGCGAGATCCCCCGGCACATCAGATAGAAGATCTGGTCTTCATCGACCCGGCCAGCGGTTGAGCCATGGGTGCAGCGGACATCATCGGCTTCGATTTCCAACCCGGGAATCGAATCGGCCCTGGCTTCCGGACTGAGCAGCAGGCTGTCGTTGCGCTGGTAGCCGTCAGTCTGCTGGGCCCCCGGATCAACCCGGATCATACCCCGCCAGACCACGCGCGCCTCGTCACGCAGCACATCCTTGTACAGCAGGTCGCTACGGGTATTGACGGCACGATGGGTCTGCTGGGTGTAGTACGAGAGCAGTTGGCGGTCGGTGGCGAAGGTACAGCCATTGACCTCGCCCGACGCTCCGGGACCATCCAGAACCACGTCCTGATGCACGTGCGCCAGCCGCGATCCAATGCCCCCCACAGTCCACTGCAATGAAGCATCCCTTGCCACCCGTCCCATCTGATGGGCGAAGTGAAAAGTCTGCTGATTCCAGTTCTGCAACTGAACATAGCGCAACCGGGCCCCTTGTCCCACCAGCAGTTCCACCGAGCCGACATGCAGTCCGGGCCGGTCGGCGGTGGTGGAGGCGGTCTCTTCCAACAGCGTCGCCTGAGCGCCGTCTTCGAGAATTACGAGGGTGTGGCTGAAATCAGCAGCCCCCGCCTGATCGAGACCGATCAAACTGTACAGCGGGGCCTTCAACTCGACGTTGCGGGGAACATACAGCACGGTTCCCCCGGTGAGGAAGGCCGCATGCCACGCCGCCATGCGATCCGCATCGGGACGCACTGCTGAGAAAAGCTTCGCCTTCAGCAGATCGCCGTGGGTCTGAGCCAACTCGTGCAGACTGCCAAAGAGAACACCACGGGAGGCCAGTGCGGGGTCGAGCCGTGATTCCACCCGGTGTCCATCGACATGCGTGACAATCCCGGCGAACTCGGCGCGGGTGTCCATCAGCGACTGAAACTGGGCCGAGAGGGGAGCTGCTTCGACCAGACGGAACTTGCCCGGTTGGAACGAACGCAGATCTACCCGCTTCCATTCCTCGGGGTCGAGGGGGCGGTTCAGCAGGTCCTGGTAGCTGGCGAACGCCGTATCACGCTGTTCACCCAGCCAGACCGGCTCACCCGCCCGCCCGGGATGCGCCCGCAATGCCGCTTCGCCAAACGTGGGGGGAGTCCTCGACACACTCGTAGCCGTGCTCATGATCAGCCGATCGACCCTTCCATCTGCAGCTCAATGAGGCGGTTCATCTCGACCGCGTATTCCATCGGCAGTTCCTTCACCAGCGGCTCGATGAAGCCGGTGACGATCATCGACGATGCTTCGGCTTCGGTCAGACCGCGGCTCATCAGGTAGAAGAGCTGTTCATCGCTGATTTTGGAGACACTCGCCTCATGCTCGATGACGACGTTGTCCTCATCGATCTCCATGTACGGGTAGGTGTCGCTGCGGCTGTCGGAGTCGAGCAACAGGGCGTCGCAGGCGACATTCGACTTGCAACCTGTGGCACCGTTGGCCACCTTCACCAGCCCGCGATAACTGGCCCGGCCCCCCGCCTTCGAAATGCTCTTCGAGATGATGCGGCTGTAGGTATTCGGAGCACAGTGAACCATCTTGGCCCCGGCATCCTGATGCTGTCCCTTGCCGGCGAAGGCAATCGACAGGGTTTCACCGCGGGCCCCCGGTTCCATCAGGTAGATGGCGGGATACTTCATGGTCAGCCGCGAACCCAGGTTGCCGTCAACCCACTCCATCAGCGAGTCGCCGTAGGCCATCGCCCGCTTGGTGACGAGGTTGTAAACGTTCGACGACCAGTTCTGGATGGTGGTGTAGCGGCAGCGGGCACCCCGCTTCACGATGATCTCAACCACCGCCGAGTGCAGGCTTTCGCTGCTGTAGGTCGGGGCGGTGCAGCCTTCGACGTAGTGCACCGAAGCCCCCTCGTCGACGATGATCAGCGTCCGCTCGAACTGACCCATGTTCTCGGAATTGATCCGGAAATAGGCCTGCAGCGGGAATTCAATCTTCACCCCCTTGGGGACATAGATGAACGAACCGCCCGACCAAACCGCTGAATTCAATGCGGCGAACTTGTTGTCGGCGGGGGGGATGACCGTCCCGAAGTACTGCCGGAACAGTTCGGGATGGTCACGCATGGCCGAGTCGGTGTCGGTGAAGATCACCCCCTGCTTGGCCAGATCCTCCTGGAGACTGCCGTAAACGACCTCCGACTCGTACTGGGCCTTGACCCCGGCCAGATACTTCCGCTCGGCTTCTGGGATACCCAGCCGGTCATAGGTCTTGCGGATCTCGTCGGGAACATCCTCCCAACTCCGCTCCTGACCCTGGGCGGCCTTCACATAGTAGTGAATGTCCTGGAAATCGAGTTGCCGCAACTCGCCACCCCAGGTGGGGAGCGGCTTGCGGAAGAACGTCTCCAGCGAGCTGAGCCGAAATTCCCGCATCCAGGCGGGTTCGTTCTTCATCTCGGAGATCTGCGTCACGATGTCACGGTCGATCCCCTTGCGGGCCGTGAAGACGTAGTTCGCTGTGGAATCGTGGAACCCGTACTGGTATTCCCCGATGCCAATCTCTTCGTCTGTGGTCTTCAGGTCGGTCGCCATCGCCAAATTCCCGGGAGCTGGGCTCCGCATGAGTTGGTGGAAGCTGTGTCAAAACAAAACCGGGGACTCCACCACGCGGAAGCGGGGCTGGAGAACCGGGGAAAACTATCGCGCCGCAGCGGGTTGGCGGTTGCCGGCATCCGCCGCCGCCTGTTCTTCAGCGGCCGCTTCGGGGTGCCGCTGACGCACGCCTGTGTAGCCCTGGTCGTGCAGTTCGTGGGCCAGCCGCGCATCGCCCCGCTCGACCACCCGCCCCGCCAGCAGCACATGGGTATGTTGCGGGCGGTTGAATTCCAACAGGCGTTCGTGGTGCGTGATGATGATGATTGCCATGTCGGGGCCAGCCAGCCGGGAGATGGCCTCACTGACAAACCGCACTGCATCGCTGTCCAGACCGCTGTCCGTCTCATCGAGAATCGCGAATTTCGGACGCAGCATTGCCAACTGCAGAATCTCCATCCGCTTCTTCTCGCCGCCGGAGAAGCCATCATTCAGGTAGCGACGGGCGAACTCGGGTTCGATTCCCAATTCTTCCATCCGGGCCTTCAACTCCGCCCGAAACTCGCGCATCGGAATCAATCCCTCCCCCTCTTTGCGGTTCGGGTTGCGGACGTTGGTCACTGCGTGCCGCAGGAAATCGGCAACCTTCACTCCCGGCACCGTCACCGGATACTGAAATGCCAGAAACAATCCCTTGCGGGCCCGGGCATCGGGCTCGAGCTCATTCAGAGACTCGCCGTCGATCGAAATCCGTCCGTCGACCAGCTCGTACTTGGGATGCCCCATGAGTGCATAGGCGAGTGTACTCTTGCCCGAGCCGTTCGGACCCATCAAAGCATGGATCTCCCCCTGCCGGACTTCCAGATCAACACCTTTGAGAATGAGTTTCTCGTCGATGCTGACACACAGATTCTCGACTTTCAACACGCTGGACATGGCTCTGGCCGACTGCTCGAAAATGAAACAAAAGAAGACAAATCAGAACAGACCCTGACCACCAACCGAAACCGGTCTGTCAATGGACCTTGCCCGAATTGCTCGGCCAGAGATGCCCCGCAGGGACATTCTCAAGTCTGGCAACCGCGCCCCCCGGGCGGGTGTTGTCGAAACTCTCTCCCGGCTTACCGCAGCCCGCCGGACCGCGAACAGCCGCAATGGTCAAACACCCACGAACGCTGGAGGAGTGGCATAACCCGAGTGATGCGGCACTGGCAATTCGGTGCTCGCACCGCGTGCCAGACGCTTCGCCTTGATCTTGTCCTGAATCCGCATCAACCCCTCCAGCAGGGCCTCGGGACGCGGCGGACACCCCGGAACGTACACATCCACGGGAACCACCAAATCGACCCCCTTCACGACGTGATAACCCCACTTGAAGTAGGGCCCACCACCCACCGTGCAAGCCCCCATGGCGATCACGTATTTCGGATCGGGCATCTGCTCGTACAGACGACGGACGCGACTGGCCATTTTGAACGTCACAGTGCCAGCGACGATCATCAGATCCGCCTGACGGGGGGTCGCCCGGAAGGCACCCGCACCAAACCGGTCGAGGTCATACCGACTGGCCCCCGCCGCCATCATCTCGATCGCACAGCAGGCCAGACCAAAGGTCATCGGCCAAATGCTCGCCTGGCGGGCCCAGTTGGTCGCCTGCTCCAGCGTGGTGATGATCAGGTTCTCTTCGAAACGTCCGTCAATCCAGCTCATGGTGTGGTCCTGTTTCAATCCGCTGCGGTCTGGCTCCTGGAACGCCCGCACGGCCTGACCAGACCGCGCAGCGAGCCCAAAGCAGAAGATCGTATCTCGCAACAAGTTGTTTTTCGAACGGGGTTTGCGGGTTTTCCAAGGTCTGGGAAGGGGTCAGGCGGAACGTCCAGAAACCTCAAACTCACAGTAGCGGTGGCCGTCCAGACAGCACTGCGACAACTTCACGCCAGTTCCCAACGCCTGTTCAAACACCTGCCGCTCCATCTCACACACCCCGCGATCCTCTTCCGCCAACTCCAGATAGGGACAGTTGTGCTCGCGGAGCACCGGCAACTCGTCACAATCGTTCAGCTCGACATCAAATCCCCGATTTGCGAGCGAGGACGCCAGCGTCTTGAGACGCTCCCGAAACCGACCGTCGCCATGAACACCCAGGCGACGCACCATCGCGTCCTTCACCCGACGCTGCACGTCTTCACGAATGCCGGGATCCGCAATCGCATTCAGCTCACGCCACAAAATGAGTGCGAGATCGCCGTAGTTGTCTCCCAGCTGCCGACTCCCCAGGTCGGTGACTTTGTACACGTAATGAGGACGACCCCGCCCATGCCGAATTCGCTCTCGGGCAACGAATCCACTCCCCTGCAAACGGGTCAGGCGTTGCCGTACCGCAGTCGCTGTCACTCCAGCCGTCTCACAAATCTCCTGCACCGTGCGCGGACCAATCCGCTGCAGATGGCTGAGAAACTCGGTGTCGGCGGGTTCCAGATTGACGCGCATGAGAACGGGCTCGAGAGCTCAACAATTTCACTCGACTCTTCGGCTGAGAGATGGAGTATAGACACTATGGTCTTTTTTGACAACAAAAAATGCAAAAAATCCCCCGGCTGGACGGGCGGGGCCGATTCGGGTTGAATCAGAACACTGCCATTCCCAAGGTCTTGTTGTCACACATCTCACGAACCGGGTCGATGCGGCACCGGAATTCTCCGGAGCCGCCCCGCCGCTCGAACCACCTCCAATCCCCACCCCGGAGTTCCTTATGGCCTGGTTTCCACGCAACAAGGTCGTCGTTCCGATCGACTTCTCGGACTCCTCCACGGCGGCCGTCCAAGCGGCTGCCGAGATGGTGGCCTCCCCGGCCGACCTGCATGTGATCCACGTGTTGGTCCCGCTCGACTACGTCCATCCGGGAGCGCTCACCCCCGCTTTTGACGAGACGGAACGTCAGCAGGTGGCCCGCCGACACCTGGATGAAGTTCTGGCGCGGCTCGGCTTGTCAAATGTGCAGGCGGTGGTCCGCCTGGGGGACCCGGGACTCGACATCACTGAATATGCCGGGGAGATCAATGCCGACCTCATTGTCATTCCCTCGCATGGCTATCATGGAGTCAAACGGTTTCTGCTCGGATCGGTGGCCGAGCGGGTCATCCGCCACGCTCAGTGCCCCGTCCTGGTCTTGCGGCGTCCGGATGCCGACTGAGCCACCTCCCCATTTCACCACGACTCGCGAATGATTCCCCAGCGTCTGATTGGTTCTGCGGAGGGCCTGTCAATTGAATGGCAGGACGGCCCCCGGGGGTTTGTCTCGTGGAAGTTACTGCGGGAGAAATGTCCCTGCGCCGTCTGCCGCGTGGCGCGGGCTGAGAGCACGGCGGCGGTCTCTCCAGCGGAACTTCCCATCCTCAGCCTTTCCGAGGCCCAACCCTTGCGGGCCACGGCGATGAATCCGGTGGGGAATTACGCCTACCAGATTGACTTCAACGACGGGCATCGTTCGGGCATTTTTTCGTTCGATCTGCTGCGCCAGTTGTCTCTCCCCGCCGCGGGGTGAGCGGCGGTGATCTTCTGCTGGCGTCGATTTCTCGCGTTGGGAGCATGAAGGTGGATCAGGAAACGGGCGGTTGGCAGTCTCCTGCCGAGGTTCGAGCCGCGGCCCGATCGGGCCGGCTGACCGGCCAGACTTCGGGACTGGCTCCCGGTTTCGCGCAGGCGAATCTCGTGTTTTTGCCCCAGGCGCTGGCCGCCGACTTTCTGCTGTTTTGCCAGCGGAATCCCAAGCCGTGCCCCCTGCTGGATGTCACCTCGCCGGGCGACCCCATTCCCCGACGGGTGGCCCCCACCGCCGATCTGCGGACAGATGCCCCCCGCTACCGAGTCTGGCGTGAAGGACAACTGGTTGCGGAACCGACCGACCTGCTGGAACTCTGGCGGGATGACCTGGTCGGCTTCGTCATCGGCTGCTCGTTTACGTTTGAATCGGCGTTGCTGCGGGCGGGTGTACCAGTGCGGCACATCGAACAGGGGTGCAATGTCCCCATGTTCCGCACGAACGTTGCGTGTGAGCCTGCGGGGATCTTCCAGGGGCCCCTGGTCGTGTCGATGCGGCCGATGACCCCCGCCGACGCCATTCGCGCCGTGCAGGTCACCAGCCGGTATCCAGCCGTGCATGGAGCTCCCGTGCATCTGGGCTTTCCCGAGCAGATTGGCATCGCCGACCTGCAGCGTCCCGATTACGGCGACCCCGTCTCCCTGCGGACTGGGGAACTTCCCGTCTTCTGGGCGTGTGGTGTCACGCCCCAATCGGTGCTGATGGCAGCCAAGCCCCCCCTCGCCATCACCCACAGTCCCGGCTGCATGTTCATCACCGACCTGAAGGACGAACAATTGGCCGTCGGCTGAAGTCTCGGTGTCGGATCCACCGGCGCAAGACGGCCGTCTTGCCACGAGGGCCAACGGACTGCGGAATTCGCCACGATCAGGCCCCCCACGGCTATTTCCCGTTCAACCCGGCCTCTTCTTCGACCGCATCCGATTCACCCTCGAGCGGGTTTTCGGCCGCGGGCTCTGGAGGAGGCGAACCGCTCTGCGAGGGCTCGGCAGGACTCGCGGCGGAGGCCTCGCCCCGGGCGGAGGCGATGGCCGTGTTGACCTCCCGCACCACCGACTGGGTCAAAAACTGCCCATGCTGGCGGATGTGCTCATTGAGCAACTGGGTGACCAGGGGGGCGACCGGTTCGCCGGGGGCGTTGATCAGCGACTCCGCCAGCAGCGACTGCGCCCGGCGGGTTCCCAACGAGGCGAGGGCCCGGAACGCACTTTCGGCCAGCTGGGGATCGGTCCCAGCGCGAGCCAGCGAGTCTTCCATCCCTGCCAGATCATAAACCCGGGTCCCCTTCATTTCGGCGATCTGCCGCAGCAATCCGATGGCCCGGGCCCGCAACTCCTCGCGCTGACCTTCGGGGAGTTGGCGTCCCAAGGCCAGATCAAGCACAGGACCAATCTGGGTCCGCAGCTCATCGGGAGACTCGACATAGGTCGCGTAGTGGACGTGGGGTTGACCGGGGGCCGGGCGGAGGAAGCGGGGGGCCAGACGGCCCGGTCCATAGACCACCACCGGCAGGTGGGCCGTCCGGGCATCGGTCCGCAGATTGGCCAATGTCTCGCTGAGGGTCCAGCGGATGACATTGGGATGCAGCAGCACCAGTGTGACGTCGTTTCGTTCCGCGGCGGCACGGAACGCTTCGCGACCCGAAACAGCCGTCAACGTGTCAAATCCCAATTCGCGCAGCATGCCCGAGATATCGGCCGCCCGATCGGCAGCCACTTCCCCCACCACCGCCATGGGGCGCGACGCCTCGCTGTCGAGCAACCGACGAAGATTCTCGACGACCTGCGGCGCGCCGCGATACGGGTGCTTGGGGCCGCGCTGGACAAGGCTCTCGGCCGCGGCCAACTGCACCCGGGGATCGCCACTCGCCAGAGCCCGGTAGAGTGGGTTCCGTGGATCACTCCAGTTGAGTTCCGCATAGGTTTCAGGCTGCCGGGACAGTGCCTGTGCCGCCCGGGTGGCGATCTCGGGCCGCTGGGCTGCCAAGCCCAAATCGAGCACTTGCGACCAGACATCGGTGCTGGTGTACAAGCCCTTCGGATTGGCGGGGGGCTCTTCAGCCGCCTGCGGATCTGTGGGGGGGAACAGTGATTCGGGAGGTCCTGCGAGGGCCAGTTCACACGCCTTCTGGACCACTCTCGGCTGGGTGTCGTCGGGAACGAGTTCAACAGCCCGGGTGGCATGCCGCAAGGCCGCCCGATCGGCCGCCCGCCGGGGAGAAACGGTCTGTTCCACCACGCGCTTCTGCTGCGGGTCCCAGGTCCAGTCGCGAATGGTTTTGGCGGACGGACCGGTCGCGGCGACGGGCTCGCCCAGTTTCGCCCGGGCCGCATCACACAGCCGCCGCGACAGGCTCAACGGATCGAGCTCGCTGCCGGGAGCCACTCTCCCCGCGACGCGCGAGGGGGGTGTCAGCAGCTTGAGTGCCCGCTGTGCGGCCTGGCGGACGACGGGATCGGACTGGGGTGCACTCGCCAGGTATTCGAGATCGGGGTTGGCGGCCGATTGGCCAATGCGCCCCAAGGCCTCGGCGGCGATGCGCTGCACCACCGGCTCGGACGACTGCAGGGCGGCTTCGAGCATTGGAATCGCCGGGGCGTCGGCGGCCGTGCACAGGCTGGTGATCTCGGCCAGCCGGGCGGTGTTTTTCTCGGCAATCGCTTCCGCCAGCAAAGTGGGGACCGCGAAGGCTCCGAGATTCTTCAGCTCGGCAAGGGAGGCGGCCCGGGCATCCGGAGATTTTCCCAGATCCGACAGCAGCGACCGCACCCGCTGCGGTTCGGCAGCCCGTTGGGCCAGGGCGGCATTCGACCGGTCGACGACAGGCCGCACCAACGCTTCCAGTTCGGGCAGGGCTTCCAGACGAATCAGGTTGGGACTGCCAATGACTTGCCGGATCTCCACCAACTCGTCTTCCGAGAGTGCGGCCGAGTTGACCTGCATCAGGTATTTTTGTGCCAGATCAGTCCGGCCAATGTCCACCATGGCCACCGCGGCTTCAAAAAATTGCCGGGGAGTCTCGGGAATTTTCGCCAGTGGCGATTGGGAGTTGAGCTCCTGCAGTTCGGCGGGAGACAGGGCCGGGGCCGATTCCGCGGGAGCGTCGAACGGACTGTCACTCTGCGCCCCCACCGGCAGGGTCATGGCACAGCCCAGCAGCACCGCACCCAGGCCGTGTTTCCAAGCGAAATCCCGCGACATTCGGCACACTCCGCACAGTTTGACACTCAACAGGTCCGGATCGTCCCTGCGCACCAGCCTGTCTTTCATCGACAGGAGACTTCGATCCTAAAAGTGCTCCGGGGGAGAAAACAATCAAATTCCCGCAGCACTGGCGTGTGACCGTTGCAGCCGGTCTGTCCTGCACAAGTGTGCCGATTGGCGAGGGATCGGCGTGTGGCGTCCGTCCCGGTTCAGGGCGAATCCGGGTCTGGAGACTGCTGGAGGGGATCCCGCCGGGGCCCTCCCCTCGACGGGAAGCGTCCCCTCAAAACTTTCCCAATCGTTTCCGTCTTCCCAGCCGTTTCTGCTTTGCATAGAGTGCGCGGCTGGGCCGACCCAGCCAGTCTGGGCGAGTTCCACAGTTCCCTGTCCCAGACGACTGGTGGGGGTGGGTGATTCAGACGGTGTCCGTCGCCAGTGATCACCCGCAGCCTTCTGGCGTCCTGTTTTTTGCGGTTTGAAGAGAGTCATGGCCGAACAAAAGGCAACCAACGTCACCTGGCATGATCACGCAGTTTCCAAAGCCGAACGCTGGGCCCTCAGCGGTCACAAGGGAGCCATTCTGTGGTTCACCGGGCTGAGCGCCTCGGGCAAGAGCACTGTGGCGAACGTCGTCGACCACAAGCTGCACTCGATGGGCAAGCGCACCTATGTGCTGGATGGAGACAACATCCGCATGGGGCTCAACAAGAACCTTGGTTTCTCGGCGGAAGACCGGGCCGAGAACATCCGCCGCATCGGTGAAGTCGGCAAGCTGTTTGCCGGGGCCGGTGTGCTGGCCATCACCGCCTTCATCTCCCCCTACCGCCGCGACCGCGACGCGGTGCGGGCACTGCTCGAGCCGGGAGAATTCGTGGAAGTCTTCATGAACACCCCCCTCGAGGTGTGTGAAGCCCGCGATCCCAAGGGGCTGTACAAGAAGGCCCGCGCGGGCCAGATCAAGGGTTTCACCGGGATCGACGATCCATACGAAGCCCCCGAGAAGCCCGAGCTGGTTCTCGACGGGACCAAGCCGATCGATGCACTGGCCGACGAAGTCATCGCCTACCTCAAGGCCAAGGGCCTCGTCTGAGTCCAGCCCTGAAACCGCGGTAATTCCACCCCCACCAGGCTTCGAACCGGCCTGGTGGGGGTGTTTTTTTCAATTCCCAGAGGACGGGCCGTCGCTATTGCCCCCGTCCAAAGTGCCTTACGTCCGCTCCGGGGCGAATGTGCTCCTCCTGCCGGCACCAAGCGGACGCCCCCGGCGGTCGGTCCGCTCGGCCGACGCCCAGTGAGGGATGGCTCAACTGCGGCTGCGTCCCCCCTGCTTCTGGAAGGCGGGGAATTCCAGCAAGACCTTCTGGGCTCCTTCGCGGCGATCACGAAACGTCTCGAACGCCGTCTGGATCTTGTTGAGCGGATACGTGTGCGTGATCAGCGGGCGCAGGTCGACCCGGTCCTCGGCCAGCCACCGCATCGCCAGGGGGAAGTCCCGCCGGAAGTCGGGATTGACCGTCGTCTGGATGGTGGCGTTCTTGTAGAACAGCTCGCGCCACGCGACCCCGTCGATGTGCTCGGGTGGGACACCAAAATACAGGATGTATCCGCGGTGCTTCACGAGACTGATGCAGGTGTTGATCACCTGGTCGGCATGACCCACCGCCTCGATCACCACGTCGGCCAGTTCGCCCCCGAGGATCCGCTTGACCTCAGCCACCGGATCGGTGCGGGTGACGTTGATGGTGGCGGTGGCCCCCATCTTTGGCGACAGAGCGAGCCGCTCGTCGAGCTTGTCGAGCACGATGATCTCCCGCGCACCCAGCCGGGCCAGCATCGTGTTGAACATCTGACCGATGGGCCCCTGCCCCACCACCACCACGTCTTTGTCGATGATGTTGGGGAGCTTCTTCAACCCGTAGAGCACCGTGCCAAACGGCTGCGCCAGCACGGAATAGTGCTTGTCGAGCCGCGGATCGATGGCAATCGCCCGGTCTTCCGAGACGATGTACCGCTCGAAAAACCCGCACTGGTTGACCGGGACGACCAGCACCTGGTCTCCCTCTTTCCACCGCTGGCCGTTGGTGGCCGTGACCGTGCCCACCATCTCGTGCAACGAATGTCCGACCGAACGCGCCGGATACTCCGGAGGCTCCCCATTGAAGTACGGAAGATCGGATCCGCACAGACAGGCGATCTGGGGCTCGAAGATGATCTGGCCCGTCTCGCCGTAGGGAGCGGTCGGCACCAGGGTGGGCTCGGGAACCTCGACCAGGTCGATTCGATGGGGCTGGGGGAAATGTCCGGCAAGCACGCGCGGGACTCCTGGAACAGGGGGTTGAAGGGTGTTCGGGCCGGGAGTGTATCAGCCCGATCCGCCGGGGGGCCAGTCGCCCCTCCGGATCACTCCGCCCCGGGCTGGGTCGTGTTGCGCGACCGTTTCCCCCGGGGGTGCGGATTGCTAACGTGCAGGAGTTGGTCGGAGCACCGGCAACGGTTCCCCGTCACCGTCTTCCCGAGCGGGCGTTTCCCGCCCGGTTGTCGTTCCCCTGGCCGAGGGCCCGCCATGTCTGCCGAACTTCCCCTTCCCCGCACGTCCAATCGCATCCTCACCTTCACCAATGGCGAAGCGCTGGGGGTCAGCAACCGCTGGCACCAGGGGCAGTACTGCACGATTTTCACGAAGGCGGGGATCGTGGGCTGCGGGATCTACGACCTCAAGACCCCCGCCGAGTTTGGACAGGCGATCGCCATCGCCAAGGGAACCCCCGCCTGCCCCCTGACCGAACCCGAAGACCTGTTGCCCGCCAAAATTGTCGGTCTCACCCCGCAGGCGGAGAGCCTGGGCATTCGCGTGGGGATGACCGGCCGCGAAGCGGTCGAACTGATGCTGGCCGCCTCCAAGTCTCTGTAGCCCTCCTCTCGTTTCCGGAAGCCATCGCCATGTCCGCCACCGCTGTCCGTCCGCCGATCGGCGTGAAATCGATCGATCACGTCACCCTCGTCGTCCAGGATCTCGCCCGCAGTGCGGCGTTTTATGTCGACCTCCTGGGGATGCGGCAGGTCGAACGCCCCGGCTTCAACTTCCCCGGGTTGTGGTTTCAGGCCGGTGCCACCCAGATCCACCTGATTCTCCAGCACGAAGGTTCGGGCCCTGCGGGACTGCCAACGTTTCCCCCGCCCATCGGAGCCGGACGGGTCTTCCACTTCGCGTTTGAAGTTCCGGATTGTCGGGCGGCGATTGAACGGCTCAAGGAGGCGGGAGTGCATGTGCGGGGAGGGCCGAGCCTGCGCCCCGACGGCTATGTGCAGACGTGGTGCCATGATCCGGATGGGCATGTGGTGGAACTGTTCTCCCAGCCGGAGCCCCGTACATGACCATCGCTCCCTTGGTGTACCGCGAGACATTTGACGACGGACCCGGAGGCTGGTTCGGCTTCATCAGCAACCAGCAGGGAATCAAGCCGCTGGAGATCCGCGACAGCTGCGCCCTCTCGCGCAGCCCCTGGTGGATCGACTACAACCACGCCCCGCCGGGGGCCGGTTACCTGCATCTGTTGTACATGCTCTACACCAAGGGGGTGCCGGGCGAGCACCACCGCGAAGTGGCCGGAGAAAACCGGTACATCCGCCAGGGATGCGGCACCAACTTCATCCATGCGAAAATCACGCTGCGTTTGAAGGGGGAGCTGCTCGACCGGGGAGCGAAGCTCTGCTTTCTCGCTCAGGGAGTGCATGACGGAATCTGCAGCGGCTGGCTGTTGACGGGCCAGCCCTTCACAGTCACTCCCGAGTGGAGCGAGCAGACGGTCATCTGCGTTCCCGACCCCGCGCAGTGGACCTGCCTGGGGACCCGTCATGATCGGGCCGATTTCTACGGCACACATCCGCTGACCACTGTGCTGGGGGATGCGAACATCGACATCCTGCTGGTGCTGCATCCGCTCGAGATCGCCCCGATGGGGCCGCTCGACGGAGATCCCCACCACCTGCGTCCCGAGCGCGACTACCCCGTGTGGCGCAGTCGGCTCCCCGAGGGATACGTGCTGCTCGATGAGGTGCGCATCGAGTTCCCGGGCGAACCATAGGCGGCACCGCCACGTCGACGGGGCTGTCGAGCCCAGCCCCCGGCAACTGCAGTGCGGCGCGCTGGTGCCGGGCCTGGGGCTGAACCTGGCTCAGGACACGGGGCGTGGAAAGGGTGGGACGAGGGCCGGCGCCGGGACGGCGGCCTGGTGCGCGGCGTGCGGGTGCAGACCTTCTGCAGGAGTGGGTGGGGAAACGGGTTCCCGGAGCTCCCAGCGCAGGGCAATGCCCTGGAGCACGCAGTAGCCGAGGCCCATCAGGGGAGCGAGCCAGACCGGCCGTACCGCGGGAGCAATCCGCACCTGGAGTTCGTAGCCCAGCAGGGTCAAGCCGGCCGCCAGACCGACGCCCCACGCCAGCCGCCGGTCGCGCCAGCGCAGCAGCGCTTCCCCCAGCAGCAAACCCATGCTGGGGGCGAGAATCGCATAGCCGTTGTTCTCGGAACGGGGATTGAACAACTGCAGGCAGGCGGCGGTGATCACAAAAAAGTAGATCGCCTGGCGTTCGCGGGGCAAACGGCTCCGCAAATACCACAACACTCCCAGGACCCCCAACCCCGCCCCCCCGCGCACCAGGTTCTGCACCGTCTCGGGAACCTCCACCCCCAGAATCTGCAACAGGCCAAACACCTGGGCATAAGGGCGGGTCAGACCCAACCCGGTGGTTCGTTGGAACGATTCGCCAAATGCCCGGTATTGGCTGAGCACGTACTCCCCGGATTGGCCCACAGCGGGAGACACCACAAACACCACTCCTCCCAGCGCCAGCCGCCAGCGGAGGGGGGCATGCAGCACCCCAGCCACCAGCAGAAAGGGAAGCATCACCGGTTTGAAGGCCAGCCCGATCCAGAGACAGGCGGCCGCCCGGTTCCACTGCCGTCGGCAGAGCGCCTCTGCCGTCAGCATCGCCAGCCCGGCGACGATCAGCTGGGCCTGCCCGTTGCGGGCGGCCGAGAACCCCAGCGGAATGGCCACGAGGGTCATCCAGCCGAAGCGGTCTCCTGCGGCCCCCCCCTCCGCCAGCCGCGCCAGGCGATGCACCCCCAGGGCGAACAGGCCGATCGTGACCGTCCGCCACGCCACCTCGGCCCAGCCCTCAGGAAGTGCTGCAAAGGGGGTCTGCAGCACCGCGGCGTGCGGCAGGTACAGAAACCCTTTGCCAATCTGGTTGTACAGGGGCTGCTGGGCCCACCACTGCCGGGCACTCTCGCGGTAGACCCGGCCCACCGAGGGGGGCCGGCCCCACAGCCCCTCCGCGGCAAACAGCAACCAGAGACAACCCCAGGCGAGCCAGGCGCGGCGGGGTGCCAGCCAGCGGTGGGCAACGGCATGTTCCATGGAGGCGGGATTGCCAGAGGGAAATCGTCCACACTGCGGCCAGGGCCGAAAGTGTGGCGATGAATGGCGGTGGGAGTGGCCACCGAGAATCTGTCGTTCTCGGGAAGCCGGTCGCGAGGTCTTGTAATGGCTTTCGGGCCGGTCTCCAAGAGCGTTTCCGCGACCCAAGCCGGCCCCCCTCGGGCTCGCCCCGTCCAGAACACCCCGGCGGGCTATCGCCGATCGTCCGGGACCGCTGTACAATCCTCGCGTGCTTTGTGTTGTCCTCGCCTGTTGGCAATGTGAGATGCCTGCTGAACTGCTGGTGCGTTACGGGGTGATTCCGGAAGTGGGGCGGTTTCCCTGCCCGTTGGATGCAACTCCCGGCCGGGGGGAACGGGTGGTTCTGCTGACCCATCGGGGCGAGCAGGTGGGGGTTGTGCTGCAGCACCTGCCCGCCCGGACTTCTGAGCCCGCCCCCGCCGGAGTCGAGCCTGTCGATGTCAACTCGGCCGACGACAGCCCCCCCGGGTCAACGGGACCGACCGTGCTGAGGATCGCGACTGCCGACGATCTGCGGCACGAAGATCAGTTGCGCAGCGAGGCGCAGGCCCTGTTTCCCCGCTGGCAGCAGCTGTTTGCCGACTGGAACCTGCAGCTCGAACTGCTCGATCTGGAATGGACTTTCGCCCGTGAAAAGCTGGTGATCTACGTGTTGGGCGGACGGGGGCCCGACACCACCCGGCTCGCGCTGCTGGCCGCCGCCGCGGGACAGGGGCCGATCGAAGTCCAGCCGGTCACCGCCGACGGCCTCGTCCCCCTGGAACGTTCCGGGGGAGGCTGTGGCAGCGGTGGGTGCGGCTGCAGTCATTAGCTCGTTCTTCCATCCGCGTTGTTTCCGTCGCCTGTTGCAAGGTCCTGCCCATGTCTCCCTCCGCCGATCCCGCCACCTTCGACACCCTGGAGCAGCTCGCCTCCGGGAAGCCCCGCGAGGTGCTCGATCGTCTGATCTCCCAACTGCGTGCCGATCACGACTGGCACGGCCTGTTCGACGCCCTGCTGATGCGCCGGCGGCAGGAGCTGGGGCTGCCTCTCATTCGCCCCACGTCGCTCAAGGATGTCCCCCCCGCGCTGCGGGATGACTTCGAAAAGTTCTACATCGACACAGCCCGCGAAGTCGGGGGGCTGCTGCTGGCCGACGGTCAGATTCCGCAGGCGTGGAATTACTTCCGGGCGATCAACGAGACCGAACCGGTCGCCCGGGCGATCGAGGCCCTCCCCAACGACGCCCCGGTCGAAGAAGCGGTGGTCGAAATCGCCCTGTTCCACGCGGTGGCCCCCATCAAGGGACTGGAACTGTTCCTCAAGTCGCACGGCACCTGCAGCACGATCACCGCGCTTGACCAGCAGTTTGGCCAGATGACCCCCGCTAACCGGTCCGCCTGTGCCCGGGTGATGGTCCGCCGGCTCTACGACGATCTGCGGGCCAATGTCGAGCACGACGTCAAGCGCCGACTGCCGATGACGCCCCCGGGGGGTTCTCTCCGCGACCTCATCGCCGGACGCGAGATGCTGTTCCAAGAGGGCAATTACCACATCGACGTTTCGCATCTGAACTCGGTGGTGCGGTTTGCCCGCATGCTCGAGCCGCACGATCAGGAACTGGACCTCGCCCTGCAACTGGCACAGTACGGAGCCCGGCTGTCACCGCAGTATCAGTATGGAGGGAATGCCCCCTTCACCGACTTCTACCCGGCCCACATCCGGTATTTCCAGGCGCTCCTGAACCAGAACCGCGACGAGGCGCTGGCCTGGTTCCACAGTCAGATCACCGGAGATCCCGCCGAGACCGACACCCAGCTGGCCGCGTACGCGCTCGTCGATCTGCTGATTCGGCTCGACCGGCCGGCCGAAGCGCTCGACCTCGCGCTGAAATACCTGCCGGAGACCGCCGAAGAATTCGGCCTCTCGATTCCCGAGTTGTGCGCCAAAGCGGGCCAATTCGACAAGCTGCGTCAGTTCGCCCGCAGCCGGGGGGACCTGCTCAATTTCACCGCCGGTCTGCTCTCCCGCTGAAGCGGAGAGCGTCGGCTGGCGGTGGCCGCCCGGTTGGGGCCGGTCCCTTGGTTTCCTGAAGCGTGGATCGCCGGATGTCTGCTCATCTTGAACGCAATCGGACCGCCTATGGCCGCATGGTGAATGCGGGCAGTCCCTTTTCGAAAGTGGCGACCGACGAAGAGTGCCGTGAGCCGCTCAAGACCCTCGACGGGCGCAACTGGCTCCCCGCCTCGGTCGCGGGACTCGAGGTGCTTTGTCTGGCGGCGGGAGGGGGCTGGCAATCGATTCTCTACGCCAGTGCCGGGGCCCGGGTGACGGTCTTCGATCTCTGCCCCGAAATGCTCGAACTCGACGCCCGCGAGGCGGCCCGCCGGAATCTCACGGTGCGGTGCGTCGAGGGTTCGATGGACAAGCTCGACATGTTCGCCGACCGGTCGTTCGACATCGTGCATCAGCCGGTCAGCACCTGCTACGTTCCCGACATCAACGCCGTCTATGCCGAGGTCGCCCGCGTGCTGCGCGACGGAGGGCTCTACATCAGCCAGCACAAACAGCCGACCAGCCTGCAGATTGTCGAACGGGACGCTCAGGACCGGTACATCATCGGCGTTCCGTATTACCTCGCTGGCGCGCTGCCGCCTGTGGGCGACCGCTCTTATCGCGAGCAGAACGCCGTCGAGTTCCTGCACAAGTGGGAAGATCTCGTGGGAGGCCTGGCCCGCGCCGGGTTGTGCCTGGAGGATCTGCGCGAGCCGTGCCGGGCGAAGCCCAAGGCCCGCCCCGGCGAAATCGGACACCGGGGGATGTATATCCCCCCTTACGTCCGCATGAAGGCCCGCCGTCTCCCCCGCGTGACGCAGCCGGCTCCCGCCGAAGCCCCCCGGCTCTGGACACCCTGAACGAGCCGGTTGGCCACACGGTACCCCGATCCTCCGGCCGGGGCGCGATGCCGGAAACAGCGGTGGCGGGCTACATCCGCTCGATCGTCTCGATGCCCAACAGCGACAAGCCCCGTTCGAGACAGCGGGCGGTCAGGTCGGCCAGCAGCAGCCGGCTTTGCTTGAGCGACTCGGTCTCGGCCTTCAAGACCGGACAGTTCTCGAAGAACGTACTGAACCGGTTGGCGGTTTCGAACAGCCAGTTGGTCAGCACATTCGGCCGAAAATCAATCGCCACGCCGTCGAGCGTCTCGTGGAACCGCAGCAATTGCAGCGCCAGAGCCCGCTCGGCGGGATGCTCGAGCTGGATCTGGGCCGTTCCCCCGCGCAGCGATTCGCGGTCGATCTCTCCCTTGCGCACGATGCCGCAGACCCGGGCGTAGGCATACTGCATGTAGGTCGCCGTGTCTCCGGTCAGGGCCAGCATTTTGTCCCAACTGAAGATGTAGTCGGTCTCGCGGTTCTGCGAGAGGTCGGCATACTTGATCGCCCCGATCCCCACCGACTCGGCAATCTTCTGCCGGGCGGCGTCGTCGAGATCCCCTCCCGTCGTCTTGCGTTCGTCGTTCTCATCGACGATCCGCCGGGCCCGCGCGACCGCTTCATCGATCAGCGATTCGAGTCCGACCACATCCCCCGAACGGGTCTTGTACGGACGGCGGTCGTCCCCCAGGATGGTGCCGAAGCTCACGTGGCGCAGATCGACCTTGCCGTAACCCCATCGCTGGGCGGTCTCGAACAGCAGCTTGAAGTGATCTCCCTGGCGCGCGTCGACCACGTACAACACGAGGTTGGCCCCGAGCCGGTCGACCCGGTCGCGGATGGTCGCCAGATCGGTGGTGGCATACGTGAAGGCTCCATCCCGCTTGCGGACGATGAACGGCGCATCGACCCCGGGAATAAACACGCAGACCGCGCCGTCACTGTCGACCGCCAGGCCCTTTTGCTTGAGGTCGTCCACCACCGCCGCGAGGGCGGGCTGGTAGTGGCTTTCTCCCAGAGCCATGTCGAAGCGGATCCCCAGCCGGTCGTACATGCGGTTGAGCGCGGCCAGGCACTCGGGCATGAACTGGTTCCAGAGCCGGGTGTTCTCGGGATCTCCCGAGTGCAGCCGGGCGGTTTCCAGCCGGGCCTCCTCGGCAATCTTCGGATGCCGCCGAGCCAATTCGAGCAGGGCAGGCGTCCCCTCGACCGCGGCCACTTTCTTCGCCGCCGAGGCGACCTCGTCGCGCAGGGCGGTCTCTTCGGTCGCCAGTTGCTTGAGCTGCTTTTTGCGCTGTTCCTGGGCCTTTTTGTCGGTGGGGTTGGCCTCGGCCTTGGCGGCGGCGTGGGCCCGCTCGGCAGCGCCGAGGCGGTCCTTCAGCCCGGGCAGAGCGGCGACCGCCTCGTGATACCCTTCGAGCTGGTTGACCAGCCGGTACAGCCGGGCGAGTTCCCCCACCGGATTCGCGGCGTAGGCGGGCTGGTCCAGGAAGTGCTTGTACCCGTAGATGATCATCCCGAACTGCGTGCCCCAGTCGCCGATGTGGTTGTCGCTGACCACGTCGTGCCCGAGGTACTTCAGGATGCGGTAGAGCGCATCGCCAATCACGCTGCTGCGCAGGTGCCCCACATGCATCGGCTTGGCGACGTTGGGGGATGAATAATCGACGATCACCTTCAGCGGCCGCGCGACCGGATCGACTCCACACCGCGGATCGTGCGCCTGGCGATTCGACTGCGTGGTGATCCACCGGGAGTGCAGCTTCAGGTTGATGAAGCCCGGCCCGGCCACCTCAGGGGGCTCGCACAGATCCGACAGGTCGACTTTCCCCGCAATCTCGCGGGCCAACTCCTGCGGATTGACCCCCCGCGACTTGGCCAAAGCCATCGCGAAGTTGGCCTGGTAATCGCCAAACCGGGCGTCCTGCGCGGGCCGGATTTGCTGGGCCAGCGCGGCGGGTTCGGGGGAATAGTCGGACAGCACCCGTTCAAACCGGGTCCGCAGCTCTTGCAGAATGTTCATCAGGAAGAAGCTTGCCAGTCGAGACGCGGAGCGTCGGCCCAAAGATTTTCGAGGTCATACAACGCCCGGCCTTCCGGGCTGAAGACATGCAGCACGATGTCGCCATAGTCCAGCAGCAGCCACTGGGTGCTCTCTTCCCCCTCCAGGGCCGCCCGCGAGCTGCCGCCCGACCGCAGGCGGGTCTTGACCTCGGCGGCGATCGATTTCATTTGCCGGGGGGAGGTGGCGGTGGTGATCACGAAGTAATCGACAATCGGCGTGCTCTGGCGCATGTCGAGCAGCACGGTGTCTTTGCCGCGCATGGCTTCGGCCGTCTGGGCGGCCAGGCGGGCCAGAGGCAGCCCGTCGTACGAGCGTGCGGGAGACGTGGATTCAGTCTGGGAGGCGGCGATGGGAAATCCCTCGGCAAATGGGCCCTGCCGCTGACCACCCGAAGAGGCGGCCCGGGCATGGGGCAACTCAAAACAGTCCGGCGGAACAACTGCAGGACAACCCGCGAGGCGGAAGGCCCAGGCGTTGTCTCCACGCCGTCAAGCAAGCAACCCCGGAGCACGCTGTGCGGCCGGGGTTGCTCAATTCTTCAAAAGAACGCCACGAAAGTCTAGCTGCGCTCGGGAATCCGCATCGCGTAGAACGAACGCCACACGAAGTACAGGGCCACGAGCAGCATGGCCACACCGACGATGCCGGTGTAGTCAAACGGCTTCGCATCGCCAACGATGTGATTGCCCGCCTCGTCGACCGGGTGCCGGATCTTGACGGCGATTTCCACCGCCAGCAGTCCGAACAGCGTCGAGAACTTGATGATCGGGTTCAGGGCGACCGAGGTGGTGTCCTTGAACGGATCGCCCACCGTGTCACCCACCACGGTGGCGGCGTGCAGGGGGGTGTTCTTTTCCTTCAGATCGACTTCGACCAGCTTCTTGGCGTTGTCCCAGGCCCCACCGGCGTTCGCCATGTAAATCGCCTGGAACAGGCCGAACACCGCGATCGACACCAGGTAGGCGACGAAGAAGTTCGGGTCAAACAGGGCGAAGGCGAGGGTGATGGCCATCAGGGCCACGAAGATGTTCCACATCCCGCTCTGGGCGTACTCGGTGCAAATCCGGACGACCGTCTTCGAGTCTTCGATGTCGGCCTCGGTCTTGTCGAGGTTCATGTTCTTCTTGATGTACTCGACCGCCCGGTAGGCCCCGGTGGTCACCGCCTGCATCGAGGCACCGCAGAACCAGAAGATCACCGCACCGCCGCAGATGAAGCCCAACAGCACCGGGGCGTCGGTCAGGCTCAGAG
>Ga0315901_10002565_pt1 | contig 24845 bp, 24 predicted proteins | sample LakEriMetagenome_10_FD_203761 | JGI IMG/M metagenome (GOLD analysis project Ga0315901, IMG submission 203761) | Freshwater fungal communities from buoy surface, Lake Erie, Ohio, United States - Buoy 2 MA116 | ecosystem: Environmental > Aquatic > Freshwater > Lake | place: USA: Lake Erie, Ohio... | reverse complement strand
GGTGAGACTAGCTATCTGACCATCTCGTTCAGCTACGGCATGGGTGAGACTAGCTATCTGACCATCTCGTTCAGCTACGGCATGGGTGAGACTAGCTATCTGACCATCTCGTTCAGCTACGGCATGGGTGAGACTAGCTATCTGACCATCTCGTTCAGCTACGGCATGGTGGAGACTAGATATCTGACCATCTCGTTCAGCTACGGCATGGTGGAGGCTAGATATCTGGCCATCTCGTTCAGCTACGGCATGGTGGAGGCTAGATATCTGACCATCTCGTTCAGCTACGGCATGGGTAAGACTAGCAGTCTGGTCTGCGCGATCGGCGAGAGCGTTATTCAAAGCTGTAGCTAACTCAGATCTTTCTTGCCAGACACTGTCGTAAAATTGCCGAATCTTAGGGACATCCAGGCCTATAATCGAGCGAGCGTGCTCAAACGCACCGTCTTTATGCGACCCTAATTCCATAAAGTATTTCGAAATACGGCCCGAGGCTAACAGGGAATCGAAGGGCAAATGAAAACTCGATAAAAGCCAGCACAGCGCTCGATCTTTCTCTTCATCCCAATTTTTGCCTAATAGTTGCGGTAGCTCTGACAATTGACGTGTATCGCAAACTGCCGCCAAATGCCCAGACCCAAGGACCGCGAGCTTTTTCTGCCACAGTAAGGCTTGCAGGCCAACGCTGGAGCTAACCGTCACCACTCCCTGCACAAATGGCATGATGTAGTGAGAGGTACCATAGACCTCTCGGAACTGCGGATGCCAGATGAAATTTGGATACTGACTTCTTAGAAAAGTCACTGTCTGCGGGTGTAGCACCGCATGCTCTGGGTGCTCACAAACAACAACCGCAACATTTCGCGGAACAGAATTTAAAGTGTGGACCAATAAGTCATATTGATCAGGAAAGAGTGCATCAGCATCATAGGCGTAAAAATTAGAGAATTGTAGCGCCAAAAGAACTGCTGCGTCAAACGGTGCTAATGCACTAGTTAGCAGATCGACCAGAGGATTTGCTTGCGTCGGGGCGGACGAGCAATAACGATGCCGTATATCGCTCAAAAGAGATTGCTCATCCATACTGGGAATTCGGTTACGTAGTGCGGCAGCAAAGATACTTAACGCGCCTTCAGAATGCATGCCATGAGGATCGAAATATACTGTCTCTGGATACGGCGGACGTGAGATAAGGCCGCACTCCATATGAAGCACAGGAACATCTCGCCACGCGGTTTTTAAAAATGGGGCCGGTGAAAGTGTCACGCAGCAGGTAGGCACAAAATCACCCAGACGGCTTTGGACAAGCATAGCCATTTCTTGAAGGTCTTCGTCGCTGGCTGTCCCTTTGTACCAAGCAGTAGCGACATCGAGGGATGAACGGCCAAATCGAGGCACTAGCTCGGTCTGATCGATAGATACTACTCGACTACGCGGGAGTACATTGCGTCCAACCGTCTCGAGCGCCGATGGCACAACACAAGCCAGGTCAGTCTCGGCAATACCCTCTGCGGTCAGCGCAGCAGATATTTTTTTCACAAAGTATTCAATCCAACCCGCTTTCCACGTGGGGTTTTCGCGTTCAACGAGAGGCTCGACGTAAAATAGAACTCGCATTAATCAAAACTCTCCTAAAGTTTCAAAAATACGCTTAGGCGGCTTACCTATCGCGACCGCCAAACCCACATTAAACTCTTTCTCGATGGCTTTTAGTGCGCGCTGGTGAATTTCACTCCAATGCTGGCTGGGTACTACTACTACGCCATCGCTATCCGCAAAAATATAGTCGCCGTTAGCAACCGGGGTATTGCCGATTAAAATTGGTTTATTCATCGCACGAAGGGTACCTTCGAACTTAATATCAGCGCAATAATGTCCGCGTGCAAAAACCGGGAAGCCAAGCTTATTCACATCATCCTTATCCCGCGTTACACCGTCTACCACAGCACCAACAGCGCCAGCTCGAATTGCCAGCTGAGCATTGAGATTACCGAAATATGCGCGATCCTTAACACGATTTTCAACCATAATAACATCGCCCGGACGGATAAACTGGTAGGAGTCTAAAGCGTCATATATGCCTTGCCAAGCCTCTCCTGGCTTACATTGATCCAGCAGTAGAGTTTTTGCACGCCCAAAAAAACGTCTTTGGCCTGAGATTTCTCGAGGTAAGGCGCAGGATGGAATACCAACCTCGCGAGTTATATCCGATAAAAGAGCTGAATTGAGATAAGGCATCAAAGCAGCAAGCCGGAGGTTATCCTGAGCTCGACATCCCGCTGCAACGGTTTCTGCTAAAAGGAGGTCTTCTGGCCAATTAACATCGATATTCTCTGTGGGGCTTAATTTCAAAAATAATGGATTTCTACCAAATCGCTTTCCTGCCAGGGCCGCGTCATGTCGAACAGCGTAAAGAGACATAGATTCAATAGTTGTGATAGGCAAATCGACGCTATTAGGGATCCTGCCACGACCATAAGACGGCTCAGAGTCTTTCCAAATATACTGCTTCGCCTCTGTAACGGCTATGAGTGAATCATGATCTTTAGAACATATGAGTTGATTCAACGCCCGATTCAGGGTCTCAGGCCCAACAAAAGGTGCCGTACAAAGCGCCTGCACGTAAATATCCGCCTGCGTTTGAGAGCATTCCCATGCAAACAACTCGTGTCCATCCGTGGCATTACTGGCAAGTGCGGGAGGTCTGTGCAGTCTTCGTACTGGCAAATCGCTAGCCAGCCCAGCGACCTCGTCGCTGTCAGTGTCAAGATAAACTTCGTCTATCAATGGACATTCGAGAAGTTGACGAAGTTTTCGCTTGAAAAGATATTCACCATCTAGGACGGACAGATTTTTATTATGAATTCTTTCACTACTTCCCTTAGCGGGCACAAAAGCGATAATTTTTGTCATTGCGAGTAATCTCCAATTAACTCAATGCTTGCGGGAGAGAAGGACCATCCCAACGATTGTCGCTCACTAACAACAGTTAATCGGCGGACTGGCCAGCGTTGATCTAATTCAGTGCGCTCCCCAGTTACATCAGCTAGCCCTACGTACAGAAAATAGTCACCCGCTGGAACATGCAATCTGAATCTATAAGTCAATTCAGATATCCCGGGTTTAAGACAAAGATTAACATCCGCAAAAAAATTGTTATCTCCCCAGATGTCCACACCTGTGCGGCTTTTTAGCGTAAATCCAGTAACTACTCTCTCGAAATATCGCTGACTTTCAATAACCGCTTTTATTTGAATCTCCTCGCCCGATTTGAAAACCTGACGGATCCTATTATTATCGTCCATAAACTCCACACTCATATACCGCGCATCCTGTGAGCCGATCCGCGTTTCTGTGATGCCCTGTAATTCATCCTCGTAGTTGACAGCATCAACGGGCAAAGAGGTACGCCGAGAGGCCTCAGGCATTGCCACTTTGCGAGTTAGCTGCTCATATAGTTTGACGCATTTTAATGGGTCCCGGTCTTGTGAAACAACGCGACCTTGATCCAATACCACGGCATAATCACATAGCCGAACTATGGCTCCTGTATCGTGAGATACGAACAGTATGGTCACGCCCTTTTCTTGCATCTCTCGCATGCGCAGTACACATTTCAACTGAAATCCGGCGTCACCTACTGAGAGGGCTTCATCAACAATCAGTACAGATGGATCAACATGGATAGCGGCCGAGAATGCCAACCGCGCGTGCATACCGCTCGAATAGGTCTTCAGCGGCTGGTCGACGTACTCTCCCAGCCCCGAAAATTCAATCACGCGGTCTATTTTTTCACCCATCTCGTCCTTAGATAAACCCAAAATAGCAGCGTTCATGTACACATTCTCACGCCCGGTAAACTCAGGATTAAATCCAGAGCCGAGCTCTAGGAGGGCCGCAACTCTTCCGGTAGTTTGCACGCTACCTGATGTTGGATTTAGGGTGCCACAGATCATTTGCAGAAGCGTCGACTTACCACTGCCGTTTCTGCCGATGATGCCGACTGTTTCGCCCTTCTTAACCTCAAACGACACATCCCTAAGCGCCCAAAATTCGCGGTAATATTGCTTTTGCGTGAGGCCAACTGTGCGCTGCAGGCGCGGCAAGACGAACTGTTTTAGCCGGTCTCGCGGCTGGTCGTAGATTTGATAGCACTTGCTCAAGTGCTCCACTTTGATTGCGATTTCAGAGGACATCTGCAAAGCCCTTTCTCGTCTTCTGAAACCAGACAAAACCAAGCCACGCGATCATGGCAGAAATGACTGTGTAGATACCCACAATGGCAAAGTTTGGCGCAGTACCCCAATAAAGTACGTTACGTGTTTGCTCGATAAACGGAGTCAGTGGATTCAAGAAAAGTAATCGGCGATACGTCTCCGGCAAAGCAGAGGCCGAATAAAAAATGGGACTCATAAACATGAGGACTGTGGTGATGGTCCCAATGAATTGGGTGACGTCTCGCAAAAACACGCCTAGTGATGCCAAGGCCCAGCTTAACCCCATAACAAACATTAACAGCGGAAACATGACCAGCGGCAGATAAAGCACCGTTACGTGTGGTAGCCCAAAGAATGCCACGTACGCTAAAAGCCAGACCGCCAGACTTATCACTGTGTGGAAAAGCGCTGACAGCAGGGTCACGACTGGGAGGATTTCTAGGGGGAACACGACTTTTTTGACGTAGTTGGGGTTATTCAGGATTATGGCTGGTGCGCGGTTTATGCATTCACTGAATAAGTTAAAGATAATCAAACCTGCAAAGAGCACCAAAGCAAACTCGGTCTTGGACTCACTATTAACGTCCCAGCGAGCTTTAAACACCACACTAAAGACGAACGTGTAGATGGCAAGCATAAGAAGTGGATTGAAGAAGGACCATAGCAGTCCAAATACAGAACCGCGGTAGCGCCCCAGCACCTCGCGCTTAGCGGACGCCTTGATGAGCTCCCGGTTGCTCCAGAGGCTTGCGAACATTTCTTTTGGTGAAGTCGAGAATATGCGCATCAGGTGGGCGGCCTCTCAATATTTGCTTTCAGGTCGGCTGACAGCAAGACTCGTCACTAAAATCATCATGCAAAACCTCTGCTTGTGTGGCAGGATAATTGGTATCAATTAGTCGCAATTGAGCCTGAAACTTACCGCAAAACATACCGTGAGTTAACCCCAAAATGAACATCACAGAAACAGCCATCCATGGAGCCCTGATTATTGAGCCAAAGGTTTTTGGCGACCAGAGGGGGTTTTTCATGGAAACATACAGCCGCCGTAGATACGAAGAGTCGAAAATCACAGGAGAATTTGTCCAAGATAACCTTAGTTTTTCAAGGCGGGGCGTTCTCCGAGGACTTCACTTCCAAAACCCCAACGGCCAAGGAAAACTGGTCTCGGTGCCTATTGGTGAGGTTTATGACGTGGCAGTCGACGTCAGGGTGGGATCTCCGACCTTTGGTAAATGGGTGGGCGTGCATCTTTCGGGGGACAATAAAAAGCAATTTTGGGTGCCGCCCGGGCTGGCTCATGGGTTTATTGTGCTTAGTGAGACGGCCCTTTTTTCCTACAAGTGTACTGAGTATTACTCGCCAAAAGACGATCATTCCATTCTCTGGAATGATCCAGACATCGGGATCAAGTGGCCAATTGACATCCGGCCGGAACTCTCGGCTAAAGACGCGGCAGCAAAGACGCTGGCTCAATTTGATAAAAATCTTCTTCCCAAGTTTACACTCTAGTTGGATGACAAAATTATTGTGAAGATCGGCAATATTCTTAGATCCAGATTTTTTAGGATTTTCTGTCTTGTCTTTTTGTTTTGCTTGTTGATTACACCATTACTGAAGCCACTTAGGCCCTACTCGCAAACCGCGCCTCGCAATCACTCTGAAATCACCTCTGTTCATCAGCTTGAGGCCAAATCCGACGTCTGGAGAGCTAAAGCGTTCACCACTGAACTCAAATGGGAGAGTGATTCAGCTTGGCAGGTGCAAAGTATTGATATCACCCTTGGAACATATTTTAAAAATCCAATACTGCTCGGAGCAACGATAACCGGTCCTAACTGTCGGCTAAAAGCTCCTTGGTGGGCCAGTCTACAAGACAACTTGTACTTACGGTTTGACGCTGACGGTGTTTGTCAGCTGTCACACGGAGACACGTTAACCTTATCGATTTCAACCCTAAAGGCTTCAGCACTGGCAGTGATGGTCGTTCCTAAAGTCCCGCCTGCGAGTCTTCGCTTATCTTCGATGACCGAACCCACCCAGGCCATCATGGCAACCGTTCAGGGTGCGCCCGTGAGTGGCCGCCATGAAGAACCGATCCTGCGGCGATTTGAGGCTTTAGCTAAATTTTGGAATCTAGGGAGTTTGGTTTTTTTACTTGGAGTCATGCTGTGTGCATTGGTGATCACAGGGAGCCTCAGCGCGCTAAGCGCGGAGTCTGTACGTCACAAGTACGTCGCACTGCCTGGGTTGATTTTTGCTATTTGCGCCTATTACGCACTGATATCACCGCCACTGCAGGGGCCTGACGAGGCGACTCACTTTAATTCTTATCTATCACTCACTGGTCAAAACAACAAACTTGGCGAGGTAGGAGCATGGGCATCCAGGATTCATTACTCCCGAGTCAACTGCGACATCAGCTCGTGTATTAGCTCGCAAGATATGAGTGAGCCAAGCAAAGTCAACTTACCTCATTACGTAAATACACTAGAGGTCTTATCTCGCAGCGCACTTGGCGGTTTTGCATTGCCAAGATTTGGCCGACTTATAGACCATCTCCCGATTGAACACCAACTCTTAGCTCTCAGATTTCTAAGCCTCGTGAGTTCAAGCTTCCTTATTTTTGTGTCGTTGATTATTTTTTTTCCGCATCATAGTTTGCCCGCTCAACTAGCATTAAGCGTGGCGGGCGCATGGTTGGTGATTCCTACATTGGGCTTTCTCACAATGAATGCCAACAACCACAGTATCACTATAACTGGATATGTTTGTCTTTTAATCGGCTGCCTTAGCACTCAAATAAATCCTAAAAATATAACGCCTAAGCGGCTCCTATGGCCCGGACTCCTTGCCGCTGGAACATTCCTGTCGGGACGCACCGGCATAGCAGGATCAGTCTTATTGCTATCCGCTTACTACGTCTTCGCCAGCTTAGCATGTCGCGGCTTTAAAAATTGGATATTGGGAACAGCGTCGCTCGCGTTAAGTTTCTGCATACTTATTTTTGAGTTTCGAGATTCACGCTACATCGTTGATCAAATCCCAGGGGCTCAGCACAGACTCGGGCTAATCGCTTACCAGATCGGACTATCGCCGATAAGCCTACTCATAACGACAGGATGTATTCTAATTGGAGTGGTATCCGCCCTACGATTCATTGTGAATCGTTTAGAAGACAAGAAAACAATCTCTAGATCAGCAACGCTTCAGACCACATCACTTAGGGCAATAAGCTTGTTTGTGGGATTAGTCACTTTGATCTTGTTGATTTACCCGCTAATTTATCAAACCTCGGCCGTGCCAGATATTGAATTTAGACCGCACGGCTTTACGAGATTTGATTTCGTGACAGCTGTTTTGAAATCATTTTGGCTAAACTTTGGAATTCATGGTCAAGATTTTTTTATTCACTGGTCTTTATGGGCGGGCTTTGGATGTCCCGATCGTGCGCTGCCAAATATCTTCCTTCAGATTTTGAAAGTCACCATTTTACTAGGGATCGGACTGGGATTTTCCCTAGCCCTCTGGAGGAGGCATATCAGAGCTAATTTCACAAATGTCTTAGGTCTCATACTTATGAGCATTTGGACAATTGTCGTATCAATAATGATCCTACCAATTGATGGTGCGCCTGGTGTCAACCCTCATGGACGATTTTTTATCGGTACTGCGTTGATAGCAGGCTTTCTCGCAGTACATGGATGGAGTTCGATCATTCAGCAGCGCAAGGGCAAACAAGATAGCTTTATTTTACTGCTGGTTCTTGCGCTCATTGGCCTCGGAAGTGGCTCCTGGTTCTGGTTGGATAGGTTTTTTCGTTGATCCTGAAGAAATGTCAGCAAGCGTCTTAGGAGGGCTCCACTAGTCGCTTGACTAGAATATGGTAAATAATTTGCGCTTGATATTAATATTACAATCAATAGGATGGGAATTTTCGTTCTCCGGCTAAACTTTTAGCACGTCACACTACACTGATGAGGGCTTTTTCTATTTTGAAAAATCTGACTTTTTTTTCATCCCTAGTCATTTTGGTGTCTTCTTTTTATCTATTTGGCACAGCTCAACCTTGGGGCTTAGATTTTTTTCGCAAATCGTTTAGTCCTGGCGCCGGCGGCGAGGTTCTGCCGATCGAAGCTCAAGAGATGTTGGCTATTTTAATGGAAACAGGACGCCGCGAATTCTCGCTGGCGGCAGACTTAAGCGATGACGTCTACATGTATCAGCGAACAGTTGAGTATTTATACCCGTATCGAATTATCAGTGACGGCAAAGTATTTTTCACCACCAAGCCCAATGATAAAGGCTCTAAATGCGACGAAATTTCAAAGGCCAGTAAGGTGTATCTTTATGAATGCCATTAATAGATTGTTTAAGTTAAAGACGGATCTCGCACTCATCATACTTGCGCTGAACTTATTGAATCTTGTTGCGTGGTCACTGGGATTTTTCATACCTCCCTTTCTTTATTTGGCTACTCTTTTAGCCGTTTTGATGGTGAGACGTTCATTCAGTTATTCTTCTGTGGTTTGCTGGCTATTTTCAATAATGTGTTGCTTCCTCATTCTTGGGTACCCTGTGTCCGCCTGGGACGCGAGATCTATCTGGTTCTTTCACGCAAAGCGCATTTTTTTTGACAACAATTTGTACGCTCAACTCGATAACTACGGCTCCTTCAGTCACAATTACTACCCTGTCCTAGTGCCTGCGTTGGCTGCTTCGTTTGCCAAAGGTATCGGCTATTGGAATGAAATATTCCCCAGGATAACAGTGGTTTTTGTAATTTTGCCGCCATTATTGGTTTTGGCGCGTTTGATATCAAATAAGTCACTTTTCAACCTGCTTTTGGCAGGGCTATTATTAAGCTCAAGATCAATTTTGATTAATGGCTATATGGACGGCATCTTGGCGATTTACTTTGCTGCCTCGTGCGCCATGCTAATGCATATGTATAGTGATGAGCGAGCGAAGCAAGGTTCTAATAAAATAACCCAAGACGAAATCGTTCTCGCACTTATGAGCGCTTCTATGTTGCTACTAAAAAACGAAGGTTCTCTGGCCGTTCTGTTAGTTTGGGTATGTCTACTGCCACTGAACTACCGCAGATGGAGAGGTATTATCTTATCGTGTTTGCCGTTTTTGTTTTTTTTCTTGATTTGGAAGCTTCCGGTTTTAAAATTTAATGTCGGTAATGATTTAATGTCCGACGGTATTTACGCGAGGTTTTCTGCCCGTGTTAAAAACATTCCCGAATTAACTCTAATCGGCAAGTCGGCCTTAAAGCAGACATGGTTTTACCTACTAATTATGTGTAGTGCTTTTGCGTTTTTTTATCGCTTCAGCATGCCGAAAAAATTACTAGTCATATCGTGTTTACCTCTAGTGTATGCAGCTTCGGTATCTATGGCTTACGTGATAACCCCAAACGACCTTAATTGGCATCTAGCAACTAGCGCTGATCGGGTTTATCTGGTCTTTAATCTTAGTGTTTTATCGGTTTGTGGATGCATGCTAAATTTTGTTCAGGATACTCATTCAAATCCGCTCGGCCTTAAAGGATCTCCATGAAACTTAGCCTCATCATTCCCATCTACAACGAATCCTCTCACCTCGAGCAATTCCTCACCCAAATTGACGCTCTAGCATTGGCTTGCGACAAGGAGCTAGTCTTTATCGACGACTGCTCTAAAGACAACTCCTGGCAGATCCTTAAGAACTTCTCTTTTAAGTCCAAAGTCATTATTGAGCAGCAGCCCAAAAATCAGGGTAAAGGCGCAGCCCTTCGCCGTGGTTTTGAGCTGGCGACAGGGGACGTGATCGGCGTGCAGGATGCTGACTTTGAGTATTCTTTGGATGACATACCAGCCATCATTGAGCCCCTGCTGGCCGGTAAAGCCGACGTGGTGTTTGGCAGTCGGTTTAAGAAAAATGGCCTACAAGTCCACCGGACGTTTCACTATCTGGTCAACAGGATCTTGACGATCTTAAGTAATGTTTTCAGTGGGCTTTATCTGACGGATATGGAGACTTGCTATAAGTTTTTTAAGAGTGAAATCCTAAAAAACATTAACCTTGAAAGTAACCGCTTTGGGTTTGAACCAGAGATTACAGCTAAGGTCGCTCGCCTCAAGGTGCGGATGATGGAAGTGCCCATCAGCTACTTCCCGAGGACCTACATGGAAGGCAAGAAAATCACCTGGAAAGACGGCGTGGCAGCTCTGAGGCATATTCTGTTTTTTAATCTGTGGCAGAAGCCAGATCAGTTCTTTAAAGAAACGATGCCTACGAAGTATCTGCCGAGTGGGCGGCAGTGGCTTTAGAGAGCTGGGTTTTATATCTCAGAGCAGGTTTCATTTTCACGACTTATGTCGCTGGCGGATTAGCCTAGTCCAGATTTAGTCTTATCTTCATGACGGGTCTGATTATCCCCAGACGCTAGTCATCGCAATTCTTTACTCGAGATAACTAGCTAAAAATCAACGGGTTATAATTTTTACATAGATTTATGTAAATTTGAGCCGCGTGTGGTATAAAGAAAGAGGTCATCGTGAGGCGTCGCGACCTAGAAATAGCGCTAAAAAAGACAAGTGGAATGCGCGGGAGAAACCATGCAAATCCTAGGAACTATTTGGAAGGACGGAAAGTTTTGGGTCATTGAATGCCCAACACTAGACGTCTCCACACAGTCAGAGGCCAAAAACGGTGCGCTCAAAATGATGGTCGATCTCGTGCAAGCGATAGTCAACGACCGCAAATATAGCGTGTCCATTAAGACTACGGGCAAAGACGGATTTTCCATGACCTTTAAAAATCCGACACCAATTATTGCCGCCATCATTGCAAGGTCTCGCTCTGCATCGAAGGCGACATTGGCCGAAATCGCAAAAGCCATCGGCTCAAAGAGTCCCAATTCGATTTACCAGTATGAGACAGGTAAACATGACCCTGGGATGGAAAAGTTAAATCAGCTTTTGAATGCCATGGGTTTTGAGATTGTTATATCGGTGGTTAGGCCTAACAAATCAGACCGAGTTGCCTAGCTCTAAAGTCTGAGGGCACTAGACCTCCAACATTGGCCCCCTTAAATCTCTTTTCCTAGGCGGAATTTCTAAGTAAAGTCGGTGGGTCATTGCGTCATGAATAACCAATTAAGGTGGGTGTCCCCATAATGGCAAATAAGATTCTAGTCATCGGCTGCTACGGGCAGGTGGGAAGTAGCTTTAGACATATTTTTGGGCAAACAGGCAGTGTGTTCTATGCGGACATGAACCCTAAAGAGCCGCACGTGCTGGCTTGTGATCTATCAAGGGACGTAGACATAACATCTGTCATCCAAAAGGTAAAACCCACCGTCATCATCAACTGCGCAGCTTACACGGCAGTCGATTTAGCCGAAAAAGAAGAATCGTTAGCGACCAAAATCAACGCCGACGCCGTCCAAGTCATCGCTAAAGAGACCGAAAAACTGGGAGCTGTGCTCATTCACTATTCTACTGATTATGTGTTTGACGGCTCAGGAGAGACTCCTTGGAGTGAGGACTCTAAGACAAATCCTGTGAATGCCTATGGCCGCTCAAAACTTGCTGGTGAGCTAGCGGCCATCAAGCACTGCTCAAAGGCCTACGTGTTTCGCACCCAGTGGGTTTACGATAATGACGGCAAGAATTTTCTCAATACGATGATGCGTCTTGCAGATGACAAAGAAGAGCTATCAGTCGTCAGTGACCAAATCGGAGCTCCCACGAGCTCAGACGTGATTGCTAGATATACGCTGAAAGCCCTCACTAAAATCACAGCCGGCAAGATGCTGCCGGGGATTTATAATCTGGTCTGCCGCGGCGAAGTCAGCTGGCACGGGTTTGCAGAAGCGATATTTAAGCTAGCTCGCGAGCACGGAATAGATCTTAAAGTCAGGTCTGTGAAGAAAATCAAAACTACCGACTACCCGACTCCAGCTAAGAGGCCATTTAACTCAAGACTTAGCCTTAAAAAACTTGAGGACTCTCTCGGAGAGCCACTGCCGGCTTGGGATTTCGAGCTTGCAAGACTCATGGATGAGAGAGCGGTCAAAAATAGACTTAATTGAAGTGGATTAGCCCATTAAGCTGAGCGCTTTTTCTTGCCGAATTTTTCCCACTCTTTCCAGAGATCCCAGGCTACTTGCAGACCCATCCAAAATTCTGGCGTATTTCCGAAGTAATCAGCTAGTAGCATCGCCATACGGGGACTGATAGCTCTTTTACCAAGACAAATTTCGTTTATAGCTCTCGGAGTCGTACCTATTTTACGAGCCAGCTCTGACTGAGTTAGCTCCATAGGAATTAAAAATTCCTCCGTCAGCATTTCGCCAGGACTCGTAGGATGAGGAATTCTCGGGGCTTTCATGACTGACTCCTAGTGATAGTCCACAATGCGGACATTCTCGGCGTGATTAGAGGAGCATGTTACGTTTCCTTTTTGCAATCCCATGGAGGTGCGCGGGCAAAACGTTCCAGCTAGCTGCCTATGATTGGCCATTGAATATGTCGGCCGCGCCTTGATCACCCCAACTTAATATCACGACAACACCCTCATCAGAGATCTATACCTTATAGCGGTATAGAGGTTAATATTAGATCTCCAAACTAGTTTGACAGGCGCTGTAGGATGTCCGCCAGGGTTGTTTTGAGTTGGTGGTATTCTGTACGGAAGACTTTTTAGATAGGTCGATCAGGCACACAATCCGCCTGTTTGCTCCGTGCTCGCGTATTATCGGGGGGTCTGCGCTTCGGATTATAAAGTTCCGCGGGCTGTAGAAAGTTAGCTCCATCTTTGGCTGCTTTTTTCAGAAGTCCAACACTTCGGTCACTATAAAGGTCTACGTAGATTTGCTTTTGGCGATCGGGCAAATTCATACTGCTACTAGAAACTATGGCAATCGTTTTGTCGGGCTGGGCTTGAGTCGTCGCTTTAACTAACTCCATGTGCACGAGCAAACCAACAATGTTTGATCTATTGTAATCAGCTATGTCTTCGCCACGCTTAACATCAAGTGGAGTTAGTAGCGGCGCCCCCCTATCAGCCTCGAAGGTCTTATGAAACATTTCAATGCCAAAGCCTGCTCCTGGTGGGTATGGCTCGATATCATGATAAAACAAAAGATCTTTCAATGCTGTCTCGTCGCGCAGGTAAATGCCCCGCTTGTATTTTTCTGCGATTTTGTACGATAACTGACCGCCATATCCAAGAGTCATTGCTCGCTGACGGATCTTTGGACGAGGATAGCCCTCATAAAGGCTACCAATTAAAGTGGTATTATAATTTTCAACCTCAAATGTTTTATCGGCGAATAGTAACACTGCAAGATCATCTGGCTGTTTTGATGGCTCGATTGTGGTCGCTGTTGTGGGGATGGTGCCGTGGGATACAACTTTACTTGGCTTTATCGACATGGAGATGAGTTTGTTTTGCACTTCAGGATCACTTGAATAAAGGCTGTTATCCAACTTTGGCACCACATAGATTAACTCGACGCCCCCTCTTAAGCAGCTTGCAGACGTAAGGGCTGAGTTATGACCAACAACTATACCCGAACACCAAGTCATTTTTTGAGTCTTATCTCCGGATAGCACCATGATGACGTTTGGAAAATATCGAGGTCTTCCAGGCGGCTTCTTGAGAAGCTCTAAATCCTGGTTACTCCTTGCGTAGCCTGAATTTTTCGGACCACAAGAACTGTCAGTCTCTTGGCCATCACAACCAAGAAGTAGTGCGCTATAGATGATGATTTTCGCCGCCGTCTTCATTCAATACCTTTCGGCATTTAGTGGCTGATTTCTTTAGGATTTTTAAAATAGATCAATCAGAACACTGGGCTACTTTAGCCTTAATTTTGAGGTCCTACGGGGTCATAACCGGTCCCTCCAAATACCAAGCTTAATGAGTTGATTCACGGTGAAAAGATTATGAGCGAGCACGTTGACTAAATAGAGCCTCGAATGACAGCATTTCCAGTTGTTTAATCGTCGTGCATTTCATAAAATTAAAACCAATCCTCGCCAAAATATTTACAGGCAAGAAATCATGAAACTTAAAGTCCACGGCTTTCATACGTTTGGTTTTAGCCTTGCTGAGGTCATGGTCGCCGTTGGTATTTCTGGCTTTTTGCTTTTAGTCGCCAATCAAATGCTATCGGATGTGAATAAATGGATGGCTGACATCTCAGTTGATGCGGAATTAGTCGAAATTTCACAACTTATAAGTGCAAGGGTTAACTGTGAAAAGACAAAAGACGCACTCGGGATTACAGCAAATCACCCACCGGCCGTAACCACTCAAGTACAACTCTATGACAAAAATGGTAAACCAATTTTTACTAATTCATCCCTTGGAGGGGTTTTTTCTGGTTACAGGAAAGTGTCTGGCGATTGGTTGGTCGACGCTAGATGGACTGGTAATAGTTTTATTGTTCTTGTGGGCAAAATACGGCCAAAAGCGGATGATTGGGCGAAGCACCCCATTACAAAACAGCCCTTGAACTTTGGCATGCCGAAGCATCGCATATTCGGTGACCTGCCAAATACTCCGCTATGTCCCAAACGCTCAACCGGTAGAGTGTTGGCAACTGCAATTCATACAACGTCCGGTGTTATAAACGGACTTCTTGGTCTGCCTAATCAAGGTAATCACTATAATTACTACGGGGCCTCGCGCACGACAGCACAAAGAGTGCAAGATTGTACGGCTCTGTCCATTGGCATTGGTGCAACGCCCACGGGGCGAGGGTGTCACGACGGGACCATCATGTTTCTGACACCACTACTTTTTAGTCGTGGATGTCATAGATTCTGTCGCCGGCCCGGAAATAACTTCGTTTCTGGCACAATGATTGGAGTAGCCGATTGGTCTTGGATCCTTGATGCCTCAGGTAACATTACAGGTTGGGGGTCCCTTTACACGCCGGGCAATTCTGTGGTTATTTGTGAGTGTTACTCATGACAATTAAACGGCACAGCGTGCATAACTTTGGATTTTCAATCGTTGAATTACTTGTGTCAGTGGCTATTCTTGGGATCGGACTGAGCATCGTCTACAGCCAAATTTCTTCCATGAAAAAAATGGTGGCTAGATTAAGACTAAAGCAGCAAATTGCGGATGTTCGCGAAGCGATCATGCAGACGACCGATTGTCAGAACACCTTAAGGCCTTATATGCAGTTGAGTGGCTCCATTATCTGCAGTGGGACAATTAACCTCAAAGATAGCGCCGATACAAACTTCACGGCTAGCCCAATCAAAAATTTTAGAATCACCGCTTCATGCAGCAGTACAGGCTTGACGGTGCTGGCAGAAAGCTCGACAGGAGCGGTGGACCCAGTCTCAAAAACTCCGCTCAATCATTCAAACACAATGCTAAATCCATTTGTCGGGCGAGGATCCGCAAGTAATTTATGCCAAAACTACTTTCAAGGAACTAAACGCGTAAAAATGTTTACTGTAACGCCGAGCGAGATGGCATTTACTAGAAGCGATTGCACAGCTTTACTCACCCAGCAAGTTGAGGAATCGCCGTATCCCATCTCGCCCGCTGCATACAATGCAAAGATGCAAAGTTGGGCTGCTCCGTATTTGTTAGGAAATACCATGGATGCGCGCTGCACAGATTATTGTCGAAGCAGTCCGAGATTTTACGTTGGAGGATACCTGGCCGACTGTACCAGCTCCATTGCTCCGGAGGCCACCTGTGTCTGTTATCGGTAAATTTGAGTCAACCAGCAAACAATCAGATGGATATATACTCCCTCTGGCTATACTAATTGTCGTGCTCATAGTTTCATTCGTCGGAATTGTTTCCAGCAGGTTTACCACCATCATTAAAAATCAATCGTCAATCGAACAAAAAAAGGCCGTCTTAGACTGGGGGCGTACTATTTCTGAGCGAATTGATTGTGAACGGACATTAGCCCCCTATAACGGCACCAATCGCTGCCCTGATAATGAAGCGCGCACCCTCTTTTTCTTCGATGAAGCTGCCTTGGTAGCATCAGGTCCAGAAAATAGTTACCCCATCGGCAAAAACTGGTTTGCTCAAGTGGTCTGCGGGCAAAATGACTTGCGGATTAAACTGGCACATTTTCAAAATAACCAATTCCCAAAAGATGCCCTCACAGGGAGGATTCTTAATTTTTCAAATCTTGGCTCTCTGGTTTCAGATGGTGGCTATGATATTCCGATGTGTCCCAGTTATTTTGGTTCAGGAAAAGCATCATCCAGGATTTTGGGGATGACCATAGCCACACACCAAAAACTACTAGCTGATTACAATCTATCGCCCCAAGGTATGACGAATGTTATGATGCAAACATGCGACATTAAATTAGGAATAGCCGCACAATTAGACGACACCCCATTGCCGACGATTTTTAGAAATGGCGGAACGTCTGCACCCGCGTCAGCAGGAAGGTCGGCCTACGCTCAAATAGTTTATAGCGCATGGCAGCCTCCCTTGTTTGCTTGGGGGCAAACAGGGAATCTGCAATCATCATGGTACTTTACTAGTCCACGCTATAACGGCTTAACTAGTCGGGCCTACTGTAGGCAAATATGCCAGGTCCATGGGATGACTGCCGGTGTTATGACAAAGTGTGACAATACGGCATCGAACTCTAGCCCGCCATTAGGCCAGACGGTTTGGGATGACACAAGCCCTCAGGTTAATTGCTTGTGCCTACAATGATTTTTAGTGAAATAAAAAATCTGACGAGACTTAATCCTCAAAGCGTTCCTGGCGAGCTTTCTTCTTTTCTTTAGCAAACTTGGCTTTTTCCTCTGCTTCTTGAAATTTTGCTGTCTTCTCGGCCTTGGCTTTTTGGCGAGCGAGCATCTTGGCGTTTTTTTCAATTCGCAGAAGCCTGACAATTAGTTCACTTTCACGAGCTTTATCTTCGAGGTCTGGCTTTAGGCCGTCTTCGGCGAGGATTCGTTTGTAGTCTCGGATCTCGGCAAGTTTTCGCTTGATCCGGTCCATCTCGCCAAGTTCCTTGTCTGTGAATTTTAGATCAAGGTGTTCCTCAAATTTCTTTTTGCGCTTAAAGCCTTTGGGCCCGGGGGATTTTTTCGTGGCAAAAGAACTAGACTTCGGTCCGGCTTTTGATGGCTTTGGCCGACCCATAGACTTTGATTTTGGACTTTTGGATTTCATTGGTGGTTTTGGCATGACGAGTGCTCTTTCTAATAAATAGCGCAAATTATGTGCGGCTAACTTTGTGAGGGGCGGCCTGGGCGATGGGCATCAGCACAATCTCTTCGATATTAACGTGGGCCGGACGATCAACTGTAAACCAAATGCACTCGGCAATGTCGCGAGCAGAAAGTGGTTTAAGGCCTTTATAAACGGTCTTAGCCCTCTCATGATCTTGATTAAACCGCACCATGGAAAAATCCGTCTCCACCATTCCTGGATCAATTAAGGATACGCGAATCGGTATGCCGCTTAGCTCTAGTCTCAGTGTCTTGGTGATCGCGCGAACAGCGTGTTTTGTGGCGCAGTAAACACTTCCGCCCTCATAGACCACCGTACTAGCGATACTTCCCATATTGACAATATGGCCAAGGTTTCTGGCCTTCATGGCTGGCAGAAATTCGCGGGTCACGCGCAGAAGACCAGTAACATTGGTGTCAATCATCGTCTGCCAATCACTAACGTTTCCTGACGCCACGTGATCGATGCCTAGGGCAAGACCAGCGTTATTGAAAAGCACGTCTACTTGGCCGTGGGTGGCTTCGAGGGTTTTTGCTGCAAATTCCTTGACGGATTTGTCGTCAGTGACGTCAAGCTTCAAGACGATGACTTCACTGGCTTTCTTAGCGGCTAAACGCTGTGCAAGATCATCTAGTCGATCAAGACGTCGTGCTGCGATGACCACTCTCCAGCCTTTTTCTGCAAACAGCAAAGCCGTCTCCTCACCAATACCAGCCGATGCGCCGGTGATGACGATGGTTGGAGAAGACTGTTTTCGGGTCATAGCTTCTTTGAAACTTTCACGCCGCGCTCATTGCCCTCACCGACTGAGCACGACTCAAAGCCCTTATCGACAGCATATTGATGCTGGATGCGGCGATAAAAACTATTCATGGGCTTTAGAAATACTTCTTCGACCTCACCTGAGGTGATCTTAGAAATGGCATCATCAACGGCCGCCAGAGCGAGTTTTTCTGTCTCTGCATCGGCTTGCTGGTTGTGACCACCGCCTCCGCCGCCGTGGCGAGGTTTATTGTGCTGATGGTTTCTTTGGCCGCCACCATTGTGACCTCGCTGGCCTCCGCCTCCGTGCTGGCCTCCGCCATGTTGTCCACGGTGTCCACCACCATGTTGTCCACGGTGTCCACCACCCTGGTGCTGACCACCACGCTGATGCTGACCACCACCTTGTGGCTGACGGTTACCGCGGAAGTTTGGCATATTTTTGCCAACTGGTGGGCGTGAGCCTTCTTCGATTTCTTCAGGTTCTACGTCGGCAAAAGCCCAGCGTAGGAATCTATCAAAGTATGCGTAGTAGCCAGGAAAGTCATCTTTAAGGCCGGTAGAAATCGTCTGCCAAACTTGTTTGCTTTCCTCAGTGTCAGCATTGTGAGCCGGAAGTGCCGTGCCAGTCTTAAGGAGCACGAGATCTGCAAGATCCAGAGTGAACTTCATGAAAGGCTCAACAATTTGATTGAGCATAATGTGATCCAGTGGAGTTTCTTCCACCATCTCAGGATACTGAGCTGCATACCACAGGCTCATGCGTCCCATGAGACCTTTGAGGTCCATAGACTTAAGCTCACCGGGCAAGCTCTCAAGCGTTGCTCCAACCATAATTGGCCAGCGGCCTTTGTTTATCGCACTCTCGTCAGCACCTTCAGTAGTAGCCGCCGCTGCGCGCTGGGTTCTCTCGTGCTCAAGACAGGTAAATAGAAAGTAGTCGATGGGCACGTTGCGGCCCTTTTGGAGCTCGACTCGTTGTTTCATGCTTGGCTGAGGCTTTTGTTCTTGAACGTCGTCTTGCTGATTCTCTGACATACGGCTTAGGTTTCCTACAAATCTAGAGTTTGTTAGCTTTTCATTCGGCGGGCTAAATTAAGAACGCGGCAACTTGCCACGGTCAGTTCTTCGGCTGCAGTCCACTCTTTGGAGTCTTTTCGAGCCATCGTATAAGCCGATAGTTCCAAGTCACCTTCAAAGGCGTCGATAACATCTTCCACTGCCTTCACATAATCAGGGGAACCCAGGGTGGCTCTCTTGAGGGTGCCCGATGCTTTTTTAAGATGAGCAACAGCATCGTGTTCACCCTGCTCGGCCAGTAGCGGGTTTAACTGATCGATGGCGGACACCAAGTCTGCTGCACTGTCCTTGCGGTCACGTTTGATTACTTTGGTCATTGAAACTCCCGCTAAAGTTGTCTTGTGGGACACACGCCATCACCCGCATCAGAAAAAAAATCTAAATCGATGGGATAATACTTTTTTGCTCTTTTTTTACCTTTGAGTCGGCGACACATTTTGGTGCCACTTTTGAAGGCCGGGCTGCGGCCCTATCTGGCCGGCCCCTTCAGGCCTCAATTCCGTCTGTTCGAAGCATAGGTCAGGCGCGGGCAAGTTGCAACGATTTCGTCGTGGTTTCAGGCACCTAGGGGCCTTGCTGGGGGACTTCCATGGGCGGGCCAATATATTTTGCCTCCCGGGTCCCGGGAGGGGCACTTTCACGTTGACGGTTGGGCGGGGTTTTTGTACATAAAACCCCCTCGAAGTTTTCGTCGGTGAAGGCTAAGGGCTCGTAGCTCAGTTGGTAGAGCAGTACACTTTTAATGTACGGGTCGATGGTTCGAATCCATCCGGGCTCACTTCTCAAAGAAAAAGGCGTTAAATTCGACTGTTTTTCCCGTGTTTTTGTATTTTTTCCGTCCTGTCCCCATCGTCTAGAGGCCCAGGACACCACCCTTTCACGGTGGATACAGGGGTTCGAATCCCCTTGGGGACGCCATTTTTTAAGCTAAAAGTCATCTACTCTGAATTTTGCGACGTTTATGGCGCGAGGTTGGATCGTTCTATTTCAGGACGCTTTTCGTTGCCTTTTTGGGCTATCGATTGGTGTCACGGCGAGTTTTAGTTTGAAAGGTTTCAGCAAAGCATTCAGCGTCGCTAGCGTCGGATTGTGTCGCCGATCAACCGCTCTCAATATGTTGGGACTGGCCATTTTGACTCGTTTGGCGAACTCTGCGACCCCATAAGCTCTGATCACTTTACCTAAGGCCTCCTGGATCGGCACTCCTTCATCAATGGCGGCCATCAAAAACTCACGCGCAAATTCCTGGTCTCTCAAATCAAGACTAAGTCCCTCATTCCACTCCCGAGATCGTCTGGCCATATCACTCACTTTCCAAATACTGCCACAAATTCTGTTTGGCTTTTCGAAGACTCGCCTCGAGTGCTTTACTTCTGATGGATCATCAAAAAAACACCCCCGGTGTTAGTTATCACAAATGATAACTAATAAAAACATTCTCTCTCGAACAGTTCGGGTCCGGTGCAGTCAAATTGTGAAGCTATTCAACGTATTTGCCATCACCGGTAAAATAACTACCAGCTGTTAACGGCCGTGTTGATTAATCAATACTCAATCAGTCGGGTGTCCCCATTAGGAGCCAAGGAAGTCTTTGACGTTGTCGGTTTGCACTAACTTAAAGTCACCTTTCGGCAAGATTCTTTTAGCGAGTCCAAAGAGCACTTTGCCAGGCCCAACTTCAACAAAATTATTGATGCCTGCATGGTGAGATACCTCAATCGTTTGTGTCCACTTCACCGGACTATCGATTTGCTTGATCAGATAATCAGGGCCGTAATCTTCTGTGATTTGCGCTGTGAGATTTGGAATAATTTTTGTTTTGTTTTGCGTAAATTTCGCAGCCGTCAGCAGCGGCGTCATGTCAGCTCTGGCTGGTTTCATCATGGATGAGTGAAACGGAGCAGAAACGGCAAGTGACACAAACTTCACAGCTTCTGCTGTGAGAGCATCTTCCAAGCGTTTGACTGCTTTGGCACTACCAGCAACAACAAGCTGCTGAGGGCTATTGTAGTTCACGACCTCAACTGGCTCTCCGGGAGCTGCGGCTTTTTTACAGTAGTCTTCCAGGCGAGATGCTTCCATGGACAATACAGCTGTCATGGCACCAGCACCCTCAGGCACTGCTTTTTGCATGGCGGTACCGCGCGCTCTTACAAGTGAAATCGCCTCAGCAAATCCAAGTCGCCCTGATGCGACTAAGGCCGAATATTCGCCTAGGCTGTGGCCTGCAAACATGTCAGCTTTGAAGCCTTTTTCTTGAGTCATGACGTGCCACGTAGCGACACTGGTCGTCACGATGCAAGGCTGGGTGTTAGCCGTAAGCTTTAATTGATCCTCAGGCCCTTCAAGGCAGAGCTTTGTGATGGGAGCCTTGGCTGCCTCTTCGGCCTCTTGAAAGATTTCTTTGGTGTAAGAAAAATTATCTAAAAGGATTTTGGCCATTCCAGGATACTGACTTCCCTGGCCAGGAAACATGGCAAGTGTTTTGGTCTCTGACATATGCGATCCTCTAAGTTTTTTTTGGGCTTAGATTTTATCGCCTAGAACATCAAAGCGATACCCAAATCAAACCGTTCCTCGGTTCGAGATTCGGCAGCCCGGTGATCCCCCGTGAAAACCCTGGGGGGATCGGCCGTGTAGGTCGTCGACTTGAGTGCGCCTGTAAGGGCTACGTAGCGGGCCAGGCGAATCGCTCCGCCCATGGAGGAGTTGATGGTCGGGCTTTCCGACTGATCAAATACTTCTAACCCCTCGCCATCGTCTTTTGCGCGGCGCCATGATTCATAGCCAGCCCCTAGTGTCACAAAGGGAGTAAAAGGGCTCGGGTTTGGCAGGCGCAAAATAAAATCAGCCTCTCCCATGGACCTGGCCGACGCTAATTCTTTGTCCTCTTGATTCATATAACCGGCATTGAGGCCCCAGGCCGCGTAGCGGTTAAATGGAAATGTCACCCCGGCACTGCCATGGAATGTTTTAAAGCCAAGACCAATGCCAATGGAAATTCCTAGCTCATCGTCTTCGCTATATGAGCGCCCACGATTTGTCATCGACTCGTAGATCTCTCTGTACTTTGGTTTACTGCTGCCTGATGACCAATAGCTTTGACCGTCATCCAAGCCTTCTCTATCGATGGCTCTGGCTTGACGCTCAGGAGTTAAGTCGGTGACAGCAGGTTTGGCCACCTCGTTTGGACGAATGCTGCCAAATGATCCTTCTTCTTTATAATTAAGACGAGGCTCAGTGGCCGTCTCGTTACGCGCAAAAGCCTCAATAGAGGCCAGAAGACCTAGCATGCCCAACGATAACGAAACGATCCTCTTGCATGATCTCACTGTCATCAGATGTCTCCTCTCCTAAAAGATTTATCCGACTTAATTGGAGCCCGCTTACTTACCTACGACTTGCTGACTAATCTTACCAAAAATTGAGCGGCCCGCCTTGTCAAACATCTCAATGTCTATCCGGTCCCCGGGTTTCATGAAAGGAGTCGACGCCTTGCCGGTATCAATGATCTCAATCATGCGTTTTTCTGCAAGGCAGCTACTGCCTCTGGCGCGGTCTTCATTGGAGACAGTGCCAGATCCCAAGATGGTGCCGGCCGTGTAGGACCTAGTCTTCGTAATGTGCTCGATAAGTTCGTGAAACCCAAAGAACATCTCAGGCCCAGCGTTGGGGTCTCCAAACTTCTGACCGTTGTAGTGCGTCACAAGTGGAAGGTGGACGCGTCCACCCTGCCAAGCCTCACCCAATTCATCCGGTGTGACAGCAATCGGCGCAAAGGCGGAAGCCGGCTTACTTTGAAAAAAGCCGAAGCCTTTCTCAAGTTCTGCCGGAATCAAATTGCGCAGGCTCACGTCATTTAAAATTGTGATGAGGCGAATGTATTTACCGGCATTTTCTTTCTTTGTGCCCTGCGGCGTATCGCCGAGAATCACCGCGACTTCTGATTCGAAGTCACAGCCCCAGGCCTCATCAGCTAAATAAATCGGATCTGTCGGGCCAAGCAAGACTCCTGAGCCGCCTTGATAAATGAGCGGATCAGTCTTTAGGGTTTTCGGTGGTTCAGCGTTGCGAGCTTTACGCACTAATAAAACATGGTTGATATAGGCAGACCCATCAATCCACTCGTAGGCTCTAGGTAACGGTGCTGTAAGCTGCTCCACGGCAATTGGGCGACCGCTGATCTTGCCGTCATTGAGGTCTCGGTAGATGGACTCCAACTTTGGTTTAACCTCATCCCACCGATCAAGGGCCTCTTGCATGGTGCGGGCTGCGGCTGACGCATCAGTGATCTTTGAGTTGTCGCGTGAGACGACGACTAGTTGGCCGTCTCTCGTCTTATCTTTTAGGGTCGCTAGTTTCATGGACTCTCTTAGCCTCGTCTAGCAGAAGTGCTCTTGCCTGACCCACCACGAGTTGGGCCAGATTTTTTATGGGCTGGTTTTGATGTGTGTCTAGCCTTCGAACCAGATTTCGTCGGTCTTGATGATGACGAGGACTGAGTCTTTTGCATGGGCCTAGATTTGTCAGCAGACGTTTTGCCTGGCTTATGGGGTGATTTCGACTTGGTGTTCGCTGCAGGTCTCGCGTCTTGACTTGTGGTCTTTGGTCGTCGAGCCTTGCTGCTTAACATCTTAGGGGCAGCATCTTTTGACCTGGCTGACAGGGGTTTTCTGAGGGCACGCTTGCGTGCCTTCGAGATTTTTGGAGAGGCTGCCGTATCGACTGCGACATCTGTAGCCTGTCTCAGTTTAGTGACCTCTTCAGCCGTAAGCTGCCGGTACTCGCCTGACGGTAAATCAACCGGAAGTCTTATATCTCCGAAAGCCACACGTATCAGCCGAACAACCCGTCGATTGAAATGCTCAAACAGTCGTCTTACCAAGCGATTTCTCCCCTCATGGACGGTGATCACGTACCACGCGCCCGTTGATACGCCCATGTTTGTGCCATGGACAAATGTAATTTTCACGTTTTTAACAGGCCCATCCTCAAGTTCGACACCTTTGCGGATGAGTTGCTCTTGCTCTTTGGTGAGTCGAGTATCAAGCAGCACCTGGTATTCTCGGGGCACATGATACTCAGGACGGCAAAGCTTATAGCTAAGCTCTCCGTCATTGGTCAAAAGCAATAACCCTTCCGTGCGAAAATCAAGTCGACCGACAGGCGACACAAGAAACCGCGCCTTCGCAACCATCGGAATATCATAAATGGTGGGTTTGTCGTCATCACTTCGAGCCGTCAGGATTTTATCCGGCTTGTTTAGCAGCCAATAAACCTTCGGCGGCACCTTGGAGCGAACCAATTTGCCATCCAAAAATATACGGTCTGTTTCTGTGTTGACCTTAGTGCCCAGCTCTACGACCTGCTTGCCATTTACGGCAAGACGACCTTCACTGATCCACTTCTCCGCCTCGCGACGGCTGGCTATCCCCAGCTGGGAGAGCCACTTCTGCAGTCTCATCTCGCTCATCTAATAGAGCCTCACCCGATTCGCGGTCAGATGTTTCATCTAAACTCTGTTCCGCAGCGTTGACAGTCATCTCG
>Ga0315901_10002564_pt1 | contig 24864 bp, 26 predicted proteins | sample LakEriMetagenome_10_FD_203761 | JGI IMG/M metagenome (GOLD analysis project Ga0315901, IMG submission 203761) | Freshwater fungal communities from buoy surface, Lake Erie, Ohio, United States - Buoy 2 MA116 | ecosystem: Environmental > Aquatic > Freshwater > Lake | place: USA: Lake Erie, Ohio... | reverse complement strand
AATCTGCAGCAGTTGAAGGCTCCAGAAATATCGTTGCGGAATTCGATGTTAGAACTCCAGGAATTAACGTGTTAGCTAGCGCTCTCTCGGGAGGCAATCAGCAGAAATTTATCGTTGGTCGCGAATTGAGTGGCGATCCAAAGATAATTGTGGCTGCGCAACCTACTCGTGGCGTTGATGTAGGAGCTCAAGCAATTATTTGGGATCACTTAGTACAGGCTCGATCAAAGGGGGCAGGAATCCTCTTAGTTTCAGCTGATCTTGAAGAACTCTTCTCACTTTCGGATCGCATCGCAGTAATCTATAACGGATCTATTGTGTCAATCCTTAATCCTAGACAAACTTCTCCCGAACAGCTTGGTCTGGCTATGACAGGAGCAAGTAAGGCATGAGTAAGAGCAGAGTTTTTTGGGGCGTTGTTGCCCCAACCGCAGCAATTTTTACTTCATTACTTTTTACTTACATTATTTTAAAGTTTCGTGGAGTAGACCCAATAGAAATGTTTCGCCTCATGATTTCGTATGGCTTTGACCCTAGAAATTTAGTATCGGAGCTAAACCAAACGGTTGCTTATTACATGGCTGGAGTTGCGGCCGCAATTGGTTTTAAAATGTTGCTTTTCAATATAGGTATCGATGGCCAATACCGCATGGGAGCATTTTTTGGAGCGGTTGTCGGAGCTGCAGTTAGCTTGCCTCCGATCTTGCATGTTTTAGTAATTATTGTCACTGCCATGTTGGCTGGAGGAGCATGGGCTGCAATTGCTGGATATTTGAAGGTGAAACGTGGAGTCTCTGAAGTCATTAGCAACATTATGTTGAACTTTATCGCTGCCGCACTTATAGCATTTTTGCTTAGCCCTTCAATTTTTGGGACTTTGCCAGAGGGAACTCAAGTTTTGCAGACTAAAAGCATTCCAACCAGCGGTCGTATGCCCACAATCAAAGCATTCGACGGTGAGATTTACACCTTTCTGTTTCTAGCAATTTTTGTTGGTGTCGCTTATTGGATCATGCTAAATAAAACTGTGTTTGGTTTTAATCTAAAAGCTACGGGTCTTTCTTTTCGTGCAGCTAGATCAAGCGGTGTGAATGCACCAGGAATGATTTTTGTCACCACCGTGTTGTCGGGGGCCATTGCAGGATTAGTTGGAATTGGGACTCTTCTTTCAGATACGCATAACTACAGCATGGCATTCCCCTCAGGATATGCATTCACAGGACTTGCCCTGGCACTTCTTGGAAGGAATCATCCAGTGGGGATATTTTTTGCCGCATTCCTATGGTCTTTTCTAGAGAGAACAGCACCCGTGCTTGAATTTGAGGGAGTCCCACCAGAAATTATCATTGTGCTTCAAGGCACCATCGTTCTTTCAATAGTAGTTGCTTATGAATTAGTTGCTCGAATAAACCTTCGTCAGCAACAAAAAGCTGTTGGAAGTGCAAACGCGGATGTAGTAAAGATAGATTCTAAGAGTGTCAAGGAGGCAAAGTGAAGTCATCTGGCACCAAGAGCGATGAGAACAAACTAGCTATGAGAGCCAAAGTATTTTTCAGATCCCCAGCCCGCATCACGCTGTTCATTGCCGGATTATTTTTTATCATATCTTTCGTCGAGTTGATAACTGGTGCCACTGATATCTCTTCGCCAGGCACTTCGGGAGCAACTCTTAGGTTAGCGACGCCACTTTTAATGGCAGGCCTTGGTGGGTTGTGGGCAGAACGTGCTGGAGTAATTAATATTGGGCTAGAAGGCATGATGATTGTTGGGACTTGGACGGCGGCTTGGTTTGGTTACCTTCATGGACCGTATGTAGGAATTTTAGCGGCTGCAGTTTTTGGTCTGGCATCAGGTTTCTTTCATGCAATTTTGACAGTCAAGATTGGTATTGATCAGGCGGTATCTGGACTGGCTATTAATCTAATTGCTGCAGGAGCAGCGCGCTATTTGTCAGGTATTTTCTTTCCACCAGTCGGTGGAGATCGGACAGTATCTCCACCGGTTGAGAGTATGCCTAAATTTAATATTCCCTTTGTAGCTCCTTTTTTTAAAAGCATAGATGAAAAGGAGATATTCTTAATTTCAAATATCTCAGGATTAATTTATGGGATAACTTCCGATCTCTCTGTCATGACTGTCGCACTTTTGCTGCTAGTCCCTTTAACATCATGGATCCTCTGGCGCAGTAAATTTGGATTGAGAATGAGATTTTGTGGTGAAAATCCGATGGCAGCTGAATCTCTAGGCATTAATGTTTATCGCACTCGCTATATTGCAATCTCTATCTCAGGAATGCTTGCCTCCTTGGGAGGGGCTTACTTGGCGATAGTTGCCTCATCCGTCTATCGCGAGGGTCAAACTGGAGGGCGTGGTTTTATCGGCCTTGCGACAGTAATCTTTGGAAACTGGAGGCCTAGCGGAGTGTTTGCTGGCTCAATGCTTTTTGGCTTCACAGATGCATTACGCCTACGCCAGAGCGAGTCTGTTATGGCCTTGATTATGGTCGTGGGAATAGCCTCTCTTTTGTTAGCAATCTTTTATTCAGTTTCAAGGAATTGGAAATTAGGCGGCACATATTCGGGAATTGCACTTTTTGCGCTATGGATTAATCAAAGAGTAGAAGTTATCCCACAAGAGTTCGTTACCGCATTCCCATACTTTGCTACTTTAATTGTTCTTACTCTCTTGGCTCAGCGCTTAACACCACCGGCGATGGTAGGTTTACCTTTCAAGCGTGGCTCTGAGTAAGCAATCGAATTTATGTCAGTTAATTGGGATTCTCCTGTTCTAAAGAGCTTAAAACCAGTAATAGATAACTCTAAGTTAGTAAAAATCAACAAAGAGAAGTTAGTTGAAGTGGCCAATTGGATGGCCTATGAAGAGTTTAAAAGTCCCGATGGTTCTATGCTTTTTGATTTTGGAAATGATCCCGACGTGTTAATGGACTTCACAATGGTTGTTAACACCATGAATTTTGCCTTTACGGATTTTAGCTCGGGAATCAAGTTTGAAACTGACTATAATGGAAAACGCTGGTGCGACAGTGAGGCAATGCTCGCTTCGATTCATCGGGCTATAGACGCAGGGATACCATTTTTCTCAGGAGAGTTTCTGTCAAAGTTGACTAGAGATCAGTTAAGCTCAATTTTTTCTGGAACTATAGAGCTTCCAATGATTGATGAAAGAGTAAGAATTTTTAACGAGGTTGGACAAGTTCTAGTTGATAATTACCAGGGCTCCTTTCATAATTTCGTTCGCTCTTGTTCCCCGAAACTATATGACCAAGGAAACGGACTTTTGGAGCGCTTAGTCAAGGAGTTTCCGCGTTTTTATGATGTGAGTGACTACCATGGAAATCAAGTCGAAATCTTTAAATTGGCACAGCTTGGAATCTGGGGCATGCACCTTGCATTATCGCCCCGCGGTCATTGGCGCTTAGAGGATCCAGAGCAGTTGACTGCATTTGCTGACTACATAGTGCCCGTGGGCTTGAGGGTTATGGGAATTTTTGAATATGCGCCAGAGCTTGAGAGACAGATTAATTCTCTAGAGGAGATAACCCGCGACAGTGATGCCGAAATTGAACTTAGAGCTGGCTCTATCTACTGCATTGCTTTATTGACTGAGAAGATTAATGAGCTCAGGCCTAACATGGAACCATTATTAATGCCTCAGGTAGATTTTCGATTCTGGAAAACTTACCACGCCACGCATTGGCCTCATCACTTAACAAAAACAGTGATGTACTAAATCTTATTTTCTATTTCTGATTTCCAAGTTCGCAAGATCTCAATTGCTTTGTCAAATTTATCAACAACCTGACCAACATCTTCAATGCAGCCTCTTACGAATAGATTTATACCTTTACCGTCAATCATGTTGCGATCTCTAATGACTCTAGTGTCGGTAACTAATCCAACAATTCCTTTTTTGGATGGGTCACTTTGCATTGCAGCCCAAAATATTCCAATCTCACTAGCTGTCCCGTCATCAACCATCGGGCCATCTAAGAGCGCAAGTACGGCGTTGGATGACATTACTTCTTTCGAATCAACTGCGAAAATAAATTCTGCGGTGACAGGATCAGGAAGTGGAATTTCATGAGGAACAAAAACCTCAAAGCCTTCGCTTCGCAATTGAGCAGCGCACTGATCGATATAGCTTCGCTCATAAGGAGTAAATAAAGGACCTGCGAAGTAAATCTTTATTGTGCAACACCTCCTCAGTTATTGGACGAGAGTAGTCTTTCTGGGTAGATTTCTACAATCGTTTTCATTCCTACATCTATAAAGTCTCGATGGAGAGAGGGCTTTGCTTACCTCATATAGAGAGATTCTTCGTCATAGCCATTCCCTTCCGACTCTTGGCTACGGGATGGTGGGCAGGATTCCGGTAGCGATGAATACTGTGGCGCTAGTCTTTTTAATCTCATCCGTTCGGGATTCTTTTTTATTGGCTGGAATCGCATCATCTTTCTATACCCTGTGTGGAGCAATTGTTGGACCAAGAATTGGGCGGTTGGCAGATCGATTTGGCACCAGAATTGTCTTACTTCCGATCACCTTTATTAATGCTCTTTCAATAATCGGTGTCGTATTTTTTAGTTCAAGATCCGTTCTCCTACTTTTATTATTTTCTGCCCTATCTGGTGCAACTATGCCAAGTTTTGGTAGCTATACCAGAACTCGTTGGAGTAGGACGATAAAAGATAGGCGGGAGTTAGGGGTAGCGCTATCACTTGAATCAGTGCTTGATGAAACGGCATTTGTTGTTGGTCCCGCATTTGCAGGATTTTTATTTTCACTCTACGGATCGAACTCTCCACTAGTGGCAGGAATTGTTTTCACCGTAATTGGTGGCGTGGGGCTGGCTATAACTTCTTTTGATAGCGGAATGAGAGGTAGTGCTCCAGAGCGAATTGGTGGCCTACTTAGAATTAAATATGTGAAGGCTCTCTTCACCTCTCTTATTGCACTTGGATTACTATTTGGCTCCAACTTTGTTGTCATTCTTGCAGTTGCTAAAGAAAATGATCGCGCAGCTGAAGGTGGAATATGGGTAGGACTGTATCCAATAGGTAGTTTGGTGGCGGGATTGGTCTACGGGGTAATTCATTGGAAATCTCGAAATGCCACACGATACACATTAGCTCTAGCATTTATGACCTTATCAACTAGTGCTATTTTATTTTCCCAAAATATCGACACAATTGTTTACTTCATAATTCTTTCCGGTATAGGGATAGCTCCGGCCTTGATTGCAGCTAACGCGCTTCTTAAAGACTTAGTGCCGCTAAGTCGTTTAAATGAAGCTTTTTCAATGCTAGGAGCTTCCATTTCCATAGGCATTACTCTGGGAAGCACATTGAGTGGCTCTCTTGTTGATCGCTTTGGGGGCTGGGACGGTTTCTACTTCATGACCGGGGCAACACTTCTTGCAACTTTACTCTCACTAATTTGTATCAGGGCTGGCAAATATGAAACTAAAGATGAAACAATAAGACATGGCTGAAAAAATAATCTATGACACCGATCCAGGTATAGACGACGCTCTAGGGTTGTTGCTTTTGGCGGCATCGCCAGAGATAGATTTATTGGCAATTACTGTCACTCATGGGAATACCTCTCAAGAAAAATGTCTAAATAATGCTTTAAAACTAGTGGAATTGACTGGCATTACAAAAGTGCCTGTGGCTCGCGGAGCTGAAGAGCCGTTAGTAAAAGAATTATCTGTGGCTGAGGAGACGCACGGTGAAGGTGGGCTGGGCTATGCGATTCTTCCAAAGAGTGCAATAAGTCCCTGCTCTGAGTTGGCTCATGATTTGATAATTCGCGTAGTACGAGAAAATCCAGGAGAAGTCACGCTACTGTGCGTTGGGCCAATGACCAACATCGCACTAGCTTTTTTGAAGGCGCCAGAGATAGTCTCTAAAGTTCGAAGAATCGTTTCAATGGGTGGGGCTATCCATTATCCCGGAAATGTGACACCACAAGCAGAATATAATGTCTTTTGCGACCCAGAAGCATTTGAAATAGTTCTCAAGTCAGGAATTGATTTTACATTGGTCCCACTCGATGTTACCTATCAATGTATTTTGACCGCAGATCATCTCGAGAAAATAACGGAGGCTCGAAGCGAAATCAGGAATTTCATTTTCGATTCCACCCGCTTTTATATGGAATTTCATGAAGATTATCAAGGCATAAAAGGGTGTGCAATAAATGACCCACTTGCTGCAGCGATCCTGCTTGACCCAACATTAGTTAAAAACCGTGATTACTATTTAACGATAGAACTTACAAGTCCAACTTCGAAAGCAAAAACAATCGCAGATCATTACGGCTTACTCAAATCTGCACCAAATGCAAAGGTATCAATGGAGGTTGACGTTGAAAGATTTATGGAACTATTTATCAACAGAATGAATCGACTTCAATAGTGAAGCAGTTTCATATACAGGTCTCCAAAGGCCAAGTGGGTCGCTATGTATTAATGCCCGGGGATCCAGGACGAGTTCCCTTAATTGCTGCTCTCCTTGATAACGCCGTTCATGTGGCAACTAATCGGGAGTTTGTAACCTACACGGGAACTTTAGATGGCGTTGGGGTTTCAGTAACTTCCACGGGAATAGGCACCCCCTCTAGCGCAATTGCAGTCGAGGAGTTGTTTCGATGCGGAGCCGATACATTCATTAGAGTGGGAACTTCAGGAAGTATTCAAAGCGGAACTAAGTCTAATGAAATAGCAATTGTCACTGGAGCTATTCGCCATGAAGGTACTTCAACCCAATATATGCCAATTGAATTTCCTGCAGTTTGTGACGTTGAAATTGTGCAGGCTATGTGTAAGGCGGTTGATAGATTAGAACTGCCTCATCAAGTGGGAATTTCACACTCTAAAGATTCATATTATGGAGAAGTCGAACCTGAAAGATCGGCAGTCTCAGAACAATTACTTGATGCCTGGCGTGCCTGGCGTATTGGGGGAGCAATATGTTCGGAGATGGAGATCTCGACCATCTGTGTTGTTTCAAGCATTTTGGGGGCTAGGGCGGGAGGAATCATGGCTATGCACGGCGAGGGAGAATTTGGGCCACTTGATAATCTCATTAAAGCTGCGGTCGAATCCGTTAGAGAATTAATCTCAATTGATAAGAAAAAGGGGAAATGATGGAAATCAACGATAAGCAGTATCACATTCAATTAAAGCGAGGGGATGTTGGAAAATATGTCCTTTTACCTGGAGATCCAGGGCGTTGCGAACCCATCTCTCGTCTATTTGATAATCCAAAGTTGGTAGCAACTAATCGAGAATATGTTACTTACACGGGCACATTAGATGGAGTTCCAGTGTCAGTTACTTCGACTGGAATCGGTTGTCCATCGGCTGCAATTGCACTTGAGGAGTTAGTTAAATGCGGAGCTGATACTTTTATAAGAGTTGGAACTTCTGGTCATATCCAAAAAGATATAAAGTCTGGAGAGCTGGCAATTATTACTGCGGCAATTCGCGACGAGGGAACATCACGTCACTATATGCCGATCGAATTTCCAGCAATCGCAAGCATCGATACAGTTTTAGCCCTGCAGGCTGCGGCCAAAAAAACAGGGGCCACTTTTCGCACTGGCATCACTCAATCAAAAGACTCTTTCTATGGGCAGCATGAACCTGAACGTATGGGAGTAGCCCGTGATTTACTAGAACGTTGGAAGGCATGGGAAATTGGCGGAGCACTTTGTTCAGAGATGGAAGCCTCTGCGCTATTTGTCATCGCATCGATGCTTAGAGTCAGAGCTGGCGGAGTGATGATGGTGCATGGAAAAGAACCAATGCCAAGCCTTGATATTCTCTTGGAGACAGCAATTCAATCTTTACGAGAGTTAATTTCTATGGATAGGGCTAATGGGAAAAAACTCACCATTTAATTAACAAGATCTAATCGCAGTCAACATCAAGTTCCAGAACTTCGAGCTATCTAGTTCTAGAGCAACATTGCAGTTAGCACTCTTGCCAAGACGATTATGTAAATCAACGACAGTGGCACCTCTTGTAAGAGTTCCACTAAGTTCTACTTCTACGTTTACCATTCGTGTTTTGACCACTGTTCTATCTATCAATAGCGCAACTGCTACTGGGTCGTGCAGTGGGGGATCTGGCATTTCGAAAACTTCATCATATGTTTTTGCAAAGAACTTGAGCAAGCCAATAATTATCTTGCTTAATTTGGTATTCATTTTATCTAACTCATTAAAAATGTCTGGGGTTACCAAGGCTTGATGAGTGACATCAAGCCCACACATGGTAAGAGGAAGTCCGCTATGCAGCACTACCTCTGCCGCTTCAGGATCCATCCAAATATTGAATTCTGCATAAGGAGTGCGATTACCACGCGAAGCACTACCCCCCATAAAAACGATTTCAGAGATTTTGGGTTTTAACCCAGGGTGCATTTTGAGAAAAAGTGCAATGTTTGTGAGTGGTCCGGTAGCAATCAAAGTAACGGACTTATCACTTTCTCTTATTAACTTTGCAATTAAATCCACTGCATGTAAAGGCGATAATTCAATCTTTGGTTCAGGAAGTTCAGCCCCATCAAGCGCTGACTCTCCATGTATATCGTTAGCTTCTTCAAAAGCCCCAAGGATTGATTTACCCGCACCTTCTGCAATAGGGACATCTATATTTGCTAAAGTCGCAATTCGCCTAGCATTTAAAGTGACTTTGGAAATTCCACCGTTACCAGAAACTGTAGTTATACCTAGTAATTTCAAAGCAGGATTTTTGGCAGCGAGAATCATGGCAAGAGCATCATCGTGGCCTGGATCGCAATCAAGAATTATTGGCAAAGCATCCATGCGGCAAGAGTAGGGTAGAAGTTCTCTTCTGCCTATTTATTAATGGCTTCTCAAAAGGAAATTTGCTCGCTATTATCAGCCTATGCTGGCCGTTGATTCGAATGAAACTTCAATAAGGAGTTTTCTACGAAATCTTTCACCAGTAGATCAAGTCGGTGCTGAAGCACGAGCAAGCATGCTATCTACCCGCAGCATTAAGACAGCCAGTAAATTGTGGGCTATCGACACTGCCATTTCAATGATTGACTTAACCACATTGGAGGGGGCTGACACTCCGGGAAAAGTAATCTCAATCTGCACGAAAGCAATTAGGCCAGATCCTACGAACTTTGATGTTCCACATGTGGGCGCAGTCTGTGTCTATAACGATATGGTTAAAGTTGCTAGGCAATTCTTAGATTCTGCTGGAGGCGAGCAAATACCTGTTGCTGCAGTCTCAACTGCTTTTCCATCGGGCAGAGCAAGTATTGAAGTGAAACAACGTGACACCCAAGACGCGATTGCCAATGGAGCAACCGAGATAGATATGGTCATCGACCGTGGCGCATTCCTGGCCGGAAACCTGTCAAAAGTGTTTACTGAAATCGTTTGCATTAAAGAAATCTGTGGTGAGCGAGCACATTTGAAGGTGATACTCGAGACTGGGGAATTGGTTACTTACGATAATGTTAGAAAAGCGTCCTTTCTAGCTATGGCTGCAGGGGCAGATTTCATTAAAACTAGCACTGGCAAAGTGCAGCCAGCGGCCACCCCAGCAGTAGTTTTGGTGATGCTTGAAGCGGTTCGAGATTATTACCAACTTACCGGAAAGAAAATTGGAGTAAAGCCTGCAGGAGGTATCAGAACAACAAAAGATGCCATAAAGCAGCTTGTTTTGGTCAATGAGACTGCTGGACCAGAATGGTTAAATCCAGGACTCTTTAGAATAGGTGCGAGTGCATTACTTAATGACCTGTTAATGCAGAGAATGAAGATGAAAAGCGGTCAGTATTCTGGCCAAAATTACGTGAGTTTGGATTGAAATGAACTTTGAATATTCGCCTGCCCCTGAGTCAATTGCTATTGTCGATATAAAGCCAGAATATAACCTATTTATAGGTGGAAAATTTGTCCCATCAAAGGGTGGAAAGCGATTTGAATCTATAAATCCAGCTAATGAAAAAGTGCTATCGCATATTACTCAAGGAACTTCGACTGATGTCGATCGCGCGGTTAAGGCTGCCACGGAAGCCTATAAAAAGATTTGGTCGAAGATGTCTGGCGCTGAAAGAGGAAAGTATTTATTTAGAATCGCCAGAATTCTTCAAGAGCGCGCGAGGGAATTTGCTGTTTTGGAATCAATGGATAATGGAAAACCGATACGGGAAACTCGAGATACAGACATTCCTCTGGCTGCTGCTCACTTCTTTTATCATGCAGGATGGGCAGATAAGCTCGAATTTGCAGGAATAGGGGATAAGCCTAAGCCACATGGGGTAGTCGGTCAGATAATTCCTTGGAACTTCCCGCTTCTGATGCTGGCATGGAAAGTAGCTCCTGCCCTGGCAACAGGTAATACCGTTGTGCTTAAGCCAGCCGAAACAACCTCACTGACCGCTCTTTTATTTGCTGAGGTCTGCCAACAAGCGGAACTCCCAAGTGGCGTTGTGAACATAGTTACTGGGGACGGAAAAACTGGCGAATTAATTGTCAATCATCCAGGAGTTAACAAAATTGCATTCACGGGATCGACGGAAGTAGGAAAATTAATTGCAAAAAGCGTAGTCGGTTCCAAAAAAGCTCTCACTTTAGAACTTGGCGGCAAAGGCGCAAACATTGTTTTTGAAGATGCTCCGATTGATGAGACTGTAGAGGGAGTCATAAATGGCATTTACTTCAATCAAGGCCATGTTTGTTGTGCAGGGTCACGTCTATTGGTGCAAGAAAATATCAAAGAAGAGTTACTGGAAAAACTAAAGCGTCGTATGTCAATGATTCGAGTGGGAGATCCTCTTGATAAAAATACTGATCTAGGAGCAATTAACTCCCGTGCACAACTTACAAAGATAAAAGAATTGGCTGATTCAGGTGAAGCTGAAGGAGCGCAGCGCTGGTCACCCGAGTGCTCCCTTCCAGACAAGGGTTTTTGGTTTCCGCCCACATTTTTTACTAGCGTCTCTCAAGCACATCGAATTGCGAGGGAAGAAATTTTTGGCCCAGTTCTATCAGTTAGTACTTTTAGGACCCCTAGCGAGGCCATAGAGAAGGCAAACAACACACCTTATGGACTCTCGGCTGGTATTTGGACCGATAAAGGTTCACGAATTCTGTGGACTGCTCAAAGATTAAAAGCTGGCGTAGTTTGGGCGAACACCTTTAATAAGTTTGATCCTGCTAGCCCTTTTGGGGGATACAAAGAGTCGGGTTGGGGACGAGAGGGCGGTAGACATGGACTTGCTGCCTATCTGAAAGGGGATCACTAGTGAGAATTGATGTGAAGAAGACATATAAATTATTCATTGGCGGTGAATTTCCACGCAGTGAGTCGGGAAGAAGTTATAAAATTTTTGACTCAAAAGGAAACTTCTTGGCCAATCCTGCACTTGCCTCACGAAAAGATCTTCGAGATGCAGTGGTGTCTTCGAGAGGGGCAGCTGAGAAGTGGGAGAAGACTTCTGCTTTTAATCGTTCCCAGATTCTTTATAGAGTGGCTGAAGTTATGCAAGGCAGAGCAGAGCAGTTTGCTTCTGAGATTATGGCTCAAGAAGGTTTAACAAAAAGCCAAGCAAAAAAACAAGTAGAAAAGGCAATCGACCTATGGGTTTGGTATTCCGGATGGTGTGACAAGATTGCCACGATTTATGGCGCAACCAATCCAGTTTCTGGGTCTTTCTATAATTTCACGATTCCTGAACCATTAGGAGTGGTTGGGGTTTTTGCTGGCGGAAAAGACTCTTTATTAGACCTGGTCCATGGAATCGCTCCAGTACTTGCTGGAGGCAATGTGGCTATCACGTTAGCTAATCAGAATTTTCCACTCTCCGCAATCACTTTGTCAGAAGTTTTTGCAACCAGCGATTTGCCAGCTGGTGTGGTGAATGTCTTAACGGGAAAACACTCTGAATTAGCTAGTTGGGTTGGTTCGCATATGGATATAGATGGTATTGACGGATCCGGATTAGATTCTCAAACCTATGAAAGCATTCGTCTTGCTGGAACTGATAACTTAAAGAGAATCAAGAAGTTTTCTTCCACCCAAAGCCCAGAGAGAATACTTGCTTTTATGGAGAGTAAAACAGTCTGGCACCCAATAGGAATTTAAGCCCTAACTAATATTTTTTCATATCCCCGCAGCGAAAAAGTTTCACGCCGTTTTGGTAAATCAACTAAATCTAATTTCTTGAATGTCTTTAGTAGTGCTGGCAGAGAGACTGACATTTCCATACGCGCTAGCGGTGCGCCTAAGCAGAAGTGAATCCCAGCCCCAAAGCCAATATGAGGGTTGGATCCCCTTGTAACATCAAAGTCATCAGCTTTATCAAATACAGTTTCGTCACGATTAGCCGATCCCAGCAAGCTGACCACCTTTTGACCTACTTTTATCGAAACACCAGAGATTTCTAGATCTGAAATTGCCGTTCGCTCAAAAAACTGTAACGGGGAATCATATCTGAGAAATTCTTCAATTGCCGTTTGTGAATACTCATCGGGATTATTAAAAAGAGTGTTTTTTTGCTCTGGATGGTTTAGAAGAGCAACCATGCCATTGCCAAAACCATTAACGCTGGCTTCATGTCCAGCATTTAGCAAGAGAATGCAGGTAGCGATTAGTTCTTGCTCAGAAAGTTGCTGCCCTGCATCTTGCACCCGAGCAAGCTCGGTTATTAAGTCATCACTCGGAGAAAATTTACGTTTCTGCATCAAGTCTCTGACGTAGTCAGCAAATTCACTAGAAGCTCTTTGTGCTGCAATTTGATGTTCAATTGGAGGATTTACTTCATACATTTTTACGATCGCTTGCGACCACGGTCTCAACAAGTGCTCATCTTCGAGTGGAAACCCAAGAAGGTGAGCTATTACTTTAACGGGAAGGGGTTCAGCAAAGTCCGCGATTAGATCAAATTCACTATTGTTTTCTCTGATGCTTGCTAGCAGTTGGTTTGTTATCTGCAAAATTACAGGTCGAAGCGCCTCAATTCTAGTTCGATTAAATGCTTTGAGCACAAGGCCTCTTAGACGAGTGTGTTTTGGTGGCTCACTATCTAGTATTGAATCTGAATGGAGCCAGTTAAACACCTGCCACTGTGATTGTGGGCTCCTCTCGACATAAATTCTTCCAAGACTCTTATTTCTTAGAACCTCATTGGCATCTCGATGGGTTGCAGCTAGAAATAATTGTAATTCGGGATGCCAGATAGGCTTATTGTGACTGCGTAACTCACTCAGATAAGGATAAGGATTGGCAATAACATCGGGGTCTCGGAAGTTAATCATGAGGCAGAAGTAGTTTCTCCAGAGAATGCAGCTCTCAAGGCATTTGTGTTCATGATGTTAATTTGATTCAAGTCCCAATTATGTGCATCCTGCATTACTTTATACTCCCTGGAAAGCGAGGTTGCACTCATGAGCCTATTATCCGTATTTAGAGCGATATTAAAACCTAATTCAACCAAGACACCAGCAGGATGGGAGTTGTAGTCCTTGATATTCCCCGTCTGTAGGTTAGATGTTGGTGACATTTCCAAGTGTATTTGTTGATCTCTGATTGCTTTCGAAGCATCAGATAGCACTGCCTGATCTTGAGAGATATTTATTTCGTCCATAATTCTAATTCCATGGCCTATTCGAGAAGCACCACAAAGATTTATTGCCTCAAGCACTGAAGCAAAAGAATCTGATTCACCAGCGTGAATTGTGAAAGGGAAAGACTTGCGCTGGAGTAATTCAAAAGCGGGAAGGTGATTTCGAGCAGGAAACCCATATTCAGGTCCAGCAATATCAAATCCGACTACCCCCTTTTCGCGAAACTCCAATGCGAGCTGAGCTGCTTCAAGACTCAGATTATTCTGGCGCATGGCGCAGATTATTAAGTTTGTAGTAATAGAAAAACCCAGACTTTTAGCTTCTTGAATTCCTTGGCGTAATCCCTCGAGGGTAGCCTCAACTACATTTCTCATAGATAAACCTTGTTGAGTGAAGAGTTCAGGAGCTCCTCTCACCTCGGCGTAATAGATTCCATCCGCAGCCAAATCAAGAACGCACTCTCTTGCGACCCTAATCAAGTTATCCTCAGTTTGCATTACTGCAATTGTGTAATCAAAATTCTTTAAGTATTTTTCAAGTGATCCCTGATTGCAGGCCTCATAAATCAATTCCTGAAGAGTATCTTCTTCATCAGAAGGTAGGGGCAAATTTATCTGGCTTGCTAATTCAACAATTGTTTGCGGACGCAATCCTCCATCGATGTGATCGTGGAGAAGAACTTTAGGTAAGTCAATGATTTCTTGGGAAACAGCTTGTCTCATTTAATTTATAAATTTTCAGGCCCAAATGCCCAAGGAAGTAAAGATGACAGTTCTGTTGGTCCGTCTGAAGTCATAAACTTTGTATCTGGCGTGCTGTGTTCCCATAGAAGTTGCCTACATCTTCCGCAAGGAGATAGAGGGTTGCCGTGAGCATCAACGCAATAGACCGCCTTGATTAACGTTCTGCCGCCTAATACAAGATTTGAAATGAGTCCGCATTCTGCACAAAGGCCAATTCCATAGCTAGCGTTCTCTACATTACAACCTGTGACGATTCGACCATCTGCAGTCTCGGCTGCAACACCAACAGGAAAATTTGAATATGGAGCATAAGCTCTCTTCATCGCTGCAATAGCTTCTGTCTTTAGACGTTCCCAATCAATAGTATCCATGACGGAGATTCTATTGCTCGGAAAGTATTTTGCGAAGGGGCCCCTCCAAATTGTTAAGCATTTCCTCAACTACTGCTTTCGCTCTACCTAATTCACCAAGAGCTACAATCTCGATATAACACTTAACCTTAGGCTCAGTTCCACTAGGTCTGATGATGATACGAATGCTTGGTTCAAGATAAATACGCACCCCATTGGTTGGAGGCAGACCATTTGTTGGTTTCTCTAGATCATCAACGCCAACAATGCGATACCCAGCAATTGACTTTGGAGCACTTTCTCTAAATTTAGCCAAAATTAAAGATGTTTTCTCAATATTTTCAACTCTTAGCGAAATTTGCTTTGTGCCGTGATAGCCGTATTTGTTCCAAATCTCATCGAGAAAGTCATTTAGCGTCTTGGATTCACGCTTTAGATCTGTGGCTATTTGAACGATTATTACCGCTGCGCTGATTCCATCCTTATCATTTACGGAATTAGAGTCAACGGCATAACCGAGCGCTTCTTCGTAACCAAAACGCAAGTCTCTTATTTTTGTAATCCACTTAAAACCTGTGAGAGTTTCAGCAAATGGCAGATTATAAGCATTGGCAATTTTGCTTAAGATCGAAGATGAAACAATTGAATTAGCAAGAGTTGCCTTTTTATCCTTGGCGCTTCTAGCTAGATACTCACCAAGTAGTGCTCCAACTTCATCTCCTTTAAGCATTCTCCAATTTCCACCTCTATCTGGGATAGCAACTGCGCAGCGATCAGCATCAGGATCATTGGCAATAACTAGATCTGCTGATACTTGCATCGCTTTTTTGAGAGATAGATCGATAGCTCCCGGCTCCTCAGGATTTGGGAATTTAACTGTTGGAAAATCTGGATCTGGCTCGGCCTGTTCAGTGACCAATATGGGGGGAGCAAAATTCGCTGCTGCAAATACTTGCTCTAAAGTCTTTGTGCCAACACCATGCATGGCGGAATAGACCACCTTGAGATCACTATTTGAGGTAGCAAGCTTTGCTGTGGCCTTGATATAGGAATCAACTATTGTGTTATCCAAAACTTCTGCTCCACCACTTCGTTTTAACGTATTTAGATCGGGAACTTGAGAGATGTATTCTGAAATCTGACTGTCAGCAGGAGAGATAATCTGCGATCCTTCATAGAGAATCTGATCAACTGTGCCGCCCAAATATACCTTGTAGCCATTATCTTCTGGTGGGTTATGACTTGCAGTGACCATAATTCCAACATCACATTTTAATTCTCTGACAGCATAGGCAAGTACTGGAGTCGGCAGAGCTCTTGGCAATATGTAGACCTTCATGTCTGCACCTTGCATGATTTCAGCTGTGTCTTGCGCAAAGTCTTTTGATCCATATCTAGCATCTCGCCCAATGACAACAGATGTGAGATTGTGTTTGCGCATGTAAGAAACAAGGCCCGCTGCAGTTTTTGTTACCACTGCTCGGTTCATTCTTGATGGCCCTGGTCCTAATTTGCCACGCAAGCCTGCTGTTCCAAATTCTAGAAAACCAGAGAAGCAGGAGCGCAGCTCAGCTTCATTTCTATCTGCAAGGAGTCTTTCAAGTTCTGCTCTTGTCTTTGGGTCAGGATCTTGGTTAATCCACTGCTGTACTTGCGCTATTAGAGATTGATCCATAGGGCCAACTTACTACCGAGTACTTCGATTGCTTAAATCTTTTATGTAATCCTCTGGAGCTCCTGCCTCACGGGCAGCGTTGACCATAATTTCTAAATAACGAGCTGATGGCATTCCGCCTTCAAAAGAATTGAGTACATAGATATAACAGAGCGGAGAACCATCTAGAGTTTCTACTCTCACTCTAATTTTTCGATATAAATCGGTATTCACACCCTCCCATTGATCAAGGGCTGCTTCATCTGTTGCAGTTAGATCATAAATAGATACAAAAACGCTATGTTCAGCATCCTCTGCAAGAGTTGCAACTGCTCCTTCCCAGCCAATTTCTTCCCCGCCAAAAGTTAAGCGCCACCCGCGCAGCCATCCAGTACCGCGATGAGGGGAATGAGGAGCCCTAAGAAGCATCTGCCTGGGATCAAGATTTGATCCATATGCGGCATATAAAGTCATGACAAGTCAAACCACTGATAACCTAATTTGTTAATGGCGCTGCGCAATAATGGCAGGGAAAGTCCAATTACATTAGATGTTTCACCCTCAATCCTTGAGATAAAAGGTGAGCTTCTTCCATCTAGAGTAAAGCCTCCAGCAACATTTAGAGGTTCGCCAGTTGCTACATAACCATCAATCTCAGCATCGCTCATATCTGCAAAGAAAACTTTTGTGCTTACCACATCACTAATTTCAATTTCTTTCTCAGTATCAATGATGCAATGGCCAGTGTGAAGTAGGCCCGACTTTCCTCGTAATTGTCTAGCTCTTGCAACTGCAATTTCCGCAGTTCCAGGTTTACCTAAACTTTGCCCCTGGAATTCAAAGGTAGAGTCACAACCAATTATTACTGCAGGGTAATTGATCTTTGCTCTAACCGTATGAGCTTTAACAATTGCCAGGGCTATTACTAGTTCTTTAGGGGATAGATTTTGATAGTCAGAGCTCTCTTCATCAACTCCACTTACAATTACTTCAGGTGTAATTCCAGCACTTTGTAATAATTTATATCTAGCAGGAGATGCTGATGCCAAGATTATTTTTGGCGCCATTATTTAAGCCCTTCCTAGAGCCCTAAATTTCCAACCAGCCTTGACCCAGAGATCTCTATCTAGAGCGTTTCGGCCATCAATAATTATTGCTTGATTGACTTGGTTTTTTATGGCAGATGGATCTATCTCTCGATAAATTCTCCATTCAGTTAAATGCAAAGTCACATCTGCCCCTGCAACACATCCTTCAATACTTTCTGAAAAATTTAAATGAGAAAAGCGGGCTCTAGCAGGCTCAATAGCTTTCGGGTCATGAACACTTACAAGTGCTCCAGCTTGACTTAACTGAACAGCGATATCAAGTGCGGGTGAGTCTCTAACGTCATCACTATCGGGCTTAAAGGCAGCGCCCAAAACTGCAATTTTCTTACCTTTTAGATCTTGGCCCAAGTCGATTCTGACTAAATCTATTACTCGAGCTCTTGCCCGCATATTTATTGAATCAATTTCTCTTAAGAACTCAAGAGATTGTCTAGCTCCAAGTTCTTCTGATCGCGCCATAAATGCGCGGATATCTTTAGGCAAGCAGCCACCACCAAAGCCAATTCCAGCCTGGAGAAAGCGGGAGCCAATTCTTGGGTCATAACCAATTGCCTTAGCAAGAACAGTTACATCTCCACCAGATGCTTCACAGATCTCAGCCATTGCATTGATGAAGGAGATTTTGGTGGCAAGAAAAGAGTTCGCTGCAACTTTTACAAGTTCTGCAGTTGGTAGGTCTGCTCTTATCCAAGGAACTCCATCCTTGAGAAGTGTGGCATATACCTCTTTCAATATTTCCTCTGCACGATCTGAAGTTACTCCTATAACCAATCTATTTGGCCTTAGGGTATCTTCCACAGCAAAACCTTCTCTTAAAAATTCTGGATTCCAGGCTATCTCCACTTTCTCATTTATTGTTTTTATCATATCCGCAAGACGACTTGCAGTCCCTACCGGAACTGTGGACTTACCAACGATTAGAGAGCCAGCTTTTGCATATGAGGCAACGGATACGATGGATGCATCAAGAAAGGTTAGATCTGCAGCTAGGCCATCTTTTTTCTGAGGCGTTCCTACGCAGATGAAGTGAACATCACAGTCACTAATTTGAGCAAAGTCTGTTGTGAACTTTAATCTTTGTGAATTAACTTCTGCTAGAAGAAGCTCTTCAAGTTCTGGTTCATAAAATGGGACCTTACCTTTATTAAGAAGCTCGATTTTCTTCTCATCTACATCAACTCCAATAACTTCAAAACCAAGAGATGACATGGCGGCGGCATGGGTTGCGCCAAGATAGCCAATTCCGATAACTGAGAGCTTTAACATAACTGTTAAATACTAGCCGCTACAGGGGTTATCAGCGGCAGTTCCACTCTTAAATTTATTGATGGTAGTAGGCGATGAGGATGGATCAGGCCTTACCTCTTCAATTAGAGCTTCATCATTTTTAATTCTCTCAAAGAGTTCTGGAGCTAAGACTGGATCCCAGAGAACGGCAGCGCTCACTCCATTTTTATTGTAGTTGTAATACTTCAAAGGAATAGTAAGTGTTCTAACATTACTTGCCGACAGATTACGAAGTTGTTTTCCTAGAGTTAATAAGTCACCCTGACTTAATCCTTCATCTGTAACAACACTATCTAGCGCGGAGTTTATGAAGTCAACCATCTTTACTGGGTTTAGTAATACCCCAGCACTTGTTGCCTTACGCAGCATAGCGCCTGCAAATTCCTGTTGTCTCTTCATTCTTCCCAGATCACCTAAACCATCAAAGACTCTAGTTCTAACAAACTTTAATGAGTCGACACCATCTAGTACATGTGTTCCGGCGGGAAGAGTTAAATGGCTCTTAGGATCGTTTATATCTTTCTTCGTGCAAATCTCAACGCCTCCCAGGGCATCGACCATACGAACAAAGCCAACAAAATTAAGTTCGACATAATGATCAATTCTTAAATCAGACATGTTTTCAAGAGTTTCAATTAATAGTGGGGCACCACCCCAGTTATAAGCAGAGTTGATCTTTGAATAAGCAGCAGGAATTACATTGCCCTGAGAATCATTATGTTCTGGAATTAAAGCGTAACTATCACGCGGGATGGAAATGATTGCTGCTTTATCTCGTTTCTTTGAGATATGTATAAGTAGCATCGTGTCACTTCTCTTGCCTGCAGCAACATCAGTGCCACCAACTTTTAGCCTCTTGATTTCTTCTCGACTCAATCCCTCTCGAGTGTCAGAACCAACAATTAAGTAATTAACCGCCGAAGATTCTTTCTTCGGACGATTCTCTAGGCCTGCGAAGGCATCAACTCTTGGGATTGATGCTGTGATTCGTCCCAGACCTGCCCAGGAGATAGCCGAAATCCCCACAATAGCTATCGAGGCTATGGTGAAGAAACGAATTGCCCGAGGGGACTTCACAGAGGCAAGAGTAATGAGGCGATAGCGTTTGAACGTTATGACTAGCCCACTTGAGCAAGGTAATGCTGCTCACCTAGCCAATTACCCACCCGTTTCCATTATTCTCACAGTAATCAATGAAGCACTTCATCTGCCCGCTGCAATAAGAGCTGCTCTATCTTCAAACTATCAAGGCGAGCTAGAAGTAATTTTGGCGGTAGGGCCTTCAAAAGATCAGACATGGCAGATAGCAAATGATTTAGCAGAGCAAGATTCTCGAATCACAATAATTGAGAATAGATCAGGAAGAACTCCCAGTGGTTTAAATGCTGCGCTAAAGATGGCAAGGTATCAAATAGTTGTTCGCATTGATGGGCACTCAGAAATTGATAAGGGATATATTGGAAGAGCTGTGGAAACTTTGAAAGAAACGGGAGCAGTAAATGTTGGTGGCATAATGTTTGCTCAAGGAACCACCTCATTTGAAAAAGCAGTGGCTGCAGCAATGCGGTCACCAATTGGGGTTGGATCTTCAAGATTTCATATCGGGGGAGAGGCGGGTCCTACCGATACTGTGTATCTAGGAGTATTTCAAAAGAGTGCATTAGATGCTGTTGGTGGCTATGACGAAAGATTTACCAGGGCACAAGATTGGGAATTAAATTATCGTTTGAGAAAAAATGGGGGCGCAGTTTATTTTGACCCTCAGCTAAAAGTTATCTACCGCCCTAGAAGTTCCCTCAAAAAACTAGCCTTGCAATACTTTGAATATGGGAGATGGAGAAGAGCCGTAGTTCGCCAACATAATCGGACTATTAATTTTCGCTATCTAGCTCCACCTTTAAACTTGATACTTCAAATTGGTTCATTAGCTTTTGGCATACTTATCTCACCACTCTTTTTTATTCCAATCACTACTTATCTTGGCACGATAATTGTGACTTCATTAATTATTGGAAAAAATCTTGCCCAGCGGCTTTACTTACCAATAGTTTTGATTTTCATGCATTTTTGCTGGGGATTTGGTTTCATCACCTCACCAAGAAGGCTACTATCCAAGTAAATTCCTTTTCCTGAGGTAAAATCATGAATAATGAAAATTTCAATCTCAACAAAAATTACACTTATTGCTCTTCTTCTTGCACTTTTTTTCAGTGCACAGGCGCAAGGTAGTGCAGACTTAGCTCCAGAAATATTTAAAATTTCAGGCTCAGGGTATGGCCATGGTGTGGGCATGAGCCAAATTGGTGCTCGTGGTCAAGCAATTGAAGGGAAGAGCGCTGTTGAGATCCTTAACTATTACTATCCAGGAACCTCAGTGTCCCCCTACCCAGACAATGAGTTCATTAGAGTAAATCTTTCAAATCTAACTACTTCAGTAGTAGTTCAAGCAGTTGGCGGTTTAGGGAACATCACTTTATTTCGCGGCGACTTGGCGGTTGGAGAAAGCGCAGAGCCTCTTGGAACTTATCAAGGCGACATAACTGCCTCTTTTACAAATCTGGCTAATTCGGTCATACCTTCACTCTCGTCACCTACATCTAAGTTTGCTCCATTTCCACCAAACAAAGCATGGACGATTAGATGGGACAGTGCGACAACAACGATTGCTCTTACAATCCAAGGCGAAACAAAACAATATAAATATGGTCAAATAGTTATTAAGAGCATTAGCAATGCCGTCAGTTCTTATTTGGCTGTTACCAACACTTTGCGCCTACACGATGAATACCTTTGGGGCATTGGTGAAGTTCCTTCTTCTTGGCCTCCAGCAGCTCTTGAAGCTCAGGCCATTGCAGCTAGAACTTATGCTCTGACAAAGCTCTCAAGAGTCAGAACAGAATGTGACTGTCAAATTTATAGCACGACTATTGATCAAAACTTTGTTGGTTACAGCAAGGAGATTGAACGGCTATACGGCCTCAAGTGGAAGGAGGCTGTGAATAGAACCTTCGTAGATGAAAATTCTGCTCTCGTGATAATGTTTGAGGGAAAGCCAATTAATGCTTTTTATTCATCTTCCACTGGAGGTTTTACCCAGGACGTTAAGGATGTATGGGGTTCATCATTTGCGTATCTACAAGGAGTTCCAGATCCTTGGAGCCTTGATCTGAAAATAAATCCGCGTTATGCCGCTTGGGAGCGTCTGGTTACGCAAAAAGTAATGGCCTCAGCCTTTGGTCTAGACAGTGTTAAGTCATTTCGGGTTGATTCTCGATCAAAAACGGGAAGTGCATTATTCGTTACTGCATTCTCCAGCACAGGAATGTCATCTACGCTTTCGGGTGAAATTTTCAGGGCGAGAACAAAGTTACCTTCCACCTGGATAAAGGATTCCGTGAAAAACGAAGTGCCTAAAGTGACTTTAACCTGTAAAAATCGAAAGAGCCTGATTCGGGAGCGTTGTCTCGAATAAATTTAATTCTTATGAAGAACGCCGTTCAGACCGCTCCAAATCCCAGTTTTATTCAGTGCTTCAATTGCGCCACTCTGGGAATTTCTTCGGATTAAAAGTGAATTCGCACCAGATAGCTCTCTTGCTTTGACTATTTTGCCATCTGGAAGAAGCACTTTTGATCCTGCGGTCAAGTAGACGCCAGCTTCTAAAACGCAATCATCACCAAGGGAAATTCCAAGTCCTGAATTGGCCCCTAGAAGCGTTCGCTTGCCAATAGAGATTACTTCTTTTCCGCCGCCACTTAGCGTTCCCATAATCGAAGCTCCGCCGCCGATATCTGAACCATCGCCGACAACAACACCTGCAGAGATTCGGCCCTCAACCATAGATGCACCAAGAGTTCCAGCATTGAAATTAACAAAACCTTCATGCATCACTGTTGTTCCAGGTGATAGATAAGCTCCTAGTCTTACGCGGTCTGCATCAGCAATTCTCACTCCCTCTGGAACAACATAATCAAGCATTCTTGGGAATTTATCTACACCGTAAATTGCAAGATAGCCATATTTAGCTCGCAGCTTTAGACGGACCTGATCAAATCCAGCAATAGCGCAAGGCCCGTGGGAAGTCCAAACAACATTGTTAAGAATTGAAAAAATTCCTTCAAGTGTTAATCCATGTGGCTTAACTAAACGATGAGAGAGTAGGTGAAGTCGCAAGTAGGCATCAGCAACACTCACCGGAGGCTTATCTAGCTCTATTTCTGTTTTAACTAGGGCTCGAGTTATCTCTCGTTCGTTATCTGCCCCTTCAAGGCCTGCTAAATCAACTCTGCTTGCTTCAGCTACGCCCAGGCCTAGTTGATGAAAATAGGCATCAAGGACTGATCCATCTTTTGCAATGGTTGAAATCCCATAACCATATGCCGTGCTAGCTATGCTCACCGTCCAACGCTACCAACTATTGGCTAACACTTGCCATGAGTAAGCGTCAGAAAGAAACTGCTTTAGAGTGTGGCTATGAAAGTTGCCGTTTATTGCGCATCATCGACTCTAGTTTCAAAAGAGAATTTAGAGCTTGGCTTTGAATTAGGGGCATCCCTTGCCAAATTAGGCCATGAATTGGTCTGGGGAGGCGGCGCTATATCGGTAATGGGTGAGGTGGCCAAGGGCGCAAGAGAAAATGGCGGCAGAACAATTGGAGTTATTCCAGAGCGGCTAATGAGCGTGGAATTTATCGATCATGACTCTAGCCAGATGCATGTAGTAAAAGATATGCGAGAGCGCAAAGGTTTAATTGAAAGCTTAGCCGATGGTTTTATCGCACTTCCTGGTGGGATTGGCACACTAGAGGAGTTATTGGAAATCTGGGTGGGAAGATATTTAGGTTTTCACAACAAGCCAATTGCAATTTTAGATCCAAGTGGAGTCTATAGCTCGCTTCGCTTAGCCCTCGATGACTTAACTGCGATGAACTTTATGAAACCAGGTCAGCATGAGTTAGTTTCTTGGTGTAACACAATTGATAGCGCGATAAAGCATGTGACTTCATGAGCATGAATAGTAAATCCAAACTTGCGGACTTTAGAGCCAGCGTAACTATCTCTGCGCCAATTGGTGAAGTTTGGAAAAAATTAGTTGATTGGAAGAGTCAAGGTCAGTGGATGGCTCTAACAAAGGTGAATTCAAGTGCGGATAAAGATGGAAGCTCAGGCATTGGCACAACAATTTCTGCATTTACTGGAATTGGAAAAATTGGCATCTGGGATGAGATGAAAATTACTGCTTGGAGCCCAGAGACATTTTGCGCCGTTGATCACTATGGTCGTTGGATTAAAGGAATTGGAGAATTTCGTCTAATAGAGATAGCGCCAGGTGAAACTAGATTTGATTGGTATGAACGAATCGATGCTCCAGCTGCGATTCTGGCCCTGATAAAACCAGGAATCTTGCTTGCTGTGAATTACTCCTTGGCGAAGTTTGCGCGAGGATTTAACAACTGAAGGGGCGCCATCGGCAGTAGCCTTAGCCTTGTGAGTAAGCAGAACCAGACATTAGAAGAGTTCATCGACTCTCTTCCTGAAGAAGAACGGATCGTGCTTACCCTTTATTACGTGAAGAGATATAGCGTCGAGGAAATTTCAGAGAAAATAGGGGCTCCCAAGCGTGCAATTACGGTGGTATTGGCCTCTGGACGGATGAGAATGAGCTCGGCTTTCAATTTCCCACAAGGTAGCTAGATAAGGGATAATTCCCTCTCCCAGCTTGGAGCTGGGGCTTAAGGCTAAAAGATCTTTCAAGGATTGATTTAGAGAGAAGGCTAATCGATGGCAGCCATGAAACCCCGCACTGGCGATGGACCTATGGAAGTTACCAAGGAAGCCCGGAGCCTAGTGATGCGAATCCCGCTCGAGGGTGGCGGCCGCTTGGTAGTAGAGCTAAATCAAGAAGAGGCTCGAAATCTTGCCGACGTATTAAATGCGTCAATCTCCCTTCTTAAGAAATGAACCTACCGATTCCGAAACTCGGAACGGTAAAACTTCCGGGGGAAATCTCGGAGAAATACTTTAAAGATTTTTCTCATATCGCTCTTCCAATAAAAGCAAAAGAATCAAAAGAAGAACCTGAAAT
>Ga0315901_10002563_pt1 | contig 24871 bp, 33 predicted proteins | sample LakEriMetagenome_10_FD_203761 | JGI IMG/M metagenome (GOLD analysis project Ga0315901, IMG submission 203761) | Freshwater fungal communities from buoy surface, Lake Erie, Ohio, United States - Buoy 2 MA116 | ecosystem: Environmental > Aquatic > Freshwater > Lake | place: USA: Lake Erie, Ohio... | reverse complement strand
TGCATAGAGTTTCCATCTATGGAAACATCATACACTACATTTATAATAGGAACATCAATAACACTATATTCAATTAAAACTATTCTAACAAAATCATAGTTTAAATCAATGTTATTGACATTTATTTTTAAAGATTTCCCTGAAGGAGTTTCTACTTCAGCACCATCATAAAGGTAATAAGGCCCTGATAAAGCAGAATCTGTAATAGGTACTAATTTGCTACAAGGACTAAAATTAGAAAAAGCTCCATCTTTAGTATAAAGTTGATAAGCTACTTGATATTTTCCAGAGTTTAAAAGACCTCCAGTTAATACTTCTTCAATAATAGGAGTACTTAATTCTACAGAAGGTTTCCAATCTAGTAGCTCTACAGGAATAGCTGGACATTGAGGGTTATAAATGTTAATAACTCTAGGTAAATTATAGTTATCTGTCCAGTAAAAATTACCTCTTAAAGAAGATTCTTTTCTTCCTATAGTTTCTCTTTCTATTTCATGAAACAAAGAAAAGTTTAAAATGTTGTTATATTTTAAATGAATAGCAGGATTTAAACTTCCTGCATTTAAATTAGTTACAACATTAGTAGCATCATCATAATTAATTACCCACACCTGTCCTGATGTATTTACAGGTCTAGGCCCATCATTAGCTAATGGAGTAGTTAATAATACTATCTCTTCTTCTAAAGTTCCCCAACCTATAATAGATAAATTTGATTGAGTATTAAGTATAGTAGAAACAGTTAAAGCTGTTCCTATAGTAACTACAGGATTAGCATTAACAGAATAACTCTGAATAATAATGGCTTTAGAATTAAAATAAATTCCATACAAGCCATTATTAATCTGAGCAGCTATTGTAATATTAGTTAATAGCTGATTGTAAATATCTTCAGGAGTAGATTGTGGAGATAAACTAACAGTAACTAAAACTCCATTAATATTAATTTGATTAGTTATAATAGATACAGGAGGAGTTAAGTTTAAACTATACAAAGGCAAAACATTAGGTATTCTAAACTGAAACTTATTTCCTTTGTGATTAGATATAATTCCTGTAGATTCTCCAGTATCAGTAATAATATCAATATTTAAAGCAGAGAATAACTCAGTATTGCTATATTTAGTTACAGCTAAATCCTGGTTTATTCCTTTAATAAAAGAGTTTGTTACTTTAGTGTTCATATTAATAAGCTAATCTACTACTAAATCCACCTAATGTACTAATTCTAGGATGATTATACCTTTCTTCTGGATGCTGTAAATTACCAAAGAATCTTTTATGCTCAAAAAATTTAGGTATAGTTCTAAGTCTTTGGTTTTTATAAGATTCCCATTCATCTAGATTTTTAGGCATTTTGCCTTCATTTTTAGCTTTTTGATAATACAAAGCCAAATACCCTTTAAATTCTTCATATTTAGCAGGAGTGTATTTATCTTGCAAGTACAATTGAAAAGCTATTTTATTACCTATATACCATGTAACATAGTTAATTACTGACTGGTTATCAGGAATCATAGGTAGTCCATTTTCATCTGTAGGAACAGCTTTATAAGCCATTGCTATTTTACCGTCTTTAAAAGAAGTGAAAATGTAATTATTATTTACAGTATAGGTTAGATCTGAATTAGTTCTAAAATCTATATCTGTACCATGATAAGATTTATAAAAAGTATTAGTGTCCCACCTCATAGGCATAAACACATAACACTTTTCTTCTTTATTACATTTACTCTGAGAAGTAGTTAATGTGCTACATAGAGCACTACCATCACCTGTAGTACAAGTTTCATTAGTGTTATAATCCACATAAACTACTCCTGAAACAACAGCTTTATTAACACCATAAGTAGATTCTACTGCACAAGAAGTTTGAGTAATAGAAAATAAATCACAAGGTAATTTACCTCTACCGTCTTCAATATGGATAAAATCATGGTGGCCTAAATCTTTATTACCATCAGTAACTTTATCAACATAAAAACAAGGAACTTTAAGTTCTCTCAAAGCTTCTCCTAACCATTCTAATATATCATAATATTGAATAGTGTAGTCCCAAGCAAAATCTCTGTACATTTTATCAATGACAGAAGAAGATGATATTAATAAACCATTGTACATTTAAACGTATTTTTTAGCTAGTTCTACTAATTTCTTTAGATTATCATCTTTTTCAGAAGAAACCATTTCAGAGGGCATGTCTTCAGAAGCTTTAGCATAGCTTTCTATTTTTTTACCATCATACATGTAATCAGAGTCTTTATTAAGTTCTCTAACTTCTCTAAATTCTACAAATCCTCCATTAATTAGTTCATATAAACAAATGTGAGTAATTGTAGAACCTGTTTTTTCTGTTTTTTCAATTTTGCTTTTATAAAAGCATTCACTAATATGTGACATAGTTTTAAAGTTTAATAGTTAATTTCAAAATAATCAACATCTATGTTATTTTTAAGAATATATGAGAGTTCTCTATCTATTTTTCTTACAGGTTTAAACTTGTAAATAGTTTTATTATTCAAAAGATTTTTACGTTTATCCCAAACAAATTTATATTGATACCCTTTAGTATGTTTATTAATATGGTATACTTTTAATTTCTTCTCTTTTGCTTCAGGATCTGATTCCCATAGTTTTTTAGTGTTTTGCCAATCTATTCTGATATGACTTTTTCTAATGTCTAAATCTCCGTTAGGTTTAAATTTAATCTTTGGTTTATATTTTTTGATGTAAATATTTCCTATTAGAGGGAAAGATACTATATACGCAGAATAAAGAAGTTTGTTTACTATTTTATTAATAATACCTTCTTCAGCAAATAAGAATTTTAAAAATATATCATAACTTACTGGGTTGTCAGTAGTTGATTTATAAAAATTATACAAATGTCTAGTTGTATAATCTTTTCTAATTAATGCTTTACCTCTTTTAGTTATCATAGTTTATTATTTACCTCCTGGAGGGATAGGGTCAATTCTATTATCTTGATTATCATTGTTGTTATCCAGAGGATTAGTAGCTTTAAATTGTAGGTCAGTTGATAAAATATCATTTTTACAATAATCCCACAATCTTTCTTCTAAAGGAAATGGAGAGTCTGGTGTCCAACAAGGTTTATTATCACAGGTTTTAAAATTAAAAGCATCTCTAGGATCTCTCATTACTCCTCTTATAGAAATGTTTTCTATTAGAGGATATTTTATTTTGTCTTTAGAAATAAGATATATATATCCATTTAATAAGAATACACCTACACTTTGAGTATTATACCTACCATTGCCAAAAAATTCAGCTCTTCTGTATGGAATTATATTAAAAGGAATACCTACAACACCTACAGGAGATACTTTATCTATTAATTCACCATCTGTTAATGATATAAAAGAAGGTATTTGTTTTTCAGTTCTTAAAATAAAACAGTCTGTTTTTATATCACAACACTCTGATTGGTCTACATGTATAACTTTAACACATTCTAAAGTTTGATAATAAATATTAGGTATAGTTTTATTAAACTTATTGTAGCTATTTTCAAACCACTTAACTCTTTTATTTATAATAAATTCATCAATAAGCCTGTAATCTAACTTACTATCATCAGAATACTGATTTATTATCTCTAGGATTTCAAACCTAAGTTTATTTAAACTTTTCATATCTTAAATGTAAACTAATAAGTTAGCAGCCAATCCTTTTTCTTTTGTAAAGATATAACTTTCTGCTGTTTTAGGAACACCTACAAATCCTTGCTCATATTCCCATTTAGATAAATCTGATAAACATCTTAAAAAAGAAATAGTACAACCTTTTAGGTCTTTACTAGAGTGAGTTACAAAAGTTTCTTTATGATGAATATCTCCACAAAAATGATGGATATAATCTATTAAAGGCATAATACTTTTATTCTCAATCATAATAGTTGAAGGCAATGAATTAAGATAGTTCTTTTCATTGTGCCCATGACTAAAACCTAATAAATTACTCCCATAGACGATATATTTTCTAGATGCAGTAGAAGTATCAATTTTCACAAATTCATCGTTAGAATAAACTACAGAAAGAATTTGGCCTAAAAAGAATAGCTTATCTGCATCATGATTACTAATAACTAAAGGCACTTCTATTTTACAATATTTTCTAGCTTTATCTATACAATTTTTAAGAGTTATAAATCCTTGGATAAAACTTTTTTTCCAAAAAGGATTAGAATCTTGTGGTGTGCCTTTTACAGTAGTATTTCTAGCATCATTAGCATTAAAAAAATCATTGCCTATAGGAAAAATAATTAATTCAGGATTATAAACTAGGCTTTGAGATAAAAGTTTATTAAATGCTTCTTCAAATATTCTACAATTTTGTTCTACAGATCCTGAAGGATTAGTTTCATCTATCAATACAAGTTTATCAATATGGGCATCATAAAGATTAATAACTGCTGCACTAGAAGAAATAGTAGAATTTAAAATAGGGTCATGTTGTGGAGTAGAATACTCAGCTAATATCTCTTTAATTTCTTCTAAAATTTCTCCTGGATTTTCATACCAATGGTTTTTAGTATTAACAGAAAATCTAGGTTCACCATTAAAATTTTGCCAAAACTTAACAGATTTAACATCTGAAAGACTTAGATTGTTAGATATTAAGAACTTTTCAAATTCAGAAATATCAGAAGATGTTTTATAAGATTTTTTTATTTCATGTACAGCTTTTAAACAAGTATCATAAGGTATTTTTACTTTTAAAGAAAGCTTTTTAATGTTTTTTAAATAAGAAGGTTTGAGTATTATAAACTCTTTTAATTCTTCGTAAGTCATAATTAATTATTTAGATAGTAAGGTAAAAACTAAAACAGAAGTACTAATGACTCCTGCTGCTATAATTAATTTGTTTACCAACTTTGATTTTTTTAACTTCTTATTTAATTCTACATTTTCTTTTTCATATAAAGTTACTAGCTGTTGATAAGCAACAATTTGTGTATCTAAATTATCTATTTGGTTTTGATAATTTAAATGGAGATTTTGAGATGTTTCTAAAGCTTTTTGATAATCTAAAACAACAGAATCTAAAGAATCTATTAGTTCAGCATAAGCATCAACTAAAAACAAATCTTTATTAATAACTCTTAGCTGGTCAAAAGTAACACATACTACTGTGTCACTTCCTATTTTTATTTCTTTTGGATAAATGCTCTGCGAGAAACTCAACTGATTTATCATTAGGAAGAGTGCTAATAGAATCGGCCTTAACATATAGTTTAGATTTTAAATATTTGATGTGCTTATTTTTTTTATCAATAGTCACTAAAGCAGAATTTAATTCTGACATCATGCTATCTCTTTGGGACTCTAGATATTTATTAGCTTTTTCTAATCCTGAAATTTGAATAGTTAAAGAATCTACTTTAAGCTGTAAGCTTAGATTTTCTCTAGATTTTGTAAAATATCTATTAGTAGCTATAGAAGCAACTAAAGAAGCAAGTAAAAATAAAAATACAAATAATACCATGTTATTTTTCATTTTGATTTACATTAGGATTAAACTCTTTTACTAGATTAATCGTTTTTTTAATTTTTTTAATAAATTCTACTACTCTGTCTGATATACCTTTTCCAGTAGCCCATTTAATCTTTTCATCTACACTACTATATTCTATACTAATTAGAAAAATAGTTGTAAAAGCTGTTGCTAAATATTCTTTAGGAAAGTAAAGGAGCATGAAGTCATTAATTAAAAACTTATCTAAAAGAAATATAAAAAATAGTCCTGCTCCATAAGTAATCATTTTAGTAACAAAACCTATTCTAGTTTTTTTACTAGTTACTACTTCATTGTTTCTTTTAGCATACCATCTTCCTACAAAAGTATCAATTACTACAGCAAAAAATACTAAACAAGCTAAAGGAGCAGCAGGTAAAAAGAATGAACCTATAATTGATAAAAATGAGATAATTTTTTCCATTGTATTAAAGTTTAATAGTCCAAGTTGCTTCTCCTTTTTTTACAGCTTCATAAATCTTTTTATAGAGTTCTTCATAAGCTAAAGTACTTTGAGAAATAGCATTTTTATGTTTTTTCTTTCCAGGAAGTAAACATCCATGAGTGTCTTTATTAGTGTTACCTATGTGCACCATAATAAACTTAAATCCTGGTACAGGATCTAAGCAAATAGTTTCTTTATGCCAAGTCCATCTTTTATGATATTGTTGATAATGTCTTCCTGCTTTTCTTAACCAAGGTTTATAGACACCTGCTGGAATAGCAGTATTACCCCATACTTTACCTTCTTTTGCATCATCAAAATCTCCATCTTTATTTTTATCTACAAGTTCTCTAACAGGATCTTCTAAAATAAAACATTGAAATATATCATCAATGTACAATTCACTAATAGTAGCTACATCAGTAAGCTCTTTTCTAATTTGTAAAATTTTCATGTTATGTTAGATTAGAATAATAAATAAAATCAACTTCATCTTGAAAAGCCCATATAAAACCAAACTTATCAAGTATTAGCCAACCTTGAGGCAAATATAAGGGTTCTTGACCTTTTATCCATCTTAAAATTGTAGGAGGAAAAGGATTTATATTATTTTCTTGTGTAGATTTTATTTCATTAAACTTAACTAAATAATCATTAAAATCTTCAAATGCTTCTCCTTCAGTACCATTAACTATAATATACCATTTTTCAGGTATTTCAGGTCTATCAGGTTCAACCCATGTTATTTTGTTAGACATAACTTAGCAAATTGTAAGGTTTCACTTGAGTTAGTTACATTCATTTGAGTTGTAATAACTATAAAGTATGTAAGGGCAGGATTAAAAGTAATAGGGGTAGTAGATACTAAAGATTGAGTCTGAATATTAGACCATACTGTTTGACCAGCGTTTACATCTCTAGGTACAATTAAACCAATTGAGTTTCTAAAATATCTAAAAAATGGTGAAAATGAAGTATTAGAATTAAATCCATTAGCATTTTCTAGCACTTTAGTTCCTCCTATAGCTGCTGAAGTATTGATATAGATCCTAAAAGTAGAAGTATGTCCTGATGGTCCTTTAGAAATATTATAGTTAAGCTCATACATTGCACCAACTAAATTTTTAGCAGGAGGTATAGCTAAAGATGTAAAAATAGTTTCAGCATTAGTATTACTAATTGTAATTGGAGTAGATTGAGTAACTAAAGTTTCAAGATCTGATGATCCTCCTGGAATTACAGTAGGAACAAATATTTTTCCATCAGTACCTAATGTTGCAGAATTATTAGCATCACTACTAATAGGATTAGTAATAAAATTAATAATAAAAGCACTTACAGGATTTTTAGCTGCAAAGTTTTTTACGTTTTGAAAAAATTTAGACATTTTAGTAAATTTTACTTAAAACACAAACTTCACTATAAATATTATTTCCAGCATTATTGCTTCCCCATTGAGCAGTTACATCTAAAGAATTTAGTACAGTAGTATCAAATGAAGTATTATTTAAAAAACTAAAATCTACACCTTCAAAATTATTTGAAGCATTTCTAGAATAAGTAAAAACTCCTTTTGTCATTATAGCTGCTACAGTTGCTATACCTACAGCTCTAACAGTAAATATAACTTCTAAATCCCAATGTTTTGTAGTAATATTTGGAAGAATAATATTTCCTGAAGATGCTAGTATAACTGAATTAGATTTTAATTTAATATTTAAACTTTCGTTATTAACAGAAGATATAATACCTCCTAGTGTCAAAGAAAAAGAATCTCCTATTGAAAAACCATTTGGAGGTACTACTAATCCTCCTACACCACCATCTAATAAAGTAGTTTCTGTAGTAGTTCCTGTAATAGGAATAGATGAAGCTGTTTGACTAAATAAACCAAAACTAATAGATTTATTAGCAGCATCTAAACTTTTAAATACAAATGATTTTAAATTAGCAGAAAACTTTCCCATTATATTAAACTAAATATGTTATAAATATAGTAGTAGTACCTACTGCTTCTCTAGTTACTCTAAATTTTTCTAAATTAGAAAATTCAGAAAGAATAAATTCATCATTATCTTGTCTAGCTATACCAACACCTACAGAAGGAGTACTTCCATCATAAGTGTACCTAAGAGCTTTACCTACTAAAGTAGAATTTACATATACATGAATAGCTTTAGCATCTTTTCTTTTTCCTACAGTTAAATTTAATAATTTAACAGTAGCATCTACAGTTATAGTTTCAGAATCAAAAGCTTTATATTCATTTACAATAGTTTCTTTTGTCTTAAAACTATTCCTATTTAAAAATCCTTGTACCATAATTTAACAATTGCAGGGTTCAGTTAATTCTATACTATGATTGACTATTGAACAGATTTCTTTTTCTGTCAAACAGTTAATTTCATCTAAAGTTTTACCTTCTTCAGGTTCTGTATTATAACAATATATACTATCTAAATATTCTTTAACAATAAGCATTTTCATTTCTAGTTCAGGACAGCTTCTGCTTAATTTATAAGCAGAAAAAACTTTACTGACTAAATCAGAGTACCTACATTGTATATACTGTATATATTTTATTTTACACTCAGTAGTCATTATTTTCTTACTATATATTCAGCAGTAAAATAAACAGGTTCAACACCTGCTGTATCTGTAGTTGCAAGTATAATTCTAAAGTTTTGATTAATGTCTACAGGAGCTACAGGAAAATTTGTTGTAAAAATAAAATAATCTTCTGAAGGAACAGCTAAATTAAATAAATTAACTCCTACATCAGAAGTATCTGTAAAACAAGCTCTACCTATTACATTAATAGCTGTATTGCTCCATTTATCAATATAAAATTCTAGGTAAAAATATTTTAAAGCTGGATAAAAACCAGACCATTTAACAATTTCAACAGCGTTGGTTAAATTATCATTGTTATTTAAAAAAACAGAAAGTTGTCCAGCAGATTCAATTTCTTCTGTTTTAAATACAGCTCTTACTTTTAATCTGTTTTCATTTTTATGAAACTCAGATGCATGCTGCACTAAAATACTAGGTACATATCTTCTTAGTCCAGAAGAACTAATACCACCAAAGTTAATTTCTGTATCAATTACATTACCTGCATCAGCACCAGGTAATCCTTGAATACCTTGTATACCCTGAATACCTTGTGGGCCTTGTGGGCCTTGTGGTCCAACAGGACCTTGTGGGCCTGGAATACTAGGTAAAGTTATAGTATCACAATTACAATTATCATTAGCACATTTACACATATCTTAATTTTTTAGCAGCAACATTTTTGAAAAGAACATATTTTTTCTAGTTGTTTAAGTAAATCTTTAGCTTGTTGTTTTTTACCACAAGCATAAGCTGATTTTATACCAACTAAAAGAGCAGAAGCTTTTTGATAATAATCCCAATAAGTTTTCCAATTACACCCACAATATTCTTCTACAAACTTAGCTTTCATTTTTTCTATGCAGCATTTTACCTTGCATAATGAAAGAACTTCTATAGAAGTAGTATAAGTAATATCTGTATCTTCATCAATTACTTCATAAGTAATTAAATATATACCATCAGGTAAATCAGTATTTTCAATTAAATCTAATTGAAACTCTTCATCAACAATTACAGCAGTTTGCACAGCAGTAGTTACATCATATACTACAATAGTTCCACTAGGAAAAGTAATAGTAACAGATGCAGCATCTACATCAACTAAATTTAAGTTAGGAGTGTTCCATCCTGTTAAATTAGTCAAAGAATACTCTCCAGTAATATCTGTTAATTCTAGCTTGCTGCAATTATCAATAAAACAAGCTTTTATTTTAAGTTCTAGTGCCATAGCTATGATTACGAAATATTAACAAATTAGTTCCAAAAAAGTATAAAAAAGGGTACTCCAAAATGAAGTACCCTTTTAACCATGAATACTAAAAACTAAAAACCAAAATTATAGATTACCAATCTGTGCAGTAAGGTTTGTAAAGTTTACTACATAAGCATCTAGTACATCTACAATACCATCACCAGCACCACCAGTATAACTAGTTTTAAATGTGTGAGGAACATTAGCATCCAGAGCACAAGCAATACACAATTGTTGTCTAAAGTCAGTATTAGTCAAAGCTTTATTAGGTTTGCTAAGAACCAAGTTTAGAGTAGAGTGATCTTGACTAACAATAAGGTCAGTTTGAACAGTTGTTGGAGGAAACTCAGTATAAGTAAAGAGTTGTCCTTGATTTCTCCAAGAAGAAGCTTCAAGGGTTCTCATTTGCTCATAAGTACCATGTCCAATAAATGCACCTACTTGGTAAGAAAGGTTAGTAGAACCACCACCAGAAATACCAATTTGGAAATTTACCAAACTAACAGGTCTAGAATCCAAAATAAATGGTTGGTTCAAACCACTTACTTTAATTCCAAAGTTAGCAGCATTAGCACCAGCAGCAGTAATACCTTCCCAAGCAGCAGCAGTAAGTGTACCGCTAGTTTGTGCAGGGTAAGCAAGTGTAAAGCTTGTGTTAGCTACTACTTGTGTAATAAGATACACAGGGTCATTAACACCAGTACCTAGTCTTACATAATCACCTGCTACAAAAGTTCCTGTAAGAGAACAGCTAACAAGAGGAGATCCTTGTACCCAAGTAATAACAGAACCAGCAGGAGCAGCAATGTTACCTGTATTAGCATTAATTAGTTCTGCAAGAATAGGTCTTCTAGTCCAATAAGAAAGTTGTCTTACAAGGTTTCTATAAAGACCATTAGCTACTTCAGCTTGTGTGGCAGATGCATCAGAAAGATAATCTACCAAAATAGGATTCATCAAAGAAGAAGCTTCTTGGGAAAGCAACTCATAAAATGAAATAACCATTGTGTAGTAGTTATCATTAATAACGCTAAAACTACCTACACCAGTTACACCATTATAACCGTAATAAGATACTTGTTGTACTTTAGGAGCAAAAGCAATACCTGTATAGTTTTGAATATCTTTATAGGTAAACAATTGAGATTCCCAAAGAGCAACACCAGCACCTCTACCCATTACAATTTTAATAGGAGAAGTAGTTGTAAGAACAGATGTAGAATCCAAAATAACATTACTTGCATCAGTAATAACTAGCTCACCTTGAGCTAGGTTACTTGGAGCAGCTACTGTACCAGCACCTGTACCAACAGTTCTGTCTACGTCAGCACCTGCAAAAAATTTAAAGTTGTCTAAAATTTGAGGTTGAGAAATCATGATAATAATTTTTTATGTTATAAGTTAATTTTTAAAATTTTATCCAATAGATACTAGATGAAAAAGTACAGTTACTTGAAGAGTACCATTAAATCCTTTTACATCAGCACCAGGAGCAGAAATATCTACGCCTTTTGCAGGGATAACTTGAGAAGTAGCAGATGCTTTACCTACTACAGAAATATAAGTTTCTTTTGTAGCACCCATAGAAAGTATAGCACTAGAGTTAGTAGAAAATTCAGGTTCATCCAAAGAGTTAAGTAATGAAGCTGTTCCAGTATAAACTAGACCAATAGGTTCATCAGCACAACTACCTACAGCAGTTCCTGAAGTTTTAGCTACAATAAGGCTATGTGGTACAATAGCCAATCCTGCTTTAGGAGCAGGAATAACATTAACTGGCGTAGTGTCTAAAGCATTTACTTGTGCAGCAGTTAAAGTAATAGTTTTTGCAAAGGTTTTCATTTTAATTATTTAAATTTAAAGATTATACGATAGTTTATTCAATTTGTTGTGCTCCTAATTCTGTTTTTTGTACAGGCTGATTTAATGCTTCTTTAATCATTAAAACAGCTATATCAACTATAGGTCTATGTGTAGATTCATCTAGTTCACAATTCTGCATATTAACAGGTGAAACAAAGTTAGTTAAATCTACTTTAATTGGCTTAGGAATTTTTAAATATCTTAAATTATAATCAGTTACATTAAAAGTTCCATCAGTAATTAACTCATGTCTTTTACCTGTTTGGCCTGTTATAAATTCATAACCATTAGAAGCAGTAACTGTTTGAGAATTATATCCAGATATATCTCTTTTATAAGCTATTCTCCAGACTAATCCTTCAGTACCATTGAAGTAAGGTTTTTTAAAAGGATTACTTCTACTTCTATTAAATTCATTATGAGAAATTACAAATACAGGAATATCAGCTTCTTCATTGGTTTCACAATCTATTTTATCTATAATACATCTTTCCCAAATAGTATACATAAAATCTAAAGGTAGAGTAGCAAATACACCATTAGGTAAATTTTCACTATTAGAAGTAAATGCAGAAATAGAAGCAGAAGTTATCAAATTAGATAACCCCTGCATCCTAATTTCTGTTTCTTCTAATCCCTCCTTTTTGAGATTGAGTATTGCTGTAATTCTAGTATGAACATAATGAAATTGGGCATTAGTCAATATAATATCAGCTTCAAGTTCTTGAATACCTGGAGCACCAGCAGAGTTAAGTTTTTCATACTCTACTAAAACTAATTGCCACATTTCATTTGCTGTCATGAGAATTATCCTTCGTAATTTTCTACTTGAAATTCAATTTTCTTCCTAAATTCAATTTTTTCAGCACTATTAAGCAAAGAGATTACATCACCAAGATTTCCTAGTGGTTCATCTCCCATTGAAAAATACTTGTTACCAATTTTCTTCAATGCTCCAGCTCTAACAGCTTTAAAAATAAGAATCTTATCTTCTCTATATTCATCAGTTACAATAGACAAAAACAGAGCAGGATTATTTTTAAGAACGTCATATACTAGACCAAACAAAAAGTCTGTAGAAGATGTCTTAGCAATAATGTTATTAGGGTCTTTGATAATCAAAAACTCCATAAGCATTTCTCTGTGATCTTTAATTTTGTTGAACTCTTCTGTAGCTCTTAGCTCCAGCATAATTCTTTCTTTCTTAACATCAACAGATACTTTTTCATCTACTAAAGCAAACCAATAAGTAGGTTTAGCATTTTTAGTTTCCCAAGAAGGAGCAATATACTTGTCATTAGTTTTAAGAACTCTCCAAGTAATATTATCCCATACATTAGACAAATTCAATGTAAAACCTTCTTTAGGAAGTTTAACAGAATAAGGCTGTTTACCTTTATTGTTAGGTCCTTCTGATACCCAACCTGCCCAGAAATTTTTAACTTCTTTGGTAGAAGACAAATCATAACCTGTCATTCTACTAAAGAACTCCAATTCAGTCATTGGTTCTTCTGGAAATTGAGGAGTAACTACTTTATTTACATGGTCAAAAATAGGAAGAAATTCTCCAGTAGTTCTATCTCTTTTTAATTCTAAAGATCTACCCATACCTTCATGGATAAAGCCTTCAGGTAGCTGTTCAATTTGTTGATTAGTAAATGTTCTTGTTTCTACAGGAACTACTTTAACAATTCTTTCAGCTAAAAAATCCTTAAAAGGAAGTTTTGTTTTCTTTTCAGTAATAGCTTCTGTATTTTCTACTTCAGAAGCTTCAATTTGATTTTTAGGTCTAGCCATAATTAAATTTTTAGTTTATAGTTATAATACAAAAGTGGGGTTTTACCCCCACTTTTGCAAAAATAAACAACTTAAATGTTGTAGGGCATCCAAACAATTTTAGTGGGGTCTTCTACTACACAACCTGTCCACTCCATACCATGTACTTCATAAGCATCTACAGGGCTTGCAGTCATAGCAGAACCAGTATTAACTTTAGAAGTGTATGGAGAGAAAGGATCTCTCATACCAGGAATATATTTATATACTCCATTTTCAAGACCTTTAACAGACAATCTGTGAATACCAGGATCTCCCAAGAACTCTCCATTGGCCATTTTATGACCACCTCTAATCAAAATGTGTCTAGAGGCATTAAGACCATATCCAGATGGGTGTTTTTCTTTGTAACGCTCAACATCATCAAAGAAAGGTCTGTGTTTAACCATGATGTTTACACCATTGTAAGATTTAAATTGTGTAAACACACCTTGGTAAGTAAGACCTTGTTTACCCATATCTCCATTGTTTTGTACTCTTTCAGTTACAAAGTTTGGAGTATATTGAGTAGAACGGCTTTCAATCCATTGAGAGATGTCTTTTTTACCATAAGCACCAGTTTCTAGTACCACATAGTATTCATCCTGCATTTTGTAAGCAAGACCCATTTCAATGGTCATGTCTACAATTTTATCTAGGTTCAAAGTAGAATAAGGGTGAATATTGGTATTAGCAATCTGCTTAAACATACCAGCAAAAGTCTGGATAGTACATCCGTTTCTATCATCTATACCATAATAAATTTCGTTTTGAGTATAGTTTTTATGAGAGAAAAGGAATGCTCTAGCTTGTTGCTTCTTAAATTGGTAAAGGGCTACCATATCATAGAAGTTTACAAAAGCACCAGTATAAGGCTTTTGGGATTTAGGATCTGTAGGATCTGGGAATCCAAAAGCTAGAGGTACGTTTTTACCTTCTGCAATAATGTTACCATCAATTTTATAGTTCATTCTTTGAAGGGCTGCTCTAGCTTTCAACTCTACAAAAGTAGTAAAGTGAGCTTGAGTACCACTCATAGACCTTTCACCAGATTGGAAGTTAGTTTCTTTAGACCAACGAGTACCAATGTTAAGTTCACTAGAAGGAACAGAACGATTAATAGGATCATCAGTAATAAGAACTACTTCATATTTCCAACGGTTAGGAGCTTCTTCTTCTACATTTTTAATTTGGATGTAGTAATCATCAGGATTGTGGCCTACAATTACGTCATTAATGTCAAAGAATCTTTCTCCAAATACCATAAACCATCTAGCTTGGTTAAGACCTACAGCTACAGGTTTAGCACCTAGGCTATCATACCAGTCAAGAAGTTGTACAGTTTTGTTGTTGTTACCAGCAACTCTCCAATGATAAAATTTATTTTCAGTATCAAGTACCTTTGTAGGAAACTCGTTCATGAAATTCACATAATCATCAGAAGGAAGAGTTTGGAAAATTCTGCGGTACATATCAGAAGCCAATTGAGGCTCAATCATACCTAGTTCTCCAAGGTGAGGAACTTTCAATGGACCATTAAATGTTTTAGGCCCATATCTAGCAATCAAAGGAAATAATTCAGTCATTTTATTATAATTTAATTGTGAATGTTACTTGTTAAATAGTTTTTAGTTTTTTAGCTAATTCAGCCCATCTTTTTTTATGGTCTTCTTTTTCTACATCAAAGTCATAAGTGTCATTAGAACCATAAGAAGAAGTTCTTCTTTTTTCATTTTCAAACTCTACAGCTTTTTGTAAATTAGTAATTGTTTCGTTTTTAGAAGTAGTTTTAATTACAGAAAAATCTGGAACAAAATCTTGTTTTTTAGCATCATATTTAAATAGACCCATAGCATGATACAATCTTAAAAGAGCATCAAACTTATTAGGGTCTGCTTCTCTAGTAGCTAATACAGGATTTACTTTTTTTCCATTTACTTCTACTAGACCATATTCATTAATCCATTTATTTTTAAGGGTTTTGTTAAGCTTAATTCCACCAATTTCTTCTGTAGCTTGTAGATAATTATTTAAATCTTCAGCCAATCTTTGTTGAAATTGCTGTTGTTGTTGAATAGTCTGCTTAACTTCTTTTTTATATTCTTCTTCTTGTTCAGCAAGAAGTCCTTTAAATTCAGGAATAATGTCTAGAGCTTTATCAATCAAAGTACCTGCATCTTCTTTTTCTTGAATTTCTTTTTTAATTCTATCTTCAGAAAAAGCAGTAGTAAATCTTAAATATTCAGCATAAAGCTTTTTAGCTTTGTCAGGGTCTTCAATAAGAATATCTTCAGTAATATTATCTGAAAGCTTATATCCTTTTACAATTTCAGCAGCATTTTCTTCAGACAAACCATCTTCAACCAAACTAACAAACTTTTGTTGCAAAGGTGTTAGGTTATGATTAATGTAGCTGTTAGCTAGGTTTTCTGCATTTTTAGTAGCATATCCATCAAGATATTCTAAAAATGATTCAGGAGTATCTTCAAATTCTTCTTCATTAAATCCCTCAAATGCTCCTGTTTTTTCATGCAAAGCTTTAATAATAGCTGCGTATTTTTTAGATGATGAACTAGCAGCAGAATTAGGTTCAGGTTTATCTGCTCTTTGTGCCTTATTATTAGGCTCTGGTTCATCATCTTGATTAACCATGTTTGAGATAGGTAATAGTCCAGATGAATCAGCAGTATCAGTAATTACTTTTGGTTCATCAGCATTGCCTTCATCAGGTTGTTCTTGATGCTCTTGAGTAGAAGCATTCCCCATTTCTGATATACTCATTAATGGTTGCTCTTCTACTTTAAGTGAATTTAAAAAATCTAATGCCATATACAGTTGTTTAATACTACAAAATTATTTAAAAGTTACAAGAGTGCTAAATATTTATACTAAAATGGTACAAAGTATATAGCATTTATATATACTTTATTTATTTAAGATAAATACTTTAGCTTGTATAAAGTACTTTGAATTAAAGTTTTAAACTCGTCTATTTGATTTAACAAAGCAGAATCAGTAAAAATCTTTTTATTTGTTTCAATATAACTATGCAAAGTTTCTAAATGTTTAACTGGTTCTTCTGCTGTTGAAGCAGGAATTGTTAAATTAAGAATCCCATACAAACCTTGATAAGATTCTACAAAAGAATCTACTCTATCAAGCAAAGTATCATAATATTTATTCAAAGCTCTATGAGCTGCATCATTTTTAGTTTTTAAATGTGCTAAATGAGCTATATCTCTAGATTGAAATAGCTTTTGAATAAATTCTTGTGGTGTAGGTTTAGCAGCTACTCTTTGCAATGCTTCAATCATTTCTTTGTCCATTTTCATTATTTTTTAGATTTAATTTTCTCTCCTGATACAGGATTTTTAAGTTTAAGTTTTTCAACTTCTTTTTTAACATCTGCTTTCATTTTTTCTATTCTTTCTTTAGTTTTTAGTTCTTCTCTTTTTAGATTAATCTTTTCAGTTTCAATTCTAATTTTAGAAGCTTCAGCTAATTGTTTATCTAAAGCATTTCTTTCAATTTCTCTATCTTTTTGATAAATCTTCTGAAGTTCAATAGGATCAGGTATTTTATTATTATTTAAATCTATTTCTTCTCTTCTAGCATAAGTATTAATAGTAGATGTTTGAAGTCTAGTATCATTGTTAGCATCAATTTCATATTTTTTAAGTTGAGCTTCAGTATCAATTTTATACTTTTCTAATTCTAGCTTTCTATTTTCTAATTCTAGTTTAGCTTGCTCTAAAGCTGTTTTAGCTTGAATTTCTTGTTGCTTTACTTTTAATATTTCTTGTTCTTTTTGCTGTTGAGCTTGTGCTTGTTCTTCTCTTCTATTTTTTAATATTCTTGCAGCATCTTGAACACTTTCATTTTTAACTACACTAATTAAATCAGCTATATCTGCTGTACCTGCATCAATAGCTCTTTGGAAGTTTTGTTCAATCATTTGTAGTAATGCAGCATCATCTGAAGACCTTGATACCATTAAATCAAATTGACCTAGTAATGCAGCTTCTAGTTCTTCATTAGTAACTACTTCTCTAGTATAATCATCTAGTAAGTAATTTAACATTTTAGGATTTTTTCTAAGAATATTAAATCCTATATCTAATAATCTTCTTAAACATCTTTCTTTAAAAAACTCATTTTTAGCAAACCATTTTTCTGTAGAATGTGAAGATTGTGTTACAGCTCTTTCTACATTACCTACTAGTTCATTAGAGCTAATAGCACCTTGCCTTTGTTGAGTAATTCCAGATACTATATCCATAGTCCTAATAATATCTTGCAAAACATTATTAAGAACTGAAATAGGCCCACTTTGATTTGCAGATAATCTATTAGGAGTAATAGTATTAAATGTTCCTGCTGACTGAAGACCTTTAGGAGTCATAACATCAGCAGTTGGGTCCATAGGCATAAATGCTGTAGAAGTTACATAGTTTAAAAACTCATGTAAACTCATACCATCAGGAATCATACTAGTTGGAAACTGTACAATATCTGGCAGCATTAAATTAATAAGTACCTGTCTTTTATAATCAAAAATATTATACAAATAATCGTAAGGCTTAATTATGTCCATTAAGGACTGTGCTCTTGAAGAATTTGTATTATAAAATTGAACAATAACAGGAGGTTCTTGTCTTGAAATATTATTAATAGAATTTCCTAAATAAGGTATAGGTTGAATTTTAAGATAAATCTCAGCTCCAATTTTATAACCTCTCCACCATTCATTAATCCATTCATCTCTTACAAAAGATTCTCCATTTTTTTCATCTACAATATATTTTTGATGCACCCAATCTAATTCTTCTAATCCATTTTCAGTAAGTCTTTTAATAACTTTTACTTTTCTTTTAGACCTCCAAATACAATGCATTAATCTAATATTACCTCTAGCATCAAAATAAGAAGAAAACATAGGAAGATCTAAATCTCCTAAAGGCATTATTTCTTGTATTCTAGCTGTAGCAGAATCTGTAGGAATAGCAAGTTCTCCTACATGGCCATACATAGGATAGTTAAAATATGGAGCTGGCCCTGAATTATAACCTCTATAATCTTCTAATATTTTTAATTGGTCATGAGATAATTCATCATGAAATAAATCTACTAAAGAAGAAATAGTATGGTAACTAACCTCTACTAAAGCTTCTAATCCTGATTCATTATTAGCATGACCATTCATAATAGTAAAAATCCTAGTAGGATCTCCTTTTCTAATAATAATATCAGAACCTAATTCTTCTATAAAACAATATTGTTCAGCAGCAATTAAAGCATCTTCAAATGCAGGGTCAAATACTAAATCTTTAACATTATAATACTTGTATAAAAATTTTAATATTTTATTAGCACCTCTTTCAGCCACATCAAAATAAGGTGACTCAGTAAAATCCATTAATTTTTTTAATTTTTTTTGGGCTTCTTCTTCTGAAAAGTTAGAATTTTGAATTTGTTGAGTAAAAAATTCTTTAATTTTTTGATTTTTTTCTTCTTCTACACTTTTAATACCTTCTTGGTCAGAAGAACTTCTAATAACCCTAAAATCAAACTTTCTTTTAATATGCTCTCCAACAAGTAAATCAATTTTACTATTACCAATTCCTTTATGCTCCATTCTACCAGGAAAAGTACCTAGCCCTAAACCATAAGGGTCTACTACTTTTTCCACATCATTCATGTTAAGAATACCTCTCTTTAAGTTATAGTTAGTAACTTTATTATAGTAAGAGTTTTTAATCTGTCTGTTTTCAAACAATACTAAAGATTCAAAAGAATCTATAGTATCTTTTTGCCATTTCTCAGATTTCTTAACACTATCTGGAACTAATTGACTTGGAGCAGCAAATATTCTATTGTACATAATTATTTTCTTCGGAATTATTAAAATTAGCCCAAATATCTTGATTATTTTGCTTTATTTTAAATTTATCAAAATAACTTCCTGTTTTTTTCTTTTGTGGGTATTGTTCAATGGCTATACGATTAAATTCTTGTAGTGTTACATCATACCACATAACCATTAACATAGCTGAAATTCTATCAAAGTTAGCTCTAGGATTAGGATTCCACATTGTTAGTTCTTTTAGTAAACCTACAGACCTTATTTTAGTTAAATTCATTTCTTCAGATTCCTCTGATATAGGTTCTGTAAGCCAAGCTTTTAAATACTCTAATCCTCTTTCACCTACCATTTTAGTTTTAATAATACCTTTAGAAGTATTAGTACCTTGTCTCCATACATTTCTATCTCTAAGGTTATATGGAGTATCTGCTAATAAATGAAGAGCTTTTTTCTTTTCAAAATATGTGTATAAACCTGTAATGTTAGCTTCATACATAGCAGTAGCTTGATAGTAAATAATAAGCTTTCTACAGATTTCATAAAACTTATCTGTGTTTTCAGGTCTACCTGAATATTCTGCTACTATTCGTCTAGCTAATCTATCAAAAATAAATATAGTACCTATAGAATCTCCAGCAGATACATCATATTTATAAGGGTCAATACCAGCTATATATCTACCTACATTAACATTATTAGAATTTTCTTCTAGTCTAGGTGTTTCATAAATTTCAATACAACCTTCTTCATGCTTTTTAACAGGATAATCTCTAAAAGGAGTAGCTCCTTGAACATCCTTCCATTTTAATTCTCCAGCTTCAAAAGTTAAATAACCTACATTATGCTTAGATAATTCAATTGTATCATCCATTTTAGCTAATGTAGTTTTTAATTCTACTATAGGAAAAAAGAAAGAATGGCTTTGTAAAAAAGCTTCTTTAGGAGATAATGGGTACTGAGTAACACTATCTATTCTTGCTTGTGGATCTGAACCTTGTTCTGCTCTTTTCCTGTTATCTAAAATAGATTGCCTGGCTATATCCTCTAAAGAATTACCAAATTCATCTATCATTGGAGAATTTTTCCACTCAGGATGCTCTTTATATGGGTCTTTATAAGTACCAAATCTCATTCTTGTAGCAGGAATAAAAAACCCACATTGAGTTCCTTTAGCATCATCATCCCATATATTATCAAAAGCTAAAAAGTTATATTTTTCTGGATGAAAAAACATCTCTGCAAATTCCTGAGTACCACCTTCCATATCACCACCAGTTCCTTGAATAATAGGTACTCCAATTAAATCATCACCATCTTTCCAACAAGGCTCTGATATATTATAAGATTGTAGAAGTCCTGGCCATTTACCTGCTTCTTCAAAAAGAAATATGTTACTAGATTTACCAATAGCTGCAAATGGGTTGTCTTTAAAAGTAAAAGAGTGTATTTCAGACATATAACCTGCCCAACCTGTAACACCATCTACTGTTTTTTTATACCTAGCTTTAACAAAGTCTTTAGTATTAGGATTTCTTTCTTTACCCCACTCTGTATGTAAATCTAAAAAGTTAAGATTGTCTAAAGACATTCTCATTGTGTTTTCAGATAATTCAGATTGAAAAGCTCCTATAATACATTTAGCATTTTTATAAAAGCTAAATTCATGTGAAATAATAGCTGCTGACTTATATGAAAAACCAATCCTTCTAGGTTTTACAAGAACAATACCTTTTTGCTGTTCTCTAGCTTTTTCAATAAAAGTAAAATACTCTAAGTCTACATCAGTAAACAAAGGAAAGCCTTGAGTCTTTCTTCTAGTTTTTTCATCTTTTAAATCAATTTGAGTATAATTTAAGTAATAGTAATAAGACCCAGGAATATACAAATTTCCATAAGTAAACCCTTCTTTACATTTCCTAGTTTCTTCTCTCCAATATTCTTCAAATTGATATGTACCTATTGGGTATTTAGTGTACACACCATTTTTAGAAAAGAAAGAAGCAGCTTCAGTAAAATATTTAGGTGGTGTATTAATCATCTTCGTATAATCTAGTTCTTTTTTCTCCTGTTCTTTTATCTTTTGCAGAAGCTTTTTCTTTGTTTACAGCATCTTCTAATATAGATAACTGTCCTACTAATTTAGAAGTGCTTTCAATAGCTTTTAAAATTGCTGGCAGAGTTTCTTCATTAGTTTCAGAATTATTTAAGAAATTAGCTATACCATCAATTTTCATCTTAACACTCATTAATAATCTTTGTGTAGGTGTTTCAGATAGTAAAGTATATTTTAACATTGCATTTTTTAAATCTGCTGTTTCATTTACTTCTCCTTTAAACATATCATTAAAGACCATAGTCTTTTTACTTTCTAATGGAAAGTTACTATATGGACTATTAGAATCAACCATAAAATAAATAACAGCAAATTGCTTAAAAGCTTTGTCTTTATCTTTACTTTTATCTGAAACCCAGATCTTATTAAACTCTGGTATTATTAATAATGAAGTATCAAATTCTATTTTATTATTTACTAAATTAAATAGCTTCATTTTTTTCTATTTTTATTTATGTTTTCTACTACTTTTAAATTAGGATAAAAAGTTCCTAAGTTTTTTATGTATATAGATTTAAAAGAATCTAAATCATCATAATCTCCTTGGTCCATAGTAGCAGAAATAAACCCAGGAATACTTTTAAATATTTCTAGTCCTTGTGTTTTAGAAATACCTAGTTCTTCACATCTTTTTTCAATAATTTTATTTAGTATTACATCCATGAAGGTATGTTATTACTAGAATTATCATCAATAAAAAATTTATCAAAAGGGTCAGAGTAGTTTATATCTTCTGTAGGATATTCTTCATCTAATTCATCTTCTACAATTTCATTAGATTCTCCAATATCTTGAATAGGTTGTTCTGGGATTTCATTTGTAGGTTCTGGTACAACTGGAGTATCAACAGTAACAGGATTATTACTAGTAACTCTATTCTCAATTTTACAATTAAAAGATACCTCAAGAGAATCTCCAGGATAAATAATAAACCTATCATCTATAATATTTTTTTCAATTACGTTCTTCTTTCGTAATTTATTTAAATAAGTTTCCATTTTGTGAGTAGAAACACTAAATTCTTTTTTAATCTTGTTTTTAATAGTTGTAGAAAACAATAAATCCATTCTAACTTCTTTCTCTTTGATAGTTTTATACACATCGTTGTAGTATAAAAAATAAGAAAGCATTTCTAGTTCAGCTTCAGTTAATTGATTTTTTCCAAAAGTCCAATTAATAGAAGCAAGCCAAACTTGAAATATTTGGATTTTTTCAGTAACAGGTATGTTAAACTTTTTTATCATCTTCTATTGTATTAATCCCATAAGTAGAATTTTTGTATACTTTAATCTGGTTACTTAAATAATGTCTTATTTCTCCAGTATCAAGTATAACTATGCACCATTCATCATTTTCAAATTTACCATTGTCTTTTACAAATAAAACAATCCCTTCTTTATTATCACAAGTTATTACAGGTATAGTTTGTTTAAACTCATGAATCATAAGCCATCTTTTTTAATCTTTGCTTTTTTTATTTCATGTCTTTTACATGATATAGTTTCTTTGTACTTACAATCTGGTAAACAATAAGTACCATTAGCTGCACATAGGTCTACTTCTTCATAATCTTTAGAAGTATCTCTATCTACTTTACCATTTACATTAATATATGTCTTTCCCATAATCAATAAATATTTAAATCATTTTCATATAAAATTCTAGAAGGAGAAGAAGAAGATACATTACTAGGTATACCTCTATCTTCTATTTCTTGACTAAGTTTAAGAGTTCTTAGTCTTTCTTGAAGAAGCTGCACTTCTTTTTCTTTAAGCTTTAGTAACTCTTCTATTAATTTAATTTCATTCATTTTCTGAATCTTTTAGTAGTTTATTTGTGCCAGAGGTACAAAGTAACTTTAATTGTTTGTCTATCAACAGATGATTGCATGACAATAAGGTACTTTAATTTTTTTAAACTCTTTTTATAAGTTAAGATTCTCTTATTAAGAATTATAAAAAAATTAGCAGCCCTATCAACATCATCAAATTCATAGACTTTCTTGCTCATTAATATAAAAAATTAAATGCCACTCAGAACCTGTACTAATAAACTCATAAGGGTATTGTATACCCTCAATGCCAGCATTATTTTCTAATCTTTGGAGAATGATTAGTAAAGGTTCTAAGCAGCCTTCAGATTTTAATATTACTAGATTAGGACTCAATGATAGAATTTTTTAGATCTCCTACTAGTAGTTCTCTAAGCAAACTCCAAGCATGCTGTTCATTAGCAGCTTCTACAGTATGGTCTTTTTGATTAGTAGCATTTTCATCTAGCACAACACCTTTATACTTAAAAGTAAATTTACCTTCTTCTTCAGATTCTAACTCATACTCATTAGTAATAAGTTCAATGTTAAAGAAAGTATTAGTAGGTACATGAATGGCTTTAGTATTAGATACTAAGTAGTAATCCTTTAGTTCATCCAGAATATCTACTTCTTTAATAGTAGTAAGTTCTGGCCCATGATGTTCTGTTAAAGAATTAATAACATACCTCATGTTAGCTAATTCATTGAAAATATCAATTAATCTTTTAGCTAATCCTTGTTCTAAAGCACCTAGTTTGTTACTTAAATGGTCAAATTTAGTTTGTTGCATTATTACATAGTTAAAATTATAAGGTAAAGTTACATCTTTTATGCTATAAACCAAGTACCATATTTTGATATAGAATAGAAATAAAATGTTAAAATGTGTTAAAAATGAAACTTTTGTCAATTGTGTTACGTTAATTCTTCAGGAGAATCCTTCATCATTAACTACGCTCCATTTCATTATTACGTTTCACTTGGGGGAAGGAGTATTATAAAAGAGGAATACCCCTTCAAGTATATAAGTACCCCCTACCTGTTTATATAAACACTCCCTCCCTTTATTTTTTTGGTTTGCTTAGGTTTAATTATATAGGTTTTTAAGTTTTTATAGCTATTAAATTTTAAAAATTTTATGGTGTATGAAAATGGGTGCTAACCACTAAACATCCCCCCTACTTGAGCATAGCTTAAAACCAAAATAAAATGGCAAATTTGAAAATTAAAAGTAGGTTTAATCCTACAAATTCTGAAAAGGCAGACTTTGAAGAATTACAGGACAATAGGTTTTGTCCTAATGCTGTTAAGTTTATTTATAGCATAGGTGAAGCATTAGGTAGAACTGATTTAGTATCTAAAAAAGAAGCTAAACTAGATGGTGAAACTATCACCAAGTACTACTTATCTTCAGCTGATTTAGAGTGGCTATACAGTAAATTTAGCTAAAGAAAAGGGGAGTAAATCCCCTTTTTTTCTCACTTTGATTATCAGCTACTTACATTATTTCTACTTAAAGTAAAACTTTAGGTAAAGTGATGTAAGTGGTTGAT
>Ga0315901_10002558_pt1 | contig 24917 bp, 19 predicted proteins | sample LakEriMetagenome_10_FD_203761 | JGI IMG/M metagenome (GOLD analysis project Ga0315901, IMG submission 203761) | Freshwater fungal communities from buoy surface, Lake Erie, Ohio, United States - Buoy 2 MA116 | ecosystem: Environmental > Aquatic > Freshwater > Lake | place: USA: Lake Erie, Ohio... | reverse complement strand
ATTAATATACTTTGTAGAGCAGTGGTTTGACTGAAAATATGTTTACCTTGATCCAATAAAGATAAGGTATAACTAGTATTTTGTAAATTCTGAGGTATTCCTAAATACCCAATATTTACTGTACCTGTAGTATTGGCTAAAATACTTACATTGCCTGTTGTTAGTAACGGAGTAACTACTGTAATTATATCAGAATTTGCCAAAAGTGAAAAAACACCTGTTGCTCCTACATTTCCTGTTAACCCAGTTGCACCAGTTATACCTTGAAGTCCTGTGGCACCTGTTGCGCCTGCACCTGTGGCACCTTGTGTGCCAGTTGCGCCTGTTGCGCCAAAACCTGTAGCGCCAGTTGCACCATTAGAACCATTACTTCCAGCAGCGCCTGTGGCACCAGTTGCACCGCCAGGACTTCCTGCTTCTCCAGTTGCCCCCGTAGGTCCAGTTGCTCCAGTAGTTCCTTTAACGCCCGTAGCACCAGTTGCACCTACTCCTGTAGCACCAGTTGCTCCTGTTGGACCTGTAGCACCAGTTGCACCAACTCCCGTAGCACCAGTTGCGCCGCCGGGATCTCCGGGGTTGCCTTGAGGGCCCGTAGCTCCAGTTGCACCATCTGTACCGGTGCCAGTAGTTTCTCTATTAGCTGCTACTAAATCTACAAGTAAAATTTGATCTGCCATTTTATTTCCGATTATTATCTGTTATTTATTAGTTAAATCTTCCATAGTATATTTTATATGATATAGAAACTTCAACATCTCCATCCACATTAAGAGAACCAGTTTTATCTAATTGTTGATTACATATCATTTTTAATAAACCATCTTCTTGAATAATATCCACAATCGAACTTCCAAGAAATTCTCTAGTAGTCGGTTGATATATTTTTCGAACAATAGTAGAGCCTGCTCCGCTTACAATTTTATTATCTGTATCCGAAACACCGCCAGTGATTTTAAAAAATGGCAAAATAAAACTATCCTCAAGAGCAGAAGATATGTAAGTATTTGAAAGTGTTATTACCGTATCGGCTCTGTCTATTACAGTAGTTGAATAATTTACATCAGGTGCATAAATTTTAGGTACGCTAACTGTGCCAGAAAATTCATGAATAATGTGGGAGAATCTTTTATCTAAAGAAAATTTAATATTGCCATAAGCATCGGTTATAGTAAAAGCATTATTTTGATTTAAAGATATACCCATTATTGCACCTTAAGATATACTACATTACTAACAAAATCTATAGAACTATTGACATAATAATTGATACTATTATATTTGTATGTCAAACTTTTTCCGCTATTTTTAAATGTAGAGCCTATTGGCCATATAATAGTATTAGATGATAATGCAGAGTTAACTCTGCCATCGTATAAACCACCAGTTAATGGGTTGTAATTACTCGATTCATCCAATGTTCTACCTTCAAAATATCCTGTGGTTATATAATGTATCGTAGCATTATATGTATTATATCCATATATTGATCTTAAGTCTGCATATTTGTTCAAATACGCAATAGGATTAAACGAAATACTTCTTCCTTGGCTTGCACCATATTTAGCATAATGTTCTTGTCCTTTGGTATAATTTGTTCCAAATGCTGTAATTAAATCTATATAACTTGCAATATATCTTAGCGCATATTCTGGAGAAATATAAAAAATACTTTCAGGAAAAGAACCAGATATCTTTGTATTTGCCCCGGGTATACTTTGAAAATATGAATTAGGATCTTCTGTTGTTGCGACAGATGTAATAATTTCTCCACCAACCAACCCTCTCAAATATAAATTTAAAGGTGTCGGTGTGTATGTATAAGTTCCATCTAAATTATCTGTTGCGGTATATAATATATTTTTACTAATCTCAATAGCATATCCTATTGAATCGGATTTTAATGTATATGAATATGCTCCTGTTGTCTTTTCCCAATCATAGTGCGGATATGTATTTAATTGTCTAACGATTCCTGGAAAGGAAACATTATTAATTGTAAATTGAAAAAACCCTGTTCTAGTAGGAGCTTTATCTACTAAAATTAAATTTATAAAATCGTCAGTTTTTATTTCGCCGTTGATAGAATAATTTTCTATGAATGGGCCAGATATAGGAGGCTTCGGAGCCAATGCTTGTCTTTTTGGTATATCTATATATGCATTATATAAAATACCCTGATCTGTTTCTTGAAATATTCTTAGTTCTAGTGATTTTAAAACTTTAGTAAAAGCAAAATTTCCAAGCTCAGGTTGTAACGGATCTTTTACAATGTAAGTTTTTGAAGAATCAAAGACATTCCCAAACGTCACTCTGTCTTCTGATAAATTTAGTAAATATACATTAGCCATTATGGTACCTGCGCTGATTGACTAAATGCCAATATAGTGTATCTTCTAGTTAAAGATGGTAACAAATCATTTTTATTTTCATAATTTTCTTTAATATAAAATTTCGTAGAGTCTATTATAAACGATGCAGTTCTAATAGAAGTAAAATTTACTGTTTGAATATAGTTATTATTTGAAATAATTTCTCTGGTATCTGTATCTAATAAAATTGCTGCAGGTGGATATTCAAAATTATGATAAGCCACAGTTGTTAATAACTCACCGGATGATCCTTTTGGAACGCTTTCAAATTTATAGGAAAAATCTAAAGTCCATTTAATATCCAAATATTTAAATCTTGTATCTAAATAAATTCTATCTAAAGAATCAAATCTATTATAGACGGGATAATCGTTTCCCTCATATCCCGAAGGATTATTAAAAATTGATACTACAGGTGCCCCTGCAATATTACCTGCCCATAAAACATTTGACATTTAGATTTCTATTCTGAAAAATTTACTATTTAAATCTATTACCATTCTTCCGTCAGTTGATCTTAAAACACCGGATGTAATTGTTCCTGCATTTTGCGATAAATCAGAAAGAGCAGTTGCGCTAATTGCAGATACAGCAATTGCTCCTGTTGACAATTCTCTGGAAGTTATAGAGCCAACTTGAATTCTGTTTCCTGGAATTGAATTTGCTGCAATTTCTCTGGCAGTAATAACGCCTGCTTGAATTTTGGAAGAAGTAATACTATTTGCTGCAATCTTTACATCAGTAACAGAACTTGCCGCTAATTCTCTTGTAGTAATAGTATTACTTACTAAAGTAGTTCCTATAATAGTATTTGCAATTAATTTATTTAATGTGATAGATGAATTTGCTAATTCATTAGTGCCTACTTGTGCAGAATTTAAAACTATACTTGTTGCTGTTGTATTTGCACCGGGAGAAAATATATCCCACAAAGACTTATCTGCTCTAAGAATATAAGTTACATTGCCTGTAATTATCAGATCGCCACCGTTGTAATAAGTAACATCTGTAGGCAAGGATGAAACTGTTCTAATTCTAGCAGTACCTACGTTTCCGGAATATTGTTGTATTGTTTGCCAAGCAGAATCGTAAATATATAAGCCTGCACTTGTTCCTGTTTTTCTAAATAATTCCCCTACGTTAGCACTTGCTGGTAATGTGCCACCTGAACTAATGCCAGCGCCTGTGCCTGATGCAGAAACATAATCTGACAAAGATTTCCATGCACCGCTTATAAAAATATAAGCGGTTGACCCAACAACAACTGTTCTGCCGGAATAATTATTAGGATCTCCTACTAAAGGAAGTGTTAATAAAACATCTAATCCTGAAGGAGCATTGGATGTAATTAAACCAGATAAGGTTCTCCATTGACCAGACAAATACATGTATATAATTGCATTACCTGTTTCATAGAATGTAGTTCCTTCTGCGGCAATTGCAGGTCTAACTGAACCTATTGTAACAGCTTGGTCACCTCTAAATCTTACCCATCTTGAATCAGATCCTGCAAGTCTTGCAATCCCTGGATTTGCTAACAATCCTGCCCCGTTGCCCGCAGGATAACTAGAATATGTCCAAACGTCTCCGTTATAGAATACAATTCTACCCTCATAATTAGCTGCTATAGGTAAAGCGGCTACTACAGGAATACCATTTACAGTTACTGTTGTATTACCGGTGCCTGTAGTAACAACAATATTTGCTGCAGATACACTACCTGTAAAACTGTTTATCTGTGCGGTGACATAGTCTTGTGTGGATAATTCTTTATTGAACCATTTAATAGAGCCATTTTCATCTAATAAAAGTGAATCTTTATTGTTTAATGAAAATCCTATTTTACCTAAACCCAAATGATACATACCTGTATCTTTGTCGTTTGCCCACGCATATCCAGGATTTAATTTTGAATCATCTCCAGGTGCGATGTATTGACCATTTGTATATAAGGCATTAAAGTTATCATTAACTTTAATGAAAGCGTCTCGTAACACATCACCATCTCCACTATTTGGAGAAGTCCCGATATTTACGTTTGATAAATTTTTTGATGATGGCATAGTCTTAACTTAATTGAAGATGGTTTTTAATTTGTTCTATCTCAGCTCTTAACATATTTATTTCTTCTTGCATTGACAAAATTTGTTTAGAATGTTTCTTCTTTTGTTTATATTCTTGCAAGGCACCCAAATCTGTATTTAATAAAGCAGAAGATCTAACATCTTTTACATAACCAGGTTCGCCCTCGACCGGAACGTAATAGTTGTTCATTATATTACAGAAATCGCAGATAACGATTTCAAGCTTGGTTGATATAAAGGATTGTTTGAATAGAACACAACCTTAACCTGATAATATGCAAATGTTTCATATTTTGCACTAGATGCAGCAACTTTATATCCCAATCTCGGTTCTAATAATCTATAGGTTTCTGTATTATAAATTACATCCGTTCCGCAAAATGTTTTTTCCGAAGGTGTAACTAATGGCATTTTTATCCAATACTTATCATTAATGCCGTTGGATACTGAAGTATCATCTCTTGCTAATACTCTACAAAATACTTCTACGTCTGTTCCTACCTGACGAGCAACGTCTATTTTAACTTCTAGACCGGTTGAATCAAATCCTGATGCAAGAGCTACGGGTTTACTTATATACCTTGCTTGAGCTGAACCGTTGCTAGGTTTTAATTCGCTATCGGATATTGCTTGCGTGTAATCAGTAATATTTGTTTTAAAAACTTGAGCAGCTAATAGTTGGTTATCCAACATAGGCGAAACATCTTTAGATTTAGATGTAATTTCAATTTGTAAGTTTACATCTCCTGCTTCTGTTGCAACCTGTCTTCCTGTTAATTCTGCATTTTGCCCAGGTTTAACTTCTTGTATATCTGACTTATCTCTTGTGCCTGCGGCAGTTGTCTGTATTTTATAAGAAACTCCTGCAGTGTCTCCAAATTCTGCAGCTGTAGATAATAATCTAAACCTATTATATTCTAAACCGCCATCTGGAATTGCAAGAGATTTTGCATTAATTGTAACACTACCTGTTTCGAATACTGCTTTTGTAAGAACAAAGGTCAAGTCTTCATTATCATCTCCTACCCAATTACCTGTATTTTGAGCTTTAAATAATCTTCCTGCAAAAGGCTGTTTAACTGTTAAGCCATCGCCATTTTTTGCTGTTAATAAACTATATCTTGCAGACTTAGTCATAACACAAAATGCCCATTCTCCAGGCTTTAAAAAGATTGGATGAGTGAATGTAAATGTTGTTGATGGTGATTGCTGGGATACCGGGTCATATACAGAAATGTCTGCAGAATTTTTTAGAACAAAACTACCTGAAAGAAATTCTGTAGTAGACGGCGTACCATTAACCATTTGTCTCAATTCTACCGCAATTGGATAAACGGGATCTTTTTCATATAAGAATAAAGTTATCCCTGTTAAATAAATACCCAATGGATATTTAACTTCATCTACAACAAAAGTTTGAGCAAGAGGATCTAATCTTAATTGAGTGGTATTAACTTGTAAAGTATTGCCTAAAGGATTTGTTCTTATTTTCTCAGTTTTTCTAAGAGAAATTGTTCCACCTTCTTCGGTATTGGCTAAATTTAATCCATGATTATATAAAATTGTTTCTGTTAAGTATGTAGAATTTTCTATACCTGTAGAACTATCTGAGAATGATAAAACTATTTCTCCTACTAAAAATCTATATTTTTCATTGCCACTTGGGATGTATAATATACCGGCGGCGCTTCCTGTTTGATTTGTTACTATAGGATCCCCGATCTGCGCACTAGACGTTCTCGGTCCGCAAAATTCTGTAATATTTACACCATTACAATAAACATATATTCTTGTATTGGGAGGCATTTCCACAACTGCAAAGGCCATTATTTCTGACCCAGCATAAAATGTATCTGCTTGGGTTTTTCCTGTAGATGCAGTGGAAGAAGGAGTGACAGGATTTAGTGCTTTATCTACTTCTTTTTTGGCAAAACGATACAAGTTTTTCGAAGGGTTGCTAAACATTTTTTTAAATTCCTATTAATGAATAATTTATAGATTTATATCCGTTGTTCTCAGTAATAACAGCTTTTGGATATAATTTTTCAACTTCTTGAGCCATTAAACCATAGAATGTTCCATAGCCTGCTCCTGTTAATTTCTTAAACGGTTTCTTATACTCAAATTTATACAAATTTAATCCTGGTTTAATTTTGCGAATAAATTTCACATTCTTTTTCATTCTAATATCTGAGAATGTTTTCTTTAGCCATTTACCAAATCTTTTTACAGGTTTTTCTAAAACTGCAGCTACTGCTAATACTACTGCAACTACAGCAACAACTGCGAGAACTGGCGGCGCGCTCAAAGTAATCGCAAAATAATTATATACAGCGGTAACGCCGGAAACTACTGCACTAAACGCGGCCGAAGCTACTTTACCTATGCTTGCCAGCGCTTCCACCGCACCAGTAAACGCAGAAGCGGCCGCAGTTGAAATTGACGCTCCACCTATTAATGAAGCTGTTCCTGCGCCTGCGATGCCTGCCCATGCAGCTGAGCCTGCAATATAAATACCTGCTGCAACAATACCCCATTCTAATAAATTAAGAGAATAAGTATTACGTTTACTAATATATGCTCTTCCTCTACGATCGTCAATACCGCCAGGATTTGGATTTATAAATGAATTTGCTTCAACTTGACTAATAAAAACTTCTTCAGTATAATTTGCGGTTATAATATCATCTACAAAATTAAAATTCGATGCAGAAACAATTTCTAAATTTACATTATTTGCTGTAAATAGTGGTTCACAAACCCCCTCTGATGTAGAAATTGCAATCGAATAATTTGGATTTTCTATATCCGCTTTACTGAAATCTGTAAAATTTTCTACAAGAATACCCGACTTTAATAATGTGTCGCCATTATCGTTAACAATGATAGATTTTAAATTAGCAATTTCTACAGCTTGAACTCTAATTGCTTTATCCAATGCAATAGTGGTTCTTTCAATTTTTGCAATATCTTGCATAGTGAATCTTTGATTGTCTCGATATACAATATCAATTTCAAATGCACTTGCCGCAAAAGGAGGTATTTGTAATGTTGCTATTGCTAATCTTGATTTAACTATAGGATCATCTTGAGCAACAATGCCGCTAGAATCTACTCCAGTTTCTACATACAATCTATTATATGGAGAGTCAAAATTAATATTATCTTTACTTACATAAAGTATATCTGTTCTAGCTAGATAATATGTAACATCTGCATCTGTATTTACATAAGATACAGGAAATACTGATGTCTCAAAATTTAAATAGTCACTGCCATTGATTCTTTTCGGTCTAAAATCTAAACAATCAACTAAATTATATTCTTTAGAATCAACAACAGATTTATATGTTGGAATTTCTCTATAATAAGTTTCAGGATAAGAATCTGCAGTACATGGTCCGTCTCCTGTATGTGTAAAATAATCATAAGCTACAAGAACGTTTCCTGGAATTTGAGATGTTGCACCTACAAATTTCACAGAACCATGGTCATACCAACCATCCTTTTGACCGTCGGATAATATAAAATCATTAGATACTACTTGTAATCTAGACCAGTTATTGGTTTCCAATACACTTACATTTGATGATGGTCTAATAGCATTGTATATAGAGCCATCATCAATAACGACTTCATTATAATCATACGATACGTTAGAAACCCAACGTCCTTTAAACTTATTATTATCTATTAATTTATATACTCCATGATGTTTAGCAATATCTGAAATTTTTAAATTATATTCAATTTCTGCATTAGTAACATTAACAAATTGATAAGCGTCTTTTACTAATGTTTTTGTTCTAGGTGTAAGATTATCAGATTGTACTAAAAATTCTATATCAGCAACACCATTAAAAGTATTATCTCCTAAATTAATAGTTGCTATACTAGAATCAGATGATATTGTTACCGAACCTTGTGAAAAATTAAAAACACCGTTACCTACACTTGCAGTTGCTCCAGATTTAACACTTATAATAAAGTTTGTTCTTGCGGTACTTGCAACAACTACACCATCTCCCTGTGGAAAAGTTTCTGGATATAGTAAAGTTTTTGTAAATATGCCATTTGAGAACACGGCATTTCTAAGGACTCTTGAATACGTTGTTCTAATATTTTTTATAGATTTAATGAATTCTTTAGAACCAACTTTAAACACCAAAGCATCTGAAGAACGCGGATCTATAATTGTTAAATTATTTCTAGAATCTAATCCAGCGGCAGCAATATTGGCATAGAAAAATGGTTGGCCATATGATGCAGATGTTAGATGGCTTGTTTTAGCGTTAGCAACACCTACAATACTTTTAACTTGTTTTGCGTTAATTAAACCATCAGCAAAAGGACTACCGTTTAAAACTTGAGAAAATGCTTTTGTAGTTGTAGTTAATCTTGTATAATCGCTTGATAAAGAATTACTTAAAATACTTTCAGCAAATTTTCTTTTAGTTATTGCAATGTCTCTTCCATCGGCCACCCATTGTCTATACCAATATGCAACTTCATCTACTTCCGGTTCTCTATATAAAGCATAGGATGGAGTATTTGCAACTCCATAATTTCCTAATAATGTAGATGCTGTGGGGGATGAAAAGAATGTGTCGGCAATAAATTGCCCATCTACTACACTAATTCCGTATTTAGCTGACCATGCTTCCCAAGTTGCAGGAGCATCTTGTACTGTAGAAAAATTGTGATAGAAAAGTTTAAATTGTGTGCCGGTACCTAAAGAACTATCATATTCAATATTTTTAAATACTACCTCACCAACCTTAGTTGCGCTTGTTGTTGGATTAGTTATGCTATGCATTTCAAGGTAGATTTCACCCTGGGTAATATTATCCGCTTTTGGAATAATCATATTACTGCCGCCTATAAAGTTTAAATCCTTTATACGCATGTAATTACCTTGGGTGGTTGTAATATTATACCCGGTTTTTGTTTCTGTATTAATTGGTCTAGGAATGTTTATTTCTGTGGTTGAAATTGTAGTAACTTCTCTACCACCAACATACGCTTTACCGCCAGACACATTAATCTTAAGATTTGGATCCTGATCTGTTGTTGATACGGGCGTAATGATAAATTCATTAACCACATAATTTCCAGACTCATCATACGTTCTTTGTTCTATTTCTCTTCGTAGTTCACTTTCAGTTCCCGTATCTGTAACATATTCAATCTCACCTTTGTTAATTGTTAACAAAGGAATAATATTTTCTGTTGTATCTGCCTTTAAATCTGCATTTAAATCAAAACTTGCAATAGACAAATCAAATTTTAATCTATCTGCGCCGGGAGCAAAGTAATTGGAACTTCCTATTGCAGGATCTAATAAAGATGTGTCATCGGAACTAGTGATAATTTGTTCATTTACAAACAGACCAATAACCTTTGAAGGGCTGCCTGTATTTTTATCTGGTACAAGTTTTTGTAGATTGTTTCTAATCAAATAACCATTTCTATAGAAATATGAAACGTCTTGGGTGACGATAGAAGTTGGGCAAGTTCCTCGTTTAATATATTGAATATTCTCTTCATCTATAGTTGCGCCCGGTGCAACATCTACAATTAATTCAAGTGAGCTTTTTACTTCTGTAACATAAACTGTTTTTGTAATTCTAGAATGAACTAATTGGTCACCAACTTCAATTAAAGTTGTTGGGTTAGATAAAATAATTGACTTAGAAAAAGGAGTTGTTGTCGATGTGGCATTTTTAACAACATCTGCTTCAACAACTGCAGTTAAAGTAGTTGTTATTCTGTTTAGTGCTTCAGTAATAGTATCGTAAAAATATAAGACATCTCTTTCAGCAAAAATGCCATTATCTGTAGTATTGAATTTTTTTAAACTAATTACAATAGAAGGAAGATCTCCAATACTAGGATCGTCTCTTTCAAATACAAATTCTACATAACCAACAATATTAGAATTTTCACTGGTGACATATTTACCTAAAAAATCAGATATTGCAATAGTATTCCCCGAAGCATTTCGATCCAACAATCTAACAGTTCTTGCATCTAAATTAACGCTTGGCTTAGTACCCGTTACCTTTTGTCCATCGGTAAATAGATAATCCCCAACACGTTTAATTTGATTTTGTAGAATTGTTTGAGTCTGATTCAATTCTCTAGATTGAACTGCGACTCCGGGTTTGAATAAAACTTTGTGAAAGTTTTTATCTTCGGTATAGTCATCAAAATATGGTGATACGCTTGTGTCGATTGCCATTCTTTTTCCTTAAAATTCTATTACAAGGTGTAAATTATCTGTTTGATCAGCTGATCTTGTTATTGGGTTTTTATTTTCGATATAATATATTTCACCTTTATTTGGCAAAATTTCAGGATACAATAGATTTGAAACTATTGCTGTTGCTCCCGATGCTTTACCTAATACTATTTCTCCGGGGACAAACTTGTTATAATTGCTAGTTAAATCGAATGATCTAATAAATTTTATATAACCATTGCCAGAAGTCACATTAGTTGTTACCACGTACGCATTTGCTAAACTAGTTGTTCCCTCAATAAATTCATTTTGTGCAAAATTTCCAACTACAGATCGTAAATAAATTCCCGATAATGCTGTTAGTGTTAAAGCATTAGCTATGTTATTATATGAGTCTTTTGGATTTTTAATTATACCAAGTCTTCTAAAAGAAAATTTGCCTGGGAAATCTCCAAAGCCTTCATTGTATTCTGTTTTAACATTAATCATTAAAAAGTGAGATCCTAACTCAATAACAGGATCATAACCATGCCCATCAATAGGACTCACTATTGCCTTAATATTTGCATATTTACCTGAACCTGTACTATCATTAATGATTGCAGTTGCATATCGATAGTTTGTTCCTATGTTTGTATATGAAAAATCATATAGAACACCCAAGCTTAATTTAGGGGTAATCTCGGCATTTTCTCCATCGCCAGATATTGATATAGTGGATGTTGTAGAATAATCTAAACCACCATTAATAATTTTAATTTGTTCTATTGCCCCGCCTTTAGCATTAACAGAAACATCATCATCTTTTAAAACTGGCATCCAATTATTTGTTAGAAACTTTAACCTGTTGCCTGTAGAAATATTATATAGATATTTCCATCTATAGTTATCTGATAGTGTTACAATATCTCGACTTCTACCCGTTGGCTCAATTTTAGATTTAGAGTCATTATTGTTACTTATACACTTATATACATTAAATTCGCTATTCAATATATAGAAAGATTTATCAAATAAATTTTCATCAGCATTATCAAACTCGGCATATACAGTATCATAATTCCAGTCTATTCTTCTAACAACGTTGATTATACTATCGGGTAGTATACGCTTTAAGCTAACCATTTCGTCCCAAATTTCCGTAATCGTTTCCTGATTATCTTTTGGTATAGGTACGTCAGAGTCGCCGCCCTGCCACGTATTAGGTTTAGCTAAAAACATATACAAAGAATTGCCGCTAGATATCGAAAGATTATCTATGAAATTCTTAGAATTGTTTATCTTTAATTGTTTGGTTACTATATTAGACATCTATTTATTTATTGCGGATTGGTTTGCAGAGATACAATATCTACGGTTAATGGTGATGTATAAACACTAAATATTTCGGTGTTACTGGCCTTCAATGAGCCTTTGATACTATCTACATTTAACGAAGAATACGTAAAAATTTCCGAATCATTATTAATACTCACACCTGCATAATTTAAATTTTCGGGGTCTGTTTCATTATTTATTTCACTAAAAACAGCAAATCCTGCAGGGTGTAATACATCTTTTACAGATGTCATCCAGTCATCTATTGATCTAGAAGATCTGATAACATAAGAAAATGGTTGATAATATACCCCCGACTCTTCAGTTGCAAAAGGGGTTTTTCCTTGAATTACCATATAGTTAGATAATTCTCCAGATGCATCTTCCCACCCTCCCAATTTAGTAAACATACCGCCAATGTTAGCAGTTAAAACCGCGGGCTCCAAAAATGTAACTACAGAATTACCCGAAAATGTTTCTGTACTTTTTAGATAAGTATTACCGGAATCTCGTATACCAACAATACCCGAACCTGTAGATAGCCCATCGTCGGTAAATACACCTAAATAAAAATACTCAGTTGGTTCAAAAATAAAATCATCTACAGTAGTAAATGTAACTGAGGAAATATTACTTAATGCATTTGCAGTTGGCTCATATAACGGCGGAAATATTCCATTAAAGGATGTAAGACCGACAAAATCATTTTCATTTAAATTTGTTGCTGGAAACAGCTCGCTAGGACTATCCCAACTTGTCCAAGGTATTATTCTATAAAATACATTAGTACCAGCAGGAATATTATCCCCATTAACAGTAAATGTAACATTTGCACCTTCAACTATCATAGATTGATCTGCACTAACCCTTAATTTTTTGGATGCAGTTGTAGAGCTATCATATACTAATGCGGTACCGTTAATTTCCAAAGAATATGGAAAATCGGGATTGAGTAACATTACTATATTTTCATCACCTTCTAATGCATTATCTTCAAGTAATTGTAATACAACACTTGCCGTAGTATCATATGTAGAATTTGCCTGAAAAATTAAATTTCCCGATACTGGAAAATTATATAAGTCCGCATTTTGTATACCAACTAATGTATAAGGGACACTTGTGCCTACGGGAACATATTTTCCTGTTACATTAAATGTAACAATTTCACCTTCATATAATGATTCCCTATCAGGTCGAATATAAAATTCGGCAATATTGGCAGGAGTCGTTGAAGTATCTGTAATAGTTATTCCTATAGATTCACTTCTTCCTGGTCCGGTCAATCGTAATAGTAAAGTTTCGCCACCCTCTGTTCGTAAATCATTCACTAAGTTTAATATTATTTCAGCTTCATCGTTTTGTATAAGAAAATTTCCAGACAATCCAGATATTTTAGAAAATCCCGAAGTTGCAGTAAAATCTAAAGAATTAATACCTATGCCCGATATAGTAAAAGGTACAAGAGTATTCTGTGGCAAACCCGGTACATTTAAAGAAAATTTTACAGAATCTCCTTCTGGCAATACTGGTCTACTAACTGATAAATTATATGCCATTTTTAAAATCCTGGATATTTAAATCTTATTGATCTGATATTTGGTACAGATACAACTTTTACGTTATGTGAAGTATTATCTACCGGACTTAATATATTTCCTGTATACTTAATATTCAATAATGTCCCTTTTGTTATATTATGCTCTGCGGGGAATGTAATAGTAACGACACCGCCTTTAATTGAATATTTTCCATTAATACTTTCCGTAGGGGCTCCTGCATCTATTATACTATTGTTACTATAGTTAATTCCAGAATTCTCAGTTTCAATTCCTATTATTGTACCAAACCTATTAACTTCTGATATTTTAGCTTTTGCCGATATACCATTTCCTTCAATATCTATAATACTTTTAATGGGGCTACCTTTTTTATATCCCCTCTTGCCATCCACAATATCTATTTTAGAAATAACCGAATATAAACTTGCAGATAAATTAGATTTATCTATTGCATTATCTAATAGTACAGATTTTATTGCGTTGATTTTTTCGCCTCCAGCGAAAATCCCTTTGGTACTTTTTGTGTCTAAAATTAATTCATATACATCAAAACTACCTATATTGATTTTTTGTACATCATCTACAATTGCTGTTGCTTTAGAAATTTCACCTGCAATTTCTGTATTTTTAAAATCAAATATATTTTGTCTAGCATCAGATTGTTTAACTCGCAAAGCAGTTGGGATATTCCATTTTCCAGATGATGTTTTTAATACTATATCATATGGATAGAAAAATTCAATGGTTTCTTTATATAGAATATTGAAAAGAATTCGATATGCGGTCTCTGTTCCTTTTCTATTATAGATTTCTCTTATTCGTTTTATTAAAGCTCTATTATCTGCAATATTAGACGAAGAAACATCTTGTGCATAATTAGCTAAAAACTTAGTAATCATTTCTTCGGATGTCTCATCAATGTCCGCATATTTAGTAATATCCTGAAGCAATTCTTGTGCTTGATTATTTTGCTCTAAAAACTCATAATATGCTTTTAAGAAAGTTACAAACATTCCATAATCTGTTTGCACAAAATCTGGTAATTGGTTTTCAATTAATAATGATAATCTGTTTTGTATCTTTGAGAAAGGATTTTCAGCGCCAGCTCCAGAATGAAGGGTATATATTAATGGGTCTTTTTCTTCACCGTAACTAAAATAACTATCCGCAGAATAAAATTCACCGTCTCTATCAAAAAATTCAGTTACTTGATATATGCCTTGCCCACCTCGATTTATATCTTCTTGTATTGCTTCTTTTCTTGTTAAGAATACCGGATAGAACCAGCCAGTAAAGCTATTCCTAAATTTATTAGTTTTCGAGATGCCATTTATTTTTAATGGACCCGATAATTCTACAGTATCAAAAATTGTTGTCATATTATTCTACTGTTACTGTTACCGTTAATCCGGATGTTCTTTTAGATGCAGTATCTGTTTTGCCGTCATCTATAACTAATATTAAATCTCTTGTAGATGAAATATCCAATTCTGTAATTCTAGAATATATTCTAATATCTGTTGCATTTTCAAGATAACCTGTTGGATTTAATCTATCAAAAGATATTTCCCCCGCAGTGTAATTAACTGTTCCTATAGAAGATACTAAAACGGTATTAGTATAAAAATCTAATAGATCTAAAGTTCCCGTTGTCGATGATGTAATATTATCTTGTAAATATGCAGTGTATACTACTCCATTTACTGTATAATAAAATGCAGTAGAAGTTATACTACCCGAAACTAACTTATTGGCAAATTTTATAATTGAAGAACCAGTATATCCATTTTGTGCGCCTATAACAGGGACAATTCTTTTTTGTACCTTTATTGTAGATACATTTCCAATAATGGATAAATCTATAGCATCAATCTTTTTAGACATTTTAGAATATATAAAATTCTTATTGAATTTTTGTAATTCGGTTTTGAAATAATTTTCAATTTCTGAACGTACTAAAATTTCAATTTGAGATGCTGTGTATCTAGAATTTTTAGATGAGAATTTAATTTTTGTATCTAGATTAATATAAAGATAATTAGGGTCAATAAATTCTGGTACTACAGACATTACCTTTTTGTCTGCTAGTATTTTAGTTTTAATATTATTTTTAATAGCATCGCTTACAGTATATCCTTCATATGGCTTTAAGGATATTATAACTTTACCGTACATTGGAGGAACATTATCTTCTCCGCCCCAAACCGAAATAGATTCAACCAAAGGATAATTTGCTTCAATTATTGCTTTATAATCGGATGCAGTAACTGCTCTATTATATGATGATAAGAAACGCGGAGCTTTAAATTTAATTTCATCTATAGTATCTCCTACATCACCTCCGGACGAGTTTGTAGTTGCAACTATACTGCTATTTAAAACAACACCACCAACTGTGGATCCTAATGAAAACACCTGCGTTATATTACCCGATACATTGCAAGAATCTCCGTTACTAACTAAATATTCGATTGTTACTATGTTTCCAGGTTTTAATTTTTCTCCAAGAACATTGTCTCCAAAAAATATCTCATAAAATCCTGATGGATTTTCTTCAATAAAGAATACTTTTTCAGTAGAAGTAACTCCTGATAAATTTTCAGCTAAAGTAAATGTTGTTGTAGTTAAATCTGTATATGAATTTTGAACACTTACTCTTAAAGTACTCGTATCCACATTTTTATTAGGTATTGTATATTTTTCACTTGGGCCAGATACATCTACTCTATAAGAATATACTAAAGGAACTCCCTCAACAATTTCAACATCAGTAAAAGAATATACCCCATCTAATGGTGATATAGTAACAGCATCAAGATTCGCAAAGGTATATTGTTGCCCATTAATTGTAGTTGTAAAAGGTGAAAACTTAGGTAATGTTAATGTGGATGGATTGCCTGTGGGGTCTTGTACTGTAAATGCTACTTTTGCTCTAGCACTTCTATATGATAGAGGAGTATATCCTAAGTGCTTGGCAATAGATACCGCAGATTCTCTTTTAACTGCAGAATCTAAAAACATCTCATTCGCAACCATATTTCCTAAATACGCATTATAATGAGTATTATAAGATAAAAGATCTATTAATATAGAAAGGCTAGATGCGTCAAAATCATAATCTTTAAAAATAAGATTATTATCTTTATCTCTGTAATTGGTTAGAAATTGTTTTAGATTCGTTTTAATTGAATCAAAGTCTAGTTCTGCTATTCTGTAATTAGACATTATCTTACTCTACTTATTAAAGTTTGAATTGTTATAGGTGCTTCTGTATTTCTTAATGTAAAAGTAATATTAACATCTAGATCATTTACATCTGCTGTTTCTGTAATCTTAACAGAAATTAATCTTACCCTTGGCTCGAATTTCTCAATAGATTCTTTTATTGTTCTTTCCATTGCAATTTTCACTGCAGATGAAAATGGTTCGAATAATAAAGAATGTATTTGTGTGCCTATTTCAGGATGAAAGTGTCTCTCAAAATTTCTAGTTCTTAATAAATGCTTTAATGCAGTTTTGACTGCATCTTCATCTGTTTTTAAGTATAAATCTTTAGTAAACGGATTAGCCTTAAAAGAAAGGTCTAAATCTGAAAATTGTTTTATATCTCTTGAGGTTGCCATATGATTATTTATTATGCTAAATTAACCAATTTAGTATATTTAGACTGATGGTTAACGAATGTTTGTACGTTAGGATATGAAGATTTAACCAAAGATCCATCATATGTTAAAAATGATACATGAATCCAAGCAGATTTTAATTTACTACTTCCGGGTTGAAAGTAATATTCTAATATTATCTGTCGGTGTGGAACATTTGCTACGATCCATTCTGCGATTGCTTTATATTCTCGTTTATCTGTATTAGTAAATTTAATATCTGCAGCTGCACCCAATCCATGATCGCTTTTCTCGGATATACTTCCGAATACTTGAGAAGTACTAGATCTAAAAGCGCTAGTTATTTTCATATCTGGATATTTGGCTTTAATAGGATCTAAACAATTAACTACTAATTGTTTTAAATTATAAACAATTTGCTGTTCTGTCAATCCTCGTTGCGCTGTTAAACCGCCATCTTGTAACATATCCCCAAGTGTAAATATTCTATTTTCTTTTTTGGATAATATAAATGATCTTGGAAAATATTTAAATTGTCTTATTTCGTTAAGATCCGAATTTACAATTAATTCGGGATTGCCCGTACTACTAGAATTTTGAGAAGTTGAATCTGTAGTGGAAATTTTAGTCCTCATTTTGCTATTAATTAATCCAGATTTTTCTAATAGCTGTTGATACGTGCTAGAATTATCTTCATTAGAATCAAATAAGTAATTAGACTTAGCTAATATTTCTCTTGGTAGTACTGGTACTTCAGTATTATCTGGAGTTTTACTAGCCGGCCTTGGCAATACTGCGTATGCAATTTCTCTTACTCTATTGGCACCCATTTTAGTTTTAACTATTGCTGCATCTAATAATAATGCCAATCCACCTTTTATACTAAATGTGCCTGTTGTTCCTGACTCCATAGAAATATCACCAGATGCTTTTTGTGTCATAGAACCACCTTTGGCATACAGATTAATATCTTTGCCCTGTATATTAAAGTCTCCATTTGTGACCATCGTAATACTTTTATCGGCGGATACAATAAAATTTTCAGCAACAACAGATGCAGTCCCTGCTGTAGCAACGGATGTCTTGCCGTGTCCAACTACAGACAAATCACCATCTACCTCTATCTTTGCATCGTCCTTGACAAAGATATTGGTTTGTCCTTCAACGGTTAAATTGTGAGCACCTTTAATATATGTAAAATTGTTTCTATCTAATATCTCATAATTATCGCCAACGGTTTTTCTAACCATTGTACCATTAACATCTACCTCTATATAGGTTCCGCTTTTATGAAATACTTGTATTCTTTCTGCGCCCGGAGTACTATCTAATTCTATTACGTGTCCCGCTTCTGTTTCTATAACCTGATTATACGGATATACTGCACCATACGCAGATGAAGGTTCATCCCATGTCTTGGGAGTTCCTGTAATTGGGATTTTATCTATTCTTTTATTTTCTTTTATTAAAAGAGACAGGTGAGATGTATCACCTACTGCTAATTTATTAATATCACTAACATTTGCATATTCTATTTTAGGATATTTTTTATTTGGATCTTGAAACCCTTGCAATTTTCTCAGTTCATCATTATTTAATACATTTGAATTATCATTGACCGATGGCAAATAATTACCCGCACTATCTAAAGATTTTACAAAATCAGTTTCTATTCCACCCAAAGCACTATTTCCTAGTACAAAATAATCTTTAGCTCTTACTCCTGTTTCAGTTTTCTTATTTAATTTGTCTGCATTATTAGCACCCATGACATGAGCAACAGTTAATAATCCCGCAACGTTTCTATAATTATCCGTTTCTGTTATTTTTTCTAGTCGTATTAAAGTATTATAATGTTCTTTAATAGAAGCAAACATAGCTATTTCTTGTTCGTTCTCATTTGCTAAAAACATTGCCTTTGTTTTTATGCCGTTTTGCCCGGTCCAATTTTCTGCAAAATTCGCCCATTCTGTGGGGATAGAATCTTCTCGTTGTCTATTAATATATCCCAATTCCATTAATCTAGAAACACTAATTTGATATTTGCCTAAATTACCTGTAGTACTTTCTGTATTAATATTGTTATTAGATAATGATAATGATATGGCTTTGAATAATGTGGTTATATCTTTAACACTTAAAGGCGGTAGTGCAGTTATTCCGCTCGTTGTATTTGTCGGGACAACAATCGGATTATTATTTTCGTCTCGAATTACCTTTCCATCCGATGCTTTAAAAAAACCAACTTCTATTTCTTGTTGAGCTAGTTTCTTAACGGCATCTGCAGAAGTAATAGGTTTGCCTGCAATAGTTCCTAATATTAAAGGTCTCTGTGCCTCTTCACCATCTAAGAACCATCCCATAACCCATGTACCAGGAACGATGCCGACAGGGGTATGTCCTAAACCAGAAGTTGCTGCCGATGTAATAGATTGTAAAGGAATAGCCCACGGTAAATCTGATGTAGGTAATAAATTTGTATCTGCAGTATGATACCCAAATATTCGTACTCTACATCTACCTAATTTTTCAGGATCGTCTCTATCCTCTACGACACCTGTCCACCACGTGAAAGAATTATCTATTATCATGAGGATATCCCATCATATGCTTTTTTCGAGAATGAATCTTTTGTAATTGTTAATGTTGTAAAATGTGATTTAGGATTTATCTTATGAGCAACGTCTGTTATTAGATAATATCCAGAATATAAGGGATCTGATTCGTAACTGGTTCTATCCTCATTTCCAAGTGGGCCTGGAGTTTTCTTTGGAATTTTAATTTTTATAACTGTCCCCGCTTCTATGTCTGTTCTTCCGGGTATTACAATTTGCATTTTAAAATTTCCTAATTCCACTAAGCTGGCTCGTCTCTTTCCAAAAATATACTTTGTTACTTCGTCAAAATTATTTTCTATTTTTGAATGCAACTTTGGCGTACTATAATTAACTCGTATATGCGACCTTGGATTTCTTGTAATATTTTTATAAGCCAATGGTATAGAAGTTCCTTCACTTAAATGGGGATAATCTTCAAATCTATCTATATGGTCATAATCATTTTCGTTATATTGTTTATTATATAAATCAATATCCAACAATCTATTAGATAGATATCCTGTCATAGTATTTTCCAATTGATCAAAAGATTTCTCAATAATCATAGATTTTATAGCAAACATTGCTAATGGTCTTTCATCTATAGATAATGTATTGATATATGATTCAGAGTAAACATACTCACCTAAAGACACTTCTTCCAAATTATTGAATAATGTATTCGTGCTACCAAAATAAAATCCTTTTGTTGTTTCCCAGAATAAGAAATTTGCAGAAGTTTTATTTTGTGGGACAGACTTACTAGCAATCCAATTAATACATTGTATAGGAGTCCATCCTGGGCTTACAAACTTTATTTTATTTGTAGGATTGTCTAATATAGTCAAAGGATTTTTAGTCTCATCTAAATTTTCACTTAAAGAAACATTTCTATCAGCTTGTAAATAATCTTCATATATTCTTGTAATTATTTGAGATGGGGTACCTTCAAAAGCTCGATATATAGGATTGTTTAAATCATTAAATGTTTCTGTTGTTGTAAAATTTAAATGGTATATTAATTTGCTGGCATCATCGCCATAAATTTTATCAGATATTGCATATATTCTGAATGTTTTATATATGCTAAATTTATCCTCCATGCCCGGTGTTTTAATATTCATGAATAACAATTCTTCACCCATTAATGGCATCATGGATATTAAATTAGTACTATCCGCCAAAGTTATTGTCCCAGATACAGAACCACTAAACAAACTTTCATAAATGTTTATTTCTACTAGGTAATCTAATAAATTAACATATGTTCCCTTCGGCGAAGACAACAAAACAATATTTTTTATTTCTACCTGGCCGGGATTTTGAAGAAATTGAGATTCTAGCATTATGTGCTTGCTATATTATTAAAACTTAATAAAACATCTTGAACTACAGAAGATTTTAAAATTTTGATACGTCTGTAAGTTTCATTTTTTGTCTGTTCTATCTCAAAATTACTTTGATATTCAGTACCAACCGTTGGCTCTCTATAGGCAATTGGAATATTAATTCCACCATCATCTACGCCTTCGAGTATTAATCTTTTAGGTTTTTTGTGAGTAGATTCCTGTAATAAAATAAAATATGTTTCTATTTGATAGCCCGCAGGATTAACAGCTCTATTAACAGTAAATATATCTTTTTCTGTTCCATATTTACTTTCAACTCTTTTTATTAATTCTGCTTCTGACACAGGCCATTCAAATCTAGGATCTATAATATTATTGGTCATTAGTACTAGCCAATGTAAATCCTGAGTTCCATAAAATCTATAAGAAATTTCTTCAGGGGTTTCTCCATCCATAATATCATAAAGATCAAAATAAGAATTATTTTCTTGAAATTCTTTAGAAAGAATAATTCTTTTAAAAATATCAGTAACAACTTGATTAGTTTCTTCGTCGTCTAAAGTATACGAAATTTTAGGAAACAGATCAAAAAGTTTAGTAGCCATTTTTTACTCTTTCTGAGGTCATTTGTTCTAATTCTCGGAACGTTAATGTTAATCCTATTTCGACAGGCGAACCATCAGAATGTGTTGAAAATTGTTCTCCGCCATATTCTACAGACATATCTGTTAGTGCACATCTTGCAAGTTTGTGTAGATATGGATTAACCTTGTCACCGTACATATATTCTATATCAAATTCTGAAGGATAAAGATAGAACAATTTTTGTTCGGATAATTGAGGGTGCATGTGTATTTTAAATGTGTCGATAATAGATTTAATCTTTTCAGACTCATTAAAACTTTTTGGAAAAAATCTATATCTAAAATTGAATGTTCTATAATCAACAGATTCAAATAAAACTTCTCTAAAAGGATTAGTTCTTTCTCTGGTAGCGAGTTCTGTTATATTGTTTAACACAGGTACCTTTAACAAGGATCTTATGAATCTTGCCTGCATTTCTGGCAAAGCTCCCTTTAAATTCCCTGCAGTAGCTGCCGCAGATCCTTCAACTAATAGACCTGTTAAAAGTCCCATATCTGTATCTGCGTAATTGACTCCGTATTTAACAGATGGTCTTTCCTCAATATGCAGAGTGATTACGTCTTTTAATCTAGAAGTACTTCCTGAAGTCAAAGACGGCAAATTTAAATTTTTTGTCGCTTCTGCGAAAACTCTCGCGGCACCTCCAACCAAAACCGAAGCTGTAACAGCATCCTTAATCTTAGAACCTGTACCTATTTTGGTTATAAAGGTAATTGCACCTGCGAGTTTACCCGCATTTTCTCGAACGACCGGTATTGTAGATGCCAACGCATCCTGTGATAATTTAGAGCCACTGTTGTTTAATAAATTTACTCTATCTTGTTCTTTTTTATCCACGTAATTGGTATTACCGGCGGACGATGATGTATATGAAGAAGATGGTTTATTTCCACCTATCGATTTGTCTCTTGTATTAATATAGAAAGCAACCCAATGCTGCAAATCTGGGTTTTGTCGCAATCCTTCTGGATATTCTAGAGTACCAATACGATACTCACTTAGATAACTATTTTGATTTTGAAACTCCAGTTCGCCATTTTCTGATCTATCTTGATCTCTTCTGTCCCGGATATTAGCCATCGTTTTCTTTATAAATATTGTTGAATCATTATTATTTATATTAGATGTTGTACACCAAAACCTACAAGGGCAAGTTTAGGGCCAAGAATCCTGCAAAATATCACGGCGATATTAACAATATAGTATATCGTTCATTGTGGGAGCTGCGATTTATGAAGTGGTGCGATCTAAATTCGTCGGTTCAGGAATGGGGGTCTGAAACCGTAATTGTCCCATACATATCCCCTGTTGATAGAAAAGTGCATCGATACTTTGTAGATTTTTACATCAAAATTAAGAACAAAACTGGTGCTACTCAAAAATACTTGATAGAAATAAAGCCCGAAAGATTTACTAAACCGCCAGCAATCCCCGCAAGGAAAACTAAAAGGTTTATAGATGAAGTATTTCAGTATGGCGTAAATGAAGCTAAATGGAAAGCAGCATTCGAATTCTGTCAGGATAGAAACATGAAGTTCATGGTGTTAACCGAAAAAGATTTAGGATTAGTAGATGGCGGATAATATATTCCAACAAGTTAATATGAATGCCGGGGATGCTCGGAAATCATACCAATGGTACAGAGATCAAGTTAGAAACTTGGGATCTAACCTTTCGGGTATACAATTAATTAGAAATGAAAAACTATCTTCTAGAATAGTTCCGGGCAATATGTACCTTTTTATGTACGATCCGAAATATAAAGAGACATTACCCTATTATGATGCGGTTCCTCTAGTTTTGCCTTTCAGAACTGTACCTGACGGGTTCCTAGGTATCAACCTACACTATTTACCATACTTAGCTAGATTTAGATTGTTGGGAGAGCTAAGTAAACTTACTACAGATAAAAAAATAACAGAAAAAACTAGAATTGAAATTTCTTGGCAAATACTAAATAGTTCATCTAAGTATTTAGCAGCAACCGCTTGTGTAAAGCATTATTTAAATGATCACTTAAGATCCAGATTTTTAAAGATAAATTATAACGATTGGATTACTGCATCTATGTTGCCTGTTGAGAGTTTTAGAAAAGTGAAAAAAGAAAAAGTCTGGCAAGAAACTAAAAAGAAAAACGGGTACTATTAATGGCAATTCACTCATTGGATAAATTTAAAGCAGAAGTTAGAACTAGAGGTTTAGCTAAACCTAATAGATTTGAGGTTAACATTCTTGTTCCTCCGTCTATAGCTTCCTCCGAATTAGGTCCATATAGTCTAACATCCGAAAATTCTCGTCTTGTTAGTTTATTTTGTGAATCTGCTAATCTCCCGACACAGACAATAAATGTTAAACAACAAAGAATTATTGGCCCGGCATATCAAAGACCGGTTGGTACTGATTATGGCGGAGAAGGAATATCTATGACTTTCCTTGTGGATCAACAAATGGAAGTAAAGGCATTCTTTGACTCTTGGATGGCAAAAATCGTAAATCCAAATCAATACTATGTTAGCTATCAATCTGAATATGCCGCATCTATAAAAATAGATCAATTAGATGAAAAGAATAATATTACATATGCAGTGGAATTAATAGAAGCGTTCCCAAGGTCTGTTGCTATGTTGGAATTAAATAATGGCACACAAAATCAAGTACATAAATTAAATGTAACATTTGCTTATAGAAAATGGATAGCTGCAAAAATGTCGAGCGGTATTATTTTGCCGGGAAGCAATAATAGAAGACCGGTAACAACAATTCTAACTCAACAAGAAAGAAATGAATTCAACAACGGTTTGTCTAGAAGAGGACCGCTTACAGCTGAAGAAAGAAAAGCCTGGAATTCAGGTAAATAAATGAAAAGGATATACAATGGCATTGCCTAAATTAGAAACCCCAACATATGAATTGACTTTACCTTCATCCGGAGAAAAGATAAAGTATCGACCATTCCTTGTTAGAGAATATAAAATTCTTCTAACAGCTTTAGAATCAGATAATGAAGAGATTCAACGAGTAATAACCGAATTAGTAGATATATGCACATTCAATAAATTGAATATGGAAGAAATAGCAAACTTTGATGTAGAATATATCTTCCTTAATATGAGAGCAAAGTCAATAGGCG
>Ga0315901_10002554_pt1 | contig 24942 bp, 48 predicted proteins | sample LakEriMetagenome_10_FD_203761 | JGI IMG/M metagenome (GOLD analysis project Ga0315901, IMG submission 203761) | Freshwater fungal communities from buoy surface, Lake Erie, Ohio, United States - Buoy 2 MA116 | ecosystem: Environmental > Aquatic > Freshwater > Lake | place: USA: Lake Erie, Ohio... | reverse complement strand
TATATAAATTATAAGTGTTTTTCTTGAATATGTCATACCCATGTTTTAATTCATGAGCAATAATTGGAATTAAATATTTTTTGTTGCTTCGAATAAACTCAGATAATTCTTCATCTTTGAATTGTTCTGGAGTTGCAATTTCAATACTCATGTCAATCTCATCGGGATTAATAATTGCTTTCATTTCAAACATGGAGTTAATAACATTTTCACTGGATTGTCCCATACTTAATAAAATAAAACTATCTATTTTATTTTTATCTAACTCAACTTTTAAATTAACTTTTTTTAAGTTCATATCAGATATCCTAAAATCACCAATGATTTGGATTTTATGAACATCCTCAGATTCAATATTTCTTAAACCTGATACATACGCTGAAATATATTCATACAATTTAATTGAACTATCAATAATATTTTCAGGAACCCCCAATGATTCATGAATTCTTTTTTTCATTTTCTATGATTGAAATAATTTTAATTCTCCTTCCCTACGTTTAGATACTCCAGATAAACCAACAGTATTATATGTTTTTAACAACTCGGCAGCTTTTTTATCATCTCCCTTTTTTAATGCTTGTATCAATTGTGATTTTCTCAAATTACCAATACCCGAATTAAATGATAATGAAACCAAAGCATCAAATTGTCCTTGAGTTATCATATGTCCAGGAATTTTTTTTGATTTCCAATCAGATAATATTTTTCTCACATAATTAGCATTCTCCCTAACATCCTGAACCAATAAATCATCAGCCTCCTTCTTGGATTTTAATCTGTCCGTGGGTTTAACATTTAACGTATGACCATATCCAATTGTCCAAACACCAACAGCATCCTTATAAGCCTTATATTTAGGTTCTTTAACCCCATTCTTTCTATTCTTTGGGTCACCTTCCCATTCCCTCAAAAACGGCCATATATTAGCACTAACACTTAATGTTGAACCATCGTACTTCTGTTTACCAGTTGATGATTTTTGTTGATCGGACTTACCTAATATTTTATTAACTAAATCATTAAATATCCATTCTGTAATAATAATCTTCATATTTTTATCTATAAATATTAACCACAATTTTTATTATACCAATCTTTTATTTCCATCTCATAATTTAATTCGATGTATCGATTAAGTCTTAACCATATATTCCCAAACTCAATTGAATCATCATCCATCATTCGAGCATAATAATTATTATAACAATACTCAACGATAGATTCAGCAACAACATTGAAAAATTCATTAGAATCGGAATAAAGTTCACAATCATAAAGGAAGTGGTAAACCTGACGTAATTTATCTGAAATATAAAACTTAATTAAGTTAATAACCTTCTCATCATCAAACTCACCAAAAATTTCATCAATTAAATCTTTATAACTCACACCAAAATTTTTTGATGTAAAATATATCCCCTCATCTTCAATCATATTCATCAAAGCTTTTTTATGTTTCCCTGATGATAATATTTTTTCAAACTGTGATTCCGTAATTATTATTTTCATATCAATTTTTTTTATACTTTATCAATTCAGGATAATCGTTTAATACGTCTTGACTGAATTTAATTGATTTAACATCATAATAATTATCACCAACAATTTTAACAATGTCTTTATCAGTACCCTTATATATCGCAAATATTCTTGATGAATTCTCACCATCAATATAAAAACTATAAAAATCAGGATCTTTAATAAGTTTTGTCCAAATTCTTTGAGACTCCGCGCTGACATTGGAAGTTGAACTACCCCATCCCAAATGTTTTATGAACTCCTGATATATCAAATATCCCAATCCAGTTCCCATTAAAATTGATGGCAACCCACCAATAAAATGTATCCTATTTCCAGGTTCACCCTCAGTTTCAATCACAACACCCCAATCATTCAATATCTCATCAACAGTCTTTATTACCCCCCTATTTGTTTTTTTCATTGCGGGAATCTCCAAACCATAATGCTCATTCCCATATAAACCACCATCACCAAAATCAACCCTAGATGGAAAATGCTTAACCCCAAAATTTGGGGGGAATATAACATCATATAAATTGTTACCCCTATTTATGAACTTCAATCCATACGGCTTACTACGAGTAATCGGCTCATCCTTGAAAACATTACCATAATCCTTTACAAAAGTATCATCCAATTTCTTCATCCTATAATAGTCGTTATTCGGTTTTTCCAAATATGTCCCCTCAATGTCAATCTCATCTATCTCACCCTCATTGATTACCCTCTTAATTAATTTAACCAAGTCCCCCTCAGTTAATCTTATGATTCTCTTCATACCAATTTTATTTATAAATATATCAAATTAAAAAGGGCGGTTGGGGATTCCATACGAATGAAATGAGAAAAAAAAATATCCCCACACCTTATTTAGACATGGGGATTTTTTTAATTAAACAAATTTTTGTTGTTTATTTATATCTTTTTGACCAAAGTCAGGATTTTCTACTTTAGGCACCCATTTACCTTGACTATTTTTTGAACAAAAATATGGGGCAAAGTATTTCTCCGCAATTGTTTTATTCCAAAAAGTTTGCCCAATACGTTTTTGATTGTCAATAAAAGTAAACGATCCTAATTCTTCATTCTGCTCACGACAACTAAAATCTAACTCATTAAATTTGTAATATCTATCAGAATTCAATTTACTCCAAGAAACATCACTCATACCAAATCTATATCGTCCCGCTGTTGGGTCATAACTAATGATATTTGTTATTTTGGTATTATGTGGATAATCATCTGTTTGTTCTTTCTTTTCATAAAAATTCATAGGAGTTCCAATTAACCAATCTGGTATTTTATTCCAATCAATTTTGTTTAATTTTGGGGTAGTTGGACTCTGTATAGTGGTTGTTGTAGTTGTTGATTTAGGTATTAATTTTTCGGTACTAGCCTTAGGTGCATTTTCATCAAAACAACCATGATTAACACCATCAATGGAATCTTTATGTATATAAGCCACCGATTTATATCTACCACCTTCTAATTTAGTTATAATATAACATACACCAGATTCATTATATCTATCTTTATTTGAACTTAATTGATTAAATAATGCTTTTAAACTTAATTGTTTTGCCTCCTCAATCTTTTTTTCGTCCGTTTCGTTAGTGTTACTATAAGCCTGTTCCCAATAATAGTTATTACTTGCTTTCATTTTTGAGAACAAACCTGAATCATTTGAGACTTGTGGAGTTTTTTGTTCATTTAATATTCCATATAATGATTTTATGTACTCCTTGTCATTCTCTGTTATAATTAATTTTTTCATAAATTTTTAATTATAAATATCCCCATACCTTATTTAGACATGGGGATACACATTTATTTTTTATACTTAACAATAATTTCAATAACCTCATCAATCAACTTATCCTCCAACTCAATTAACCCATCAACGTCATTAGAATAAAATGGAATTCTAATCGGAACCAATAAATTACCAAAACTAGGATTATTATCCTTAACCACACCAGAATAAATCTTATTAGTTGCCATATCCACACTAATAGCATCAACAGACCTTTCACCCTCAACCAATACAATTACCTCGTAATCACCTCGCCTAGTTACAATAATCCTCCCATTACCACTATCCTCAATATCCTTAACCTGTTTTAAAAACATCATCAATAATGAAGATGGAACATACTTTCCATGCTTATCCAAAAATCTCTTGAATAAAAATACGCCCAAGATTATAACAACCAACACAATTAATGCAATCATAGAATTTTATTTTAATGTGATTCAATATTAATATAACCATATGACATTAACAATAGTTCCAACAAAGATAAATAAAAAAGGGGCTGGGGATTGAATACGAGTGTAACGAGGAAAATTATATATTACCCCTTTATAAACTTATTAAACGCAAACAAGAAATTAATGAAATCCCTATCAAATAATTTCTTCTCAATTCCAATGTCACGCAACGATTCAATATAATTCAAAAGATATTTTTTATCATATACCTTATCTTGTTCCAATGTACTAATCATTACATTAGGATACATCTTGACATAAGAGATGTGAGTTTTATAATTATTCTCCCCAACATACTCTTTTAACTTATCCAAGTTTCTACCAATAATCGTTTTATATTTCTCATATTCAGTATCCTCCAAATTCTCAAATAAGAAATCATAAAATAACTTCTCCAATGTATCAAAGGTTACATTCCAATCATATATACCACGACTTAACTCATCACCCTCAAATGGTGTCTTCTTATATGGTAATATCTTTTCCTTCTTGAAATCACCTACCTCACCCCACTTAGGATATTTCTTTTTCAATAACTCAACCAAATCACCTACCATTTTTCCAATAGTACTATAAAATATAAGTCTATGATTAAAATCAACAATAATAATATCAAAATATATTTTCTTGTTTTTAATATTTAATTGAAGTTTCATAAAACGATCGTAATCCAAATAAAATAACGAATTAATCTTTTTTCTATTCACCTCATTATCTTCCAATCCATAAAATTCGATAATTAAATTAACAATAACTTTGGTAACTTTATAAATTATTTCTCTTTCTGTTGAGTCATCATAAATAAATTTTCCTTTATCATCTACAAGTAATTTTAATAATTTATCTAATTCATTAATTAAATTATTTGTTATAAATCTAACAGCATCGTAATTCCCCAATGACATTAATTCATTTAATTGTCTCTCCGTAATTATAATTTTCATATGTAATTTTTATTATAAATATATTATAACCAAAACTCCCCCTTTTCCCAAAATTTTTCCAAAAATATTTTTTTTCATTTTCACTTATATAAGGGGGGTACTTACTTTTTCGTCAAAATTTTTTCCAGAATTTTTTTGTATATACATTGCAAAGGGGATTGTCCCCCCTATTTACGACAAATACGACAATTTAGGGGGAGGGGGGATACCTAGGAGGGGGGTATATGGGGTAATGGGGGGTGTAGTAGGGGGAATATCCCACAGGGGGTTATAAAGTATTACCCACTCCCTCCTGATATCATTACAAGTCAAATGATAACCATATAACCACATGACAGGGATGTCAGTAGAACCCTTTCGTATATTGTGGGGATATGAACAAGTTATCCACTGTCAAGATGTCAGGGGATGTATTACGTATATGGTTGAAATGATTAACGTATACATGATGACAAGATGACAGATAAAATATAATGGGGAATGTTTGGTGGTGATGATATAATATATTATCTTTGTGTTCCTCACAATTAAACCCATACAGATATGATTGAGAATGTTATCAAGAAGCACCTTAAGAATAAGACCCACGTTGTTGAAGGGATGGGTATGGTAGTTACCTATAAGGTTAATGTTAATGTGAAGAAGAAGATGAACTCATATGGTACATCTGAGATTGCTTATATTGATTTGAATATCAAGATAATTGATTGTCGTAGGAAGTATATCTATGGTAACACTCCTGTTGGTGAGTATAATATATTTCAATTGGGAGGTAGAGCACGTAAGTGGGATTACAATGATTGTAGATTAATTGTTAGGAATGATATGAATAGTTGGTTCGCTCCATTGTTCTCTACATATTTTTATAGAGATTGTTATACTATGTTATGTAGAAATACTGAGATTAGGATAAACGCATTTACCTTTAAGTAGAATGATTGGATTGTTTTTATATATGTTTTTAATAATCCCCACCATATGTATAATATTATTTGGTGTTGGGGAGTTCATTGTTGCTAGACTATCCCCACAGTCATGGTTTGTTAGATGGTGGCGTCGTTATATGAGTAATGACGACCCTTATGATAGATAATCTCTTAATTTACTAAGGGAGTCGGTTCTGATTTCCATTTGAAGATTAATTAAGTCCCCTTCGCTTAGAGGGGATTTGTTGTTTATGGTGGTGATGATATCTGACATATTACATTGTATCATCTGAATTATCGTATTCTTCTGTTGAAATCTCGATAGGGGTTTTGATATTTGGTATATACATGTTCCCTTCTTATTATCTTTTGTATATACCACAACGTACCTGTCATTATTGTCATGTTCTATATGGTGGGTGATATCTGTTAAATACTTCATAAATGTTGATAAGTTTGTTGATAATTATGTGTCTGACATAGTGTCAGGTGATATTTTTTATGTTAAAATTAGTTAAAAATTTGGAAATGTCAATGTGTCAGGTGGTGGGGACAATCCCTTTACCCACATTTGAATAGTGTTCTTCCCACTATTCTCCACTTCTTCCCACCTATAATCATCGTCCAGACTATTAAAAACACACTTTTTTGTGTCTGACGCTATCATTAGGGGTATTTTTTTTACTACATATAAAACCCAGCTAAAAATGAATGATGTGGTTAATAGTAGCGTGGGACACTTTAGTGTCTTAGGAATAATACTTCAACCCCATCTTTGATGGATATGATAATGTTTAAATGATTGTGCAAATGGGTTACTTATGTGTGTATAATTGTGCATTATGTAATCGTCATTCATATAACCCACCATATATAATTTACTATAATATCATTGAAATAGACGATAGTCTGATATATCGTTGATACTGACGATAAATTACCATGTATGGGGAGATTGAATCACTTACCATATTAAGAGTCGGAGACATATAAGAAAGTGTTGTGTGAGGGAATTGTGAGGGTTATGGGATGACGATTATATGTAAGGGGGTTAGATAATGGACTTGAGTGGAATATAATATGGACTACTAAAGACCCTATATAAGTGGGGGAATGTGAAAGGAATGAACGAATGGAAAAGTGTCACGAAGTAGACACCTATGGAGTGAGTGAATTGGTTTCACATTCTAATCTATTATCCCTATTTTAACATTACCTAATAATTTTAATACCTTGAATAATAATTCCATATTAAAATTATTTTTTCCTTGTTCTATTTTTCTTATCACCGTTAATGCAACACCTGCCTTTTCAGCCAATTGTGGTTGTGTTAACTTGAATTGTTTTCTTCTGTTTATAATGTAGGAACGAATATCACTTAAAGGGTCGTCCACATCAAATGCTTCATGATAATTAAGTAATAATGCGGGGTCAATACCTACCTGATTTAATAGTAAATTACCTTTGGTTATATAGTAGTTAATCCAAAATGTTTCTTTAGCATGTAATAGTTTATCATCTACATCATTCTCCACCAAATACACTTGTGGTTGTTTACCCATTTCCTTTAGATATTTTACCCACCTATTCACTTTATCTGAATGTGATTTCTCTGCTATATGTGTGAATGGTCTTTCTACTCCTTGAGTTGATTTACCCACATACACAGGTTTCTTTGTTATGGGACAATTTAATACATATACTATATTTGTTTTCATTAAATTATATGTTTTAAGTTCATTTATTAATAAATATACTTATGGTATTAAAAAAAACAACTAATTACATATAAAAAACAAATTTTTAGGTTAGGGAATATAATGTAATAATAATATATGAACGAGGGGAATTGACATACATAACGCAGTGGTTTACCCTGAACGGGAGTGAGGGGGAAAATGGATGGAGAATGGAGGTGAGTGAGTATATTATTATTACATTATAGTATTTATATGGATAATATAATTTGACAATGAAAGTAATAATAACTGAGGAACAATTAAGGTTGATAATTGAGAATGAGGAATATATTAATTCCATTAAGGAATTGATTAATACATTTGACCCTAATAATATTGATATGGCCTTTCAGATTATGAAAGGGATGAAGATTAAGCAGAGTGTTATATTGGATGAATATAAAGAGTTGTTTGAGATTTTTAAATTAAAACCTAGTAAACTTAATTTAATTAAAATGGGGAGTCGTAAAGAAGTTTATGCTGGAAGTAGTTCTTCAGTTCCGGATATATTATTTAAAATGCCTAATTTGAAAAAAATTGGTATTGATGTCAAGAATTTGGGTAATTTAACTTCATTTGATGGAGACTTGTGGTTGTATTCTACCGATAGTCAAATTAACTCATTACCAAAGTTAGAATCTGTTGGTGGGAGTTTGCATTTACATACAACCTCAATTAAAGATTTGGGTGATTTAAAATATGTTGGTAGGGATTTTAATTTAAGAATGGGACCAATTGAATCTTTACCAATGTTGGAATATGTTGGTGGTGATTTAACATTAACTTACACTCAAATTAAATCATTACCGAAATTAAAAGAAGTTGGTGGTAATTTGTATTTAAAAAACACCCCACTTGGTAAGAAATTATCCGAGACAATGACTAAGGATGAGATAAGGAATAAATATGGTGTTAAAGGGAATGTATATCTATGAAAATAATAATTAATGAATCACAACTTAGGTTGATTGTTGAGAATGAGGATAAACTTAAATTATTTCCTGTTCCTAATGATTTTTTAAAAATTGCTGGTGGTGTGAGAAAGGCATTAAAGGTTTATAATGACAAAAAAGATATAAAGGGGTGGGATGGGATTAAGATTGTTGGTGATATGTATTATTTTGATATGGAGTATGATTTATTAAGTGACATTGAGTTGTTCTTTAATGAAATTGTATATGTTACTGGTGATTTAGTTTTGCCTGTTGGTGATTATAAAAATAGTTTTAATAAATTGAAAGTAATAGAGGGTGACTTGAGGGGAACTGATGTATGGAATATTTCATTGCCTGAATTGGAGTATGTTAATGGTGATTTAGGTTTAAATGGTTCAGGTATTGAAGAGTTGCCCAAACTTAAAGAGGTTGGGGGTAACTTATTTTTAACTTTAAGTGATATTAATTCATTACCTGAATTGGAATATGTTGGTTCCATGTTGGCATTAAGAGGTACAAAAATTGAGTCGTTACCCAAATTAAACTATGTTGATAGTGTATTGGTTTTAAGTAATACCCCACTATCTAAGACAACAACCGAGGAAGAATTAAGAAATAAAATAGATGTTGGAGGAGAAATACGTTTATGAAACTAATAATAACTGAGAGTCAATTAAGATTGATTGTTGAGAATGGCATTAGGGATAGAGTATTTAATGTCCCTGGTGAATTATTGGAGGATAAGGATTCTTTTTACAAAATGTATAAGTTATACAAAGATAACAAGGAGAGTAAGAATTACGTTGGGATAAAGGTAATTGGTGATTTCAATTTGATTGGTGTATTGGGTGGTAAGTTATCATCTGAGTTGATTGATTTTTGTAATAACTTGGTTCAGGTTGATGGGGATTTGAGGGTTGTTAATAATTACATTGTTGGTTTCCCCAAATTAAGGAAGGTGACAGGTGATATGCTTTTATCAATGGTTGATGTTCGTTCATTACCTGAATTAAGGTATGTTGGGCGTAATTTGACTTTAAAAGGAAGTAAGATTAGTGAATTACCAGAATTGGAATCTGTTGGTGGTGGGTTGTATTTAAGTCATAGTAAAATCGAATCATTACCAAAGTTAGAATCTACTGGTGGGTATTTGTTTTTAAATGATAGCCCACTTGCGGATTTGGGCAACTTAAAATCTGTTGGTGGGGATTTGGATTTGGGTAATTGTCAAATTAAATCATTACCGATGTTATCTTATGTTGAGGGTGGTTTGACATTATTGAATTCTAAAATTAGTTCTTTACCAATGTTAGAATATGTTGGTGATGGTTTGTATTTAAGAAATACTCCCCTATCTAAATCAACAACCAAGGAAGAATTAAGAAATAAAATAGAAGTTAAAGGAAACATATATCTATGAAAATAATAATTAATGAATCGCAACTTAGGTTGATAATTGAGAATGAGGATAAGGATGATAATCTTTTGGATTTCACACCATTTGTTGATGTTAATCCAATTAAATGGGATGAAATGTTTGAGCGTCTTAATAAGAAGAAGGGTGATAAATACGATGGTTATTATATTGATGGTGATGTTAAATTACATAAATCTAATGTCACCGAATTAAAATATTTGGTTGAAGTTAGGGGGTATTTGAATTTATATAATTCACAAATTGAATCATTACCAATGTTAAAATATGTTGGGAGTAGTTTATTTTTAAGACATTCTCAAATTGAATTTTTACCAATGTTAAAATATGTTGGGAGTAATTTGAGTTTATATAATTCACAAATTGAATCCTTACCGAAATTGGAATATGTTGGCATTGATTTGGATTTATATAATTCACAAATTGAATCATTACCAAAATTGGAATATGTTGGTAATGATTTGTATTTAACAAATACCCCATTATCTAAGACAACCACTAAGGAAGAATTAAGAAAACAAATAAATGTTGAAGCAGAAATATATCTATGAAAATAATAATAACTGAGGAACAATTAAAATTGATTGTTGAGGACAGATCAAGTTTATATATTATAAATGAAGATGTGTTGGAGAAATTTGGTTTTGATGGAGTGATGGGATTGTATAGAAAGTCGGGCAAGTCAGGGATTAAATTTATTGGTGATTTGAATATACTTGCATGGACATCTGATTATGGGCTTGAAACCAAACATCTTGAGATGAAAAAGAAATGGGATATATTAATGTCAGTAGCTGAACAATTCTTTAATGAATTAGTTATTGTGACAGGTACTCTTGATATAACAGATCAGAGATTCAAATCATTTCCCAAGATAATACGACTTGGGGCTTTAGATGGGACAAATTCTTCAGGTTTGGTTAATTTCCCATCCTTGGTTAAGATTGATGAATGGTGTTTATTGCAATATTCATATGAGGTTAATTTGCCAGAGTTGGTTGAGGTTGGTGCTGAACTTGTCTTACATAAATCAGGTATCAAGGAATTGCCAAAATTGGTTCGTGCCGGGTTTTTAAATTTGAATGAATGTAAGAATATTAAAAGTTTGCCAGAATTGGTGGAGATTAAATATTCTGATAACTATGGTGAGGATAGTTTTGAACCAAATTTAAGGCTTACACGTAGTTCGGTATCAGATTTGCCAAAATTAACTCGTGTTGAGGGTGAATTTGAATTGTATTCAAATAAACATATTTATGGAATGAATCAATTCCCATCTTTAACATATGTTGGTGGTGAAATGGATTTAAGAAATACACCGTTGTCAGATTTTATTACAAAAGAATCAATAAAAAGTAAAATAACTGTTGAGGGAGAAATACATCTATGAAAATAATAATAACTGAGGAACAATTGAAATTGATTGTTGAGAATGAGGGTGAGAATCTTATTGATTTAACTGGTGTTTATGAATCGGGGGTTTCTCCTAATAAGTGGGATGATATGTTTTTACATATTAATAAAAAGAAGGGTGGGAGATATGATGGTTATTACATTGATGATGATGTTGAATTATATGACTATGGTGTAATCGAATTAAATTATTTGGTTAGAGTTGAGGGTCGTTTGTATTCAAGATATTCCCAAATTAAATCATTGCCAATGTTATCATATGTTGGGGGTTGGTTGGATTTATCGTATACCTCAATTAAGTCATTGCCGATGTTATCTTATGTTGGGGGTTATTTGGATTTATTTAATACCCCATTATCTAGGACTACTAATAGAGAAGAATTAAGAAAACAAATAAATGTTAAAGAAAACATATATCTATGAAAATAATAATAACTGAGGAACAATTGAAATTGATTGTTGAGAATGAAAACAAGAATCTTATTGATTTAACTGATGTTTATGAATCAGGAGTTTCTCCTAATAAATTGGATGGAATGTTTGAACATATCAATAATAAGAAGGGTGGTAAGTATGATGGATATTATATTGATGGGGATGTTAATTTGTATAAATCTGATGTCACCGAATTAAAATATTTGGTTAAGGTTGGTGGTTATTTGGATTTAGAAATTAGCCAAATTAAATCGTTACCTAATTTGATTAAAGTGGGTGGTGATTTAAATTTAGCTGAGACAGGGATTAAAACATTACCATTATTGGAGAGGGTTGATGGGAATTTTTATTTTAGAGATAGTGATATTATTAGTATTCCGAATTTGGTAAGTGTTGGTCGTGGGGTAAATGGTGATGTGTCAGGAATTAAATATTTACCTAAATTGGAGAGTGTTGGTGCAGATAATGATGATGAATTGTATGGTGACGATTTAACATTATGGCGAAGTGGTATAACTGAATTGCCAAGTTTGAAATATGTGAATGGTAGTTTATCTTTGGGGGGTTCTCCCCTTGGTAAGGAATTAAATGCGTCAGGTATGACTAACGTGGAAATAAATGATAAATTTGGTGTACAAGGTAAATTATTTATATGAAAATAATAATTAATGAATCACAATTAAAATTGATTGTTGAGAATGAAGATAAGAATAAGAATCTTATTGATTTAACTGGTGTTTATGAATCAGGAGTTTCCCCTAATAAATGGGATGATATATTTTTATTATTAAAGGAAAAGAAGGAGAAGAAGGGTGATAAAACATATGATGGTTATTATATTGATGAGTATGTTGAATTATATGACTCTGATGTAACCGAATTAAAATATTTGGTTAAGCTTGGTGATACTTTGGATTTATTCCGAACACCAATTAAGTCATTACCGATGTTAAAATATGTTGGTGCGAGTTTGGATTTAAGATATGCACCAATTGAATCATTACCGGTGTTAGAATATGTTGGCGGTAGTTTGGATTTAGACCGAACCAAAATTGAATCATTACCCATGTTATCTTATGTTGGGGATTTTCTTAATTTACAATATACCCCATTATCTTATAGCACAACTAATGAAGAATTAAGAAAACAAATAAATGTTAAAGGATCTATATTTTTATGAAAATAATAATTAATGAATCACAACTTAGGTTGATAATTGAGAATAAGGGTGAAAATCTTTTGGATTTCACACCATTTGTTGATGTTGATCCAATTAAATGGGATGATATGTTTGAGTTTATGAATCAGAAGAAAGGTGGAATTTACGATGGATATTATATTGATGATAATATTGATATTAGGGATAGTTCGGTTAAAGAATTTAAACATCTTGTTAGAGTTAAGGGACATTTAAAAGCTAGGGGTTCTGTGATTGAGAGTTTGGGTAAGTTAAAGAAGGTTACTGGTGAGTTTGATTTATCTGATACAAAGAACTTAAAATCTTTGGGTAATTTGAGATATGTTGGTTTTGATTTTGCTTTAATAAATTCTAATATTGAGGATTTGGGTTATTTGAATCAAGTTGGTAGGTCTTTGGATTTAAGATATACCCCAAATTTAAAATCTTTGGGTGATGTCAGTCCAGAATTTTCTAAAGAAAAATTTAAGATATATGTTACTGATTTTTTAATGATACATAGAACAGGTCTTTCTGATGAACAGATTGATAAAATAAAACATAATTGGCTTAGTAAATCCCCATATGGGAACTAAAAAATAATTATTATATATGAAACTAATAATAACTGAAGAACAATTTAAAAGTCTTATAAAAGAGAACCTAGGAAGACAGAAGGCAATTGAACAATACCTGGACAGATATATTTCTAAGGGCACAAGAAAAATAGGAAAAAAATCTCGTAACTATGGTAATCTTAGGGAGGATTGGTGTGTTGATGGTTTGGAACAAATAAGTGCCTATTATTATTTTAATGATGGTACATTTAAGAATGGTATTTTATTAATATCTAAAAGTTTGATTAAGGATATTGTATCAATATTCACAATTAAAAAATCGTTTGCGATATATGTTGTTGAAGATTGGTATGAAAAGACAATGATACCTAAATTTGAATCGATTGTGGGTGAGTCTAAATTGAGTATTAATGACGTTGATATTAGAGATAATGATTATGAATGTAGTCCTGAACCTAATAAACCTGAAGGTATAACTGATGAGGAGATGATTGATTTCATTGATAAAAATACAGGATATAATAGAAAAGAAATTATTAACAAAATTGAGTCGGGTGAAAGAGACCTTGAGGATTTTTACTTGGATATTGTTGATACTGTTGAAAGAAAAAAAAGAATGGGATATTAATATGAAACTAATAATAACTGAAGACCAATATAACGAATTAACTAAGGCCGATGATGTCTATGATGGATTAAGTCCTTATTTTAGAAGAAGGATTGAGTTTATTGACATTCCCCAGTCAATTAATCAAATAATGAATAATCTACACCGATTTTATGAAAACAAAGTTAGTGTAGATTATTTAGTTAAAAGGATTATTAGTGCTATCGTATGGGAAACAATACCAGCAGAAATGGGATATAATACTAGTATGGAGTTATTTGAATATCACGATATAATGTCAGCTAATATAATGGACAAGTATGGTGAATACATTAAAAGATTGGTTAAAAAGAAATTGGATATATGAAACTAATAATTACAGAATCTCAATATAACGAACTAAATAAGGTTGACGATGTCTATGATGGATTGGATCCTTATTATAGAAGAAGAATTAGAATGATAAATATTTCAGATAAAATCGATGAAAAGATTTATTGGGTGTTGAAAAACTATTATGTGAAAGATATTATCTCTGATAAAGAATTGGCTAAATTAATTAGAGAAATTGTAAGACGATTGATATGGGAATCGAGAGTATGGAGTCCTGAATGGGATTATGATAAGATAGACGAATACGATGATTTAATGGGTAATAGAATTATGGATAAGTATGGTGATGAAATAAAAAGAAAAACTATCGAGAAATTAAAATGAAAATAATAATAACAGAATCTCAATATAACGAACTAAATAAGGTTGACGATGTCTATGATGGGCTTGATCCTTTTTTTCGTAGGAGAATCCATTTTATCAATATAAAGAGTGATATTGATGAGAGAATTGGATATAGGACTGCGAAGGTTTTAAAACATGATCCACGCGGTCTTGCAGGACATATGAATGATATTATTCATCATGTTGTTTGGAGTACAATTCCTAGTGAGTGGGGCGGAACTGAAGATGATAGATTATTTGATTATACTAATGAGATGACAGATAGAATTAAAATGAAATATGGTAAATATATAAAAGAAAAACTTAAGAAAATATTAGAAGATGAAGATAATAATTAGTGAAGATAAATTTATTAAAACAATCAAAAAGTTGTATCAGGAAGAAGGGTTTGATGAAACATCAAATACTTTGGGTATTGGTAAAATTAAATTGGCTCAGATTTTGGGTATACCAATTAAGGGGGATGACTTTTATAATATGGATGAAGCGACTGCATATATGTTCACTCCTGAATTAGTTAAGATGAACAAAAAATATAAGAATTGTGATATAAGTTATAATGCTGGCGGGGGGAGATGGGTATGTTTTTGGGATAATCAAGGTGAAAAATTGGATACTTTATCTTATTCCACCCCATATCATGCGGGTAATTCTACTCCTGTTCAAACAGATTTTTTATCATCAACTGATGGTGAATGGAGTTATGACTCTCGTAATGATGACGATTCTTATGAGTCTTTTGATAATCCTGATGGTTTTAATAATGTTGACGAATTAGTCGAATGGTTTGAATCAGTGTATTTACCGACAACATATGAAATGATTGAGAAACAGTATGAAATTTTATTACCGAAATATGAGAGAATGAAATCTGAAGATTAATCTTCAGGTTTATTTTTCTTACGGTTCTTAATGTAATCTTCTATATCCTCTTGATTATATCCTAGTAGTTGTCCGATTCTTCTTGAGTCTTCATCAGTTGCTTGCCAGTGTAGAAATCCACCATATTTGTTTGCAATGTTTAGAAGTTCATTTGCTTGATCTTCTGCACCTTTTTTATAAATGATATAATTATCTGAATTTGGAACTTTAATTACTTTGAGTCCATGGTATTTGCTTAACAGATAGATGTATGTTGATTTTTTGACAAATGCAACATCTCTTTTTCCATCAACAATTGTTTTGATTGAGTTATAATCTGAGTAGGCTTCGTTAGCCTTTATCTCTTCAGATAATTCTTCTTTTAGTATTTGTTTTAGTGTATCTTGTATTTTCATTTTAAGTTGTGTACTATTTCTATTTCTGCGTTTCCACCCTTGACTATAAATAATATATCGAAAAGTATATCACCAATTTCATTTTGTATTTCCCACCACCAGTCTTGTTCCCATAAATCAGAATCCCATAAATCATATGTTTCATCACCATCTATATCAACTGTACCATTTACTATTTTTACATATACATACCATGTATCATCATCACCTTCATTTCGTATAATATCAGTTATTTTGAACCTGAAATCATATGATCCTGTACGGACACCAAAATCATGTATGGAGTAAACTTTATTTTCAAAATATTCTCTAGCAATGTCTATTGGTTCTAATTGAAGTATTTTTGAAACTTTTTCTAATCCTAATGCTCTAATTACATCAAGAAGTCCTTGGTTATCAATTATTTTTTTTAATTTGATTTTTGCTGAGTTGTCAACTTGTTCGTTTAAATTCAAAACTTTTTCTATTTTTGGTGAATAGTAATGAACAAGGTAATTAAATATTTCATCATAATTAAAATCTTGTGTACCACTATTTGAAAGTACTGGATGTAAATCATCCATCATATAAGCGGCGACAACTTCTTTTTTTCTTTTTAACGCCAAATGTTTATATCCTTCACTTTGAAGAACATAGTCAACAGAATCTCTGAATATTTTATTTAATTCATCCTCTGAGAATCTTCTTCTAAGATAAATTGGTGGAGGTATATGAGACTCCATTAATATTCTTTTGATTGTTTGTTCTATATTATTCATTACAGGATTTTACAGTTTTGGAGTACATGTCAACGGCTTGTGAAGTATAACTATAGATTATATCCCAAGCTTCGTTCATTATTGTTTCATATCTATCTCTAATTACCAATGTTTGATATCTCGGATCACCAATAAATATGAATGTTATTTTATATCTATCAAATTTATTTCCTATGAGACTTTCTCTGTTATCAGGATGTACAACTTCAATCCCACACAAAATGTCTGAGTTTTCTTTAACGATTTCTCTATTTAATAGTTTTTTAAATAATGGGGTTAAGTCCACTTTTTTATTTTGTTCTTCCCTCAATATTCTTCTTATGGATTCTTGTAAGTTCATTATTTATTACGGTAGATTTTATATAGTCGCTTAATTGTTTTCTCAAACATATCCGATAGTTCAGTAACAAAATCAATTTCTTCTTGTTCTGGTAAATCTTCCCACCCAAGTTCATAGTCATTCCACATTATTGCTTCCACGGCTCTTAAAGTTAATTCATATTTAAATTGTTGGTAACTTCTTGTTTCGTTAAATACATTTCTTGTTTCGTAAAATACTTGTTGTGCGTTAAGTGGAAGTAATCTTTCAAACTCGTCTAAATCAATTCTTCTACGAAAAAAATTTGATTCATTTAATAATTCTTCCCTCAATATTCTTCTAATTAGTTTTTCCATTTTGCTTGCGGTAATAATTTCTTTCCGAATTCGATTAATTTATTTTTAACTTTATCTATTTCTTTTTTGTTTTTGAAATTGTTTTTTCTTTCTTCCGCCCATTCATCAATAACATCATCCATATACATTTTTCTTGTTTTGGCTTGGGTATAAAAACCTTGGATATATGCTGGTAGTTCTCTTGGCGTTAATACTTCTTGTGCCAGTGTTGATGATTTTTTATGTTTAACTCTTTTATTAGGATTTTCAGATTGATATAAATGTTCTATTTCATGTCTAATCGCATCTTTCAGTTCAGCTAAAAACTTATTAATTTGTTTGTCAACGAATAAGTCAGGGTTGATATCAACATTGAATTCTAAATAATTAATGTATTCCTCTTCATCATCAAAATCATATGCTGCGTCAATATCAAAAGGTAAATCGGAATCATTCTTTATGAGATTAAGTTTAACACTAAATATTTCTTCATCATCTTCACCATGAAATGTCTCTTGGGTATAACTATCCTCCCATTCCATATCTTCATCATCGCTTTTGATAAATGTCATAACTTCCTTCATTATATCCATGCTGATTTGTCTTACGGTTTGACTATATCTCCCTTCTGTAATGATATTCTTTAATTGTTGTTCTGATATTATTATTTTCATTTTAAATTTGATTCCAAGTATTCCACATCTTTTATTTGTTGTTCTTCATCCCTATTAAATATTTCAAAGGGAAATTCTTCAATACCTAATTGATAAGCAGCTAGTAATCTGTGTCTTCCATCTGATATTCCTATTTTGGGCTCATCATAATAATGTATTTGATTATCATCACCATAATACCAAGGTTCAACATATAACATCGTTGCTTGGTATGTGGAGATTTCACGATTTTTCAACCATTCTTTAGCTTTTTCCAATCTATCACCAATTCTAACACCTTGATTTCTAATATCAAATCCTGAACCCATATCTTTTCCCACTCTTCCCAATACTTTTTCAGGTGACAGGTATATGATGGTGGAATCAGGATTTCTTTTTACAATCTTGGAGGAACTCCAATCAATGTGTCGTTTTTCATTATCGGAATCTATCCCCATCATTTCCTGTATTCTATTTAATTGTTCTTGTAGGTTCATCATTTTGTTTTTTTAACACAATTAGGGTATCTTTTTCCGAACATTGTTTTCATTCCTTTTTGTGTATAACCTGTCCAGCATTTTTCGGTTAATTCTGTCTTTGAGTTATCGTGACCACACTTATGACATAAATATGGGTCATTCCCACCATCAGATAATTTCCAAGAATGATCACATTTACAAGTTATTGTCTTATCCTCCATAATAAGTCCCATCATTTCCTGTATTCTATTTAATTGTTCTTGTAGGTTCATATTAAATTTCTTTTCTAATTTTTAAAAAAAAGTAGTGTACCACTTGTCTAATCATCATATTAAACATAGTTTCTTTATCTCTATCACAATCCCAATTCAAATTAATTTTTTTACAAAATGACTTGAATATTTTTATTAGTTCTTTTTCACCCATTTTGTCTATTTCAAACCCCACATTCCAAATTAACGAGTCAATAGTTTTATTTGATTGATTATTATTTGTAAAATAACTTCGATTATCAATTTTATCAAATAATTTATATCTACCATCTATTTCTTGAATTTCATATCTATTCAATAGATAATTGTAAAGTTGTGTTTTTTCAATTTCTTCATTATACTTATTTTGCATAACCAAAGACTTGTCAGAGGCTTCATTTTGAAAGTTTGGGTTATTATTTCCCATCATTTCTTGTATTCTTTGTATTTGTTCTTGTAGTTTCATATTATTAATATTTAAAAATCCATTACATCAAAATGGATTAATTCTCCATCTTTTACTCCGATATTTCCTCCGTGTAAATCAGCTGTTGGTACTCCATTTTCTTCAAGTTTATTAAGTAGTTCTCTATATTTTTCGATATAATTAACAATTTCATCATAATCCAAGTCATAAGACTCAAGTTCATCTTCTTCTTCAGGATTTTGTAATCTATCTTGTAATTTATCAATTAATTCATCTCTTATTTCATCATCATCGTCATATTCATCCCAAAAATCGGAATCAGAAAAGGTTGATCCTTCATTATACATTGTGGTATAAACGGTTTCCTCTTCTGGTGATAATAAATCAACTTTATCCATAAGAATAGCGTAGACATTTGAGTCAGGATAGTATTTTATATCATAATAATGTATTACACCAGGAATATCTTTATTTAATACTTTTTTAATTCCTCTGATTTCGTCTTCATTGTTAGTTAATTTGAGTATCTTGTCATCATTAACAATGAATGCCATTCCGAAATGTCCTTCACCAGCATATTCAATTTTATCAAACCCAAAATCATTTTTAAGAACTTTGATTGTGTCAGATAAATTATCCCCAATACTTTGATGTATTTTTCCAACACCTCTTGGGTTTTGGGTTGAGATGTACTTATTAAAATCCTTTTCAAGTTTGTCAGGATTTGATATATCCCCATAATCGGTAAAATCCTCATTGGTGATTTTATCCATCATTTCTTGTATTCTATTTATTTGTTCATGTAGTTTCATAACTAATAAATATTAAAAAAGGTGATAAGATAAACCTATCACCTTCACTAATGTTGTTTTTTTTTGTTTTTACATTGGTAATGTTGGATCTGATGGTGTTTCTGATTTGTCTCCTCTTTTGGAAACAATCCATTTGTCAACTGAAGCAATACCGAATGAAGCAATTGTTAGATACATAAATCCATCGAAGATGAATTGATTGATTAACAATTCTTTTCCAGTGATACCTGTAACAATATCAACACCCATCGCAATGACCATCATCATAAAGGAAATGAAACCAACAACAGATTTTTCGTTGATGTCATTTTGGTCTTTGAACATTTCAATGAAGAAGTACTTTTTTTTCATAGATGTGTATTTTAATAATAAATATCATTAACACATCTATTTTCTATTTACTTTTTTTTAATCTTCCAAATAAACTCTAATCTTGGTGAACTTATTACATTCATCAAATACCCATTCAATGTCTTTGATTTTGAAATCCATTATACCTGTTTTTACAAATGGGAATACAAATGTTTCACCTTTTCTTGGGGGGAATGGTAGGTATATTTCCTTATCATTGATATCGTGTATTAAAAAAATTACTTGTGCTAATATCATATTATAATTTTATCCAGTCTGTTGTATATTCATTTTCGAGGTAATATATACCTATTTGAAATGTTTGTGTTACTAGTACTATCTGAAGGACTATTTCAAGTTCTCTGTGAAGTTTTTCAGCTCTTTGACTATCTAATTCCTCCCACCCCAATATTTCCGCTATATCGGATTCTACTGAGGTATTACCATAAGGTCGTTTGGGATCAATCATTGGTGCTCCATATTCTGACGCTCTCCACATAACATGAGAATGTTTAAGTAACTTTAGATGTTCTTCTGTGACTTCAAATATTTTTCCTTTTAAGGTGTCAAATTTTTCAGCTTGTTTGAATAGTTTGTCTAGGTCTTTCCATTCTATTTCACATTGGTCTGGGTTTCCGTAATTGTTTTCCAATTGTGATTGTAACCATTTTAATGAATTCATATTATCTATTTTTTATAAGTTTCGTTGTAATATTCTTTAGGATCTTTTGTTATTGTGAAATTTTGTAAATGATCATTCCAGTCCCACTTACCTTCTTGAAAGGCATCCATTATCTGTTCCTCAAACATTTGATTTGCTTGTTCAACTAAAGTATTAAAATTATTGATATATTTTACATCACTTCTTTTTAATAATTCTTTTACTAAGAATTCTACTGCTGTCATGTGTTATTGGATTTCAATGTTTCTAAATAAAATTGTTCAAAAGATGTATATAAATCACCATAACCAGCTTCAAATGTTTCTTCGTGTTGCTCCTTTTCCATTTCCAAGGCTTGTTGAATTTCTTCTTTCCAAAAGTCTGTAAGTTCTATTTTTTTAACTAACCATTCTACAGCTGTCTGTTTATTTTCCATTTTCTTTTAACATTTTTATAAGTTCATTTAAACAATTTAATTCAGCTTCTTCTGGTGTTTCAAAATAATCATCAGTGATGATATCTTTGAATCCCTCCCAAATCACATATGTGAATATATTTTTACCATTATCATAACCACCCTCAACTAGTCCAATAAGATTATATTTCTCACGGATAAATTTGAATGCTTGTGAGAATGTTGGTGCTGAAATAACTTTATCACTAACTTGTCTATCTGTAAATATTAAATTAAAATTTCCATCAATAAAGATACCAAAACAAGGTTCATCAAAACCAAGTTCTTTTAACTGGCGTGATTGGGAGCAAGGAACAAATAACTTTTTTAATTTTTTCATGGTTATTTATTTTTTAGTTTGAGATATTCTTCGTCTGACAATGTTCTAAACCAAGGAATGTCGGTTCTTAGTTCCCCAACCTTACCAGTAATTTCACAAATTGTCAAACTTTCTTTTTCGGCTTTATGAATTCGGTTGAATACTTCATCTGATCCATCATTGATATAAAATCTGAGTCCTCCGAACTTTTCTTTAACTTGACATACTTCTTTATTCCAACCAAGTTCAATAAGGTCGGTGATAAGGTCTTTGATTAGTGGAAACCAACCTGAATCAACTTCAAAGAAATCTGAATCTGTGATTGGATTTGATTCCAATTTAAAACCATTTTTAAGTCCCCCAATTGACTGGAGGAATTCATCCATTTGTTCTTTGCTCATTTGTTTTGTTGTGGGTTATTGATTAGTTATACACAATACTACATTATAGGTTCTAATTAGCATTTTGTTATAAAAACTTTTTAAAAATTTCCTACGCTAATTGTGGTATATATAATTTTTTTATTTTATTATATAAATTTTCACCTTTTAATTTGTCTATTAAAATTAATTTTTCAATACTATCATAATGTGTGAATAATAGGTCATCTTTGAATTTATTAAATTCTTTTTTCCTTTCAACATCTTCTTTGTTTTTATTTACCAACCCAACTTTATTCATATGAATATTAATCACATCTTGTAAGTATGGAAGAACATTTCTGTCAAAATGTTCTTTAAAAGATACTGTTTTTGATAATATTTTATTAATTTCTCCTTCATCATTATGTGAATATAATAAAACTATTTTTGCTTTTGATTTCACGTCATCAATTTTTCTGTTACCAGAAGTTTGTTTTTCCCATTTTTTTGCGTCTCCATAGAAGTCTTTCAAAGCATTTACTGATAAAGAAATATCATCAAAACTTATTGCTGAAATATGTGAATTATCATCAAAAATCAAATTAAATTCATAATCTTGATAATATGGATTTTTTTTATCTGAAATACCATCTTTTTTATATTGAAAATAATCCGATATCGGATTAATCATTAAAATGTAGTTAAAATTGTTTTCGGATTTATTATTTTCATTTAGTATAAAATTTCTAAATGAATTAATATGATTTCTAATTTCTTTACTCATAGTTTTTTATACATAAATATTTAATCACCCCCAATTGACTGGAGGAATTCATCCATTTGTTCTTTGTTCATTTGTTTTGTTGTGGGGGTTATAGATTAGTTATAAGTAATAAAACAAAAATTATGATTGTTTATCACCTAAAATTCTTTCTAATTTTTTATCCTCGGTTGGATAGAACTCACCATTTTTAAATAATATACCCTTTTCATATCCATATTTTTCTTGGATATAACCAAGAGCAATTTTCATTTTCCAATCTTTAATTGATATTACTTGTTTCATAATTTTATTTTTTAAATTGTTCTTTGTTCATTTGTTTTGTGAGGGTTATAGATTAGTTATACGCAATTAAAAACGAAAGTTCATATCATCATCGTTTTCTTTTATATGTTTTGCCGCCCATTTATTTAAACATATAATTAAAGCATACAACCAAAATATTGGGTATATTGGACTTAAAATAAATGTTATAAATCCATTTAAAACCGATTCTAAAACATTTTTCACTCCTTGTTTCATAATTTTATATTTTAAATTGTTCTTTGTTCATAATCAATAATATCTTTTATAAGATTAAACATTGTTTCATCCTCCATATAACCATCAAATGGTTCTCCGTGATTATCTATTGATAGAATATTTTCACCACTCACAGCGTCAAATACTTTGGTTGTTGGTTCTTTACTGACATAGACATTGAAATTACCCCATCTGTATCTAATATAGAACATTCTTCCATCCTCAAAAGTTCCCTGCCATTGAGATGGACATACATCACAGGTTTTTTTATATTCTTTTATTTTTGGTTTCATACTATGTTAAAATTATATCCCTCAGTTTCATTATATGTTATAAACTCAACTTCCATACCAATAAATGGTTTAATAGATTGTCTTTTGACAATTCCACCACCACCAATAGATGTCGCATCAATTAAAACTTCTGGAAATCCACTTTCATCAGTTCCTCTTATTGGTAAGATAAATATTTTACCATCAGGAGTTTCAACAGATCCATCACTTTTTATAATTCCCTTTAGTGTCACCAACCTTTATCTTTCAATTTGTTTAAGAATAATTTGAAATCTTTGATACCTTCATCATCCATTGAACGAATAGCATCTTTCATTGATTCTGGGTTATCTTCTAATACACCCTTGAACCAATTCATATTATCCCAATGTTCTTCTTTCCAGGGAAGAGTTGTTTTGTCAGTAAATTCAATATCAAAACCCTCATAGAATGTTTCATCATCTTTATAGAGTCTGGATGCTTTCCATACATAATCATCAGTTTCACAGATTGATCCAATGAAATCAATTACTTCAATTTCTTTTGTTTCGGTTTTAGGTTCTGTTTCTCTAACATACCAAACACCATTGATTAATATTCTATCTTCCATAATTTTATTTTATATTTTTACCTACCCACCAAGTTCTTTAATTTAATTGTTGGTAAATCATTACCTTTATATCTTTCATCATATTCAAACATATCAAAATGTTTTTCGTTCAATCTTATCAATTTTAATGGTAATTCTGGATGTTCACCTTCTTTTTCAATAATTTCCCCCATTAACATCGCCCATAAAACAACATCACCAATTTGTTTTTCTTCACCATTAAAATATGTTTTTTGTTGTAATTTACCAAAAACTTCTTCTGTTAATGGTTGCGTTCCGTTCAATTGTTTTTCAAATAATTCTTTCATAATTTTAAATTTTATTTTTTTGTAGTCAGGACATGTGAACCAATAATAACAAATTACCATCCTTCTTCCTTTAATCTTTTTGTATTTTCATCAAGAGCATCCATTATCTTTTCAAGAGTTTTACCAGATGGATCTGTTCTTTCAAGCCTTAGTATTTGAGAAATGACAGATTCAACTAAAAGATTCAATCCCCAACCAGAACTACATTTATTAGCTTCTTCACCAAACATTTCAATAAATTTATCCTCAACGGCTTCTCTTAAAGGAGA
>Ga0315901_10002553_pt1 | contig 24955 bp, 20 predicted proteins | sample LakEriMetagenome_10_FD_203761 | JGI IMG/M metagenome (GOLD analysis project Ga0315901, IMG submission 203761) | Freshwater fungal communities from buoy surface, Lake Erie, Ohio, United States - Buoy 2 MA116 | ecosystem: Environmental > Aquatic > Freshwater > Lake | place: USA: Lake Erie, Ohio... | reverse complement strand
CCGGCGGGTGAATGCGAAATGCTCGCCTGGTTTGCCCAGCCCGGAGATCCGGTCGAAGGAGACGAGCGCCGGTCGCTTGCAGAAGCGGTCATCGTAACCTCGCCCGAGCTGCTCGGGCAGGAATCCGAAGCCGACCGGCAAGCCCGCCTGGAAGCGGACCGCGCAGCAGCTGAAGCCGTCGCCGCTAGGGAAATTGCCGCGACCATCCTCATGCCGGTGCCTCCCGGCAATTAGGGGCACTCACGGAAACCATTTGTGAACCATGCCGCTTCACATGATGAAGGTTCGGGCGCATGCCCGATTGCCGTCATCTCAGAGGACCTTCCGCGCATGTCAGCCGCTTCCGTTTCGATCGCCCGCATCATCGCCCGCGAACTGAATGTCGAGGAAAAACAAGTCTCTGCTGCGGTTGATCTGATCGGGGAGGGCGCCACAGTGCCGTTCATCGCGCGCTACAGGAAAGAACGCACCGGCGGCCTCGATGACACCCAGCTGCGCCACCTTGCGGCCCGGCTGACCTATTTGACCGACCTGCACGCCCGGCGCGACACGGTCCTGAAGTCGATCCGCGAACAGGGAAAGCTCACGCCCGCGCTCGAAAAGCAGATCATGGCGGCCGAAACCAAGGTCGCGCTCGAAGATCTCTACGCCCCCTTCAAGCCCAAGCGGCGCACCAAGGCGACCATTGCGCGCGAAGCCGGCCTCGCCCCGCTCGCCGAGCAGCTGCTCGCCAACCCGTCGCTCAATCCGGCGGAGATCGCCGCAAAGTTCATCGCCAAGGACAAGGGCGTCACGTCTCCTGCCGAAGCGCTTGAAGGCGCTCGCCACATCATCGTCGAAACGCTCGCCGAGACGCCGGCGATCGTCGGCGCGGTGCGCGAGAAAATGTGGGCCGAAGGCAAGGTTCGCTCGTCGGTCGCCAAAGGCAAGGAAGAAGAGGGCGCCAAGTTCTCCGACTATTTCGATTTCGACCAGCCGATCGAAGCTCTGCCCTCACACCGCCTGCTGGCCTTGCTACGCGGCGAGAAGGAAGGCGTGCTGAAGCTCAATCTAGATATTCCGCATGCGGATAAACGAATCCACCCTGCGGTGTCGACCGTCATGGTCAAGGGTGGCATCGCGCAGAAGGGGCGCCCGGCGGATGCCTGGCTCGCCGAAACGGCCGAAATCGCGTGGAAGACGCGCCTCGCGCCTGCCTGCGCCAACGATCTCTTCGCCCGCGTGAAGGAGCGCGCCGACGGCGAAGCCATCAAGGTATTCTCGACCAACGTGAAGGCGCTGCTCCTGGCGGCGCCCGCTGGGCCGAAAACCGTCATGGGTATTGATCCCGGCATCCGCACAGGCTGCAAGATCGCCGTCGTCGACGCCACCGGCAAGGTGCTCGAAACCACCACGGTCTATCCGCACGAGCCGAAACGCGACTGGGCCGGCGCCCTGATGACGCTCGCGAAGCTCGCGAAAAAGCACAAGGTCCAGCTCGTCAGTGTCGGCAACGGCACGGCCAGCCGCGAGACGGACAAGCTCGTCGCCGAGCTTTCCGACAAGATGCCCGACCTCGGCCTCACGCGCGTGATGGTCTCGGAAGCAGGCGCGTCGGTTTACTCTGCGTCCGAACTTGCCGCGAAGGAGTTCCCGGACCTCGACGTGTCGATCCGCGGCGCTGTCTCCATCGCCCGCCGCCTGCAGGATCCGCTCGCCGAACTCGTCAAGATTGAACCCAAGGCCATCGGCGTTGGTCAGTACCAGCACGATGTCGATCAGGCCGCGTTATCCAACTCGCTTGATGCTGTGGTGGAAGACTGCGTGAACGCCGTAGGTGTCGACGTGAACACCGCCTCCGCCCCCTTGCTCGCGCGCGTGTCGGGTCTGAACGAAACGCTGGCGTCAAACATCGTCGCCTTCCGGAACGAGAATGGCGCGTTCAAGTCCCGCGCCGCCCTCAAGAAGGTGCCGCGCATGGGCCCCAAGGCCTTCGAGCAGTCGGCCGGTTTCCTGCGCATCCGCGATGCGAAGAACCCGCTTGATGGCTCCGCCGTGCATCCGGAGGCCTACCAGGTCGTCGAGCGCATCTCGGAGAAAACCGGCCGTGAACTGAAGAGTCTGGTTGGCGACAAGGCCTTCCTCTCCAAACTGAAGCCCCGCGATTTCGCGGATGCCACCTTCGGTGAGCCGACCGTTGCCGACATTCTGAAGGAGCTCGAGAAGCCGGGCCGCGATCCGCGTCCGGAGTTCAAGACCGCCACCTTCAAGGACGGTGTCGAGAAACTCTCAGATCTGAAGCCCGGCATGATGCTCGAAGGCGTTGTCACCAACGTCACGGCCTTCGGTGCCTTCGTCGATATCGGCGTCCACCAGGACGGCCTCGTGCACATCTCGGAACTGTCCGACACCTTCGTCAAAGATCCGAATGCGGTGGTGCGCGCCGGGCAGGTGGTGCGCGTGCGCGTCAAGGAAGTCGACATCGCGCGCAAGCGCATTGCGCTCAGCATGAAGTCGGAAGCCGGCGCCGAGCCGCGCGGCTATGCCGGCGGGCGCCGTTGATCAGCCCGCCGCGCTGGCGGTCGCCGGAGCAAGCGCTGTGTCGCGCATCTGCGGCCGCAGCATGTTGATGGCGGTCATCGACCAGTTGCGATGGAAGATCAGCAGGTAGCCGATATAGGCGGCCGCGCCAGTAAAGACTTTCAGCGCCAGCAGGATCCACGGTCCGTAAGATGCAGCCTGAAGGCTGACGCCAAACACGGCCGCCGCCATGACGGCGGTCGCCGTATATGCCGGCAGCACGGAGAGCAGCAACGCGCTGGCACTGGTCTTCATTTCCTTGAGCAACAGCGGAACGGTCAAAACCACCCGGATCAACTCCATGACCAGCAATGAGGCGATCACAGCTTCGACCGAGTAGTTCATCAGCAACAGCGCTGCGGCAATGACGACGATTACGTCGAGTACGGAATAAGTGATCAGCAGGTTCAGCCGCTTGACCGCGATCATGGCCGCGTTCCGGAAGTAGGTCAGGGGCGAGAAAAGTCCGACCAGACAGAAGACGGCCAGCATCTTCGCCGCTGGCGCATAGTCTGGGGCCAGTGTCACGGCGATCACCTGCTCGCTGGACAGTGCCAGCCCTGCGAACATCGGCAGCGAGATGATTGCCGACATTTGCGTCAGCCGCCGATAGATCAGATCACGGTCGATCCGGTCCTGCGGCTTTTCCGACAGCAATAGCACCCACAGTGAGCTGATGGGTGCGATGAACGTTCCCTGCAATATTTCGACGAAGCGGCTGGCAATGCGCATGAAGCCAACTGCGGCCGGACCAAAGCCAAAGGCCACCACGAGATCGAGAACGCGCATCTGAGAGGACGCGATGGCCTGAGCGGCAAAGATGCGGCCCGCGTCCTTGAGAAAGCCGGTTGCCAGCGGCAGCGAGAAGCGCAATCCCGGCCACCAGCGCACGCGCAACACGGAGAAAGCCGATGTCGCCGTCACCTGAACGCCGCGCTGCGCCACAAGAGCCCACTCCGCCGCGCCCATGAACACGGTGACAATCGCGGCAATGCCGCCGGCCAACACGCTCACAATCGTGCGGATCGCGATGCCCTTGAAGTCATAGTCGCGCCCCATGATCGCGCTCGTCGGAACCTGCAGCGGAACCGGCAGCAGAGTCAGGGCCAGAACGGGCATCACCAGGGCAAGGCTGGGCAGGTCGTTCGCCTGGGCGAGCCACAGGCCAGCGAAGCCGCAGATGACGATCACAACAATGGTGACGGCCATCATGCCCCAGAAGGCCGAGTCCATCTCGAGCGGCGAATAGTATCGCCGCTGCACGCACGCATCGATGCAGGCCGACCTTGCCTGGAAATTGAAGTAGTCGACGATGATCACGCCAAGCGCAAAAATCCCGAACACCGCCGGTTCCAGCTGGTAGGTCAGGAAGATGAACACGAGCATCGTCACGACATTCGTCGCCAGATTGTTCGCCGTGCTCCAGATCATCGATGAGCCGAACACGCGCGCCAGCTTGCGCTCGCGCCGCGCAGCCGGATCGTGCACATCCGTGGGAGGGGGGGATGTGGGCTCAGTCATACTGCAGGTTTGAAGTGCAATCGGCCGGGAAAGCAAGACTGATCGAAATCAAGCCCGTCACCTCGTCCGGTTTCCTGTGGTGAAGGTGTCGGAGCACTGGCCCGTCCGATCGCCCGCGGCGCGGTAGCTGAGACAATAATACCGCGCCCGCGCGCCATCCTGGAAAGTCGGCTTTCCGTGCCAGTCCGCCAGTTCATTGCCGCTGCTCCAAAGGCTGAGCATGAGGCGCCCCGGCGTTTGCGGAATTGGGTGCGTGTCCGCGGTTGCGGTGTAGACGAGCCGATCATCCACGTACCATCGGATTTCGTCCGGGTCCCACTCGAACGCGTAGAGGTGGATGCCCTGGCTCGCATCGAATCCGAGCGGAATGTGCGCGCCGCCCATGTTCCGGCCATTTGTGAAATAGTTCGCGTACATCCGGGTGAGATCCTTGCCGAGGAACTCGATGTCGATTTCGTCATGAGGATCCCCGAACTGGTCATGCGTGTGGGTGAACATTGCAGACACCGTGCCGGAGCCGGGCGCCGCCTGCATCACAACTTCATATCGTCCGAAATGGTAAAAACCCCGGCGATAGTATTCTGCGCCCGATATCGTCTTGTAGGCGGTTCTTTCCCGGCGAACCTCAAGTTCGATCCGGTCCTTCCTGAAATGTACCAGCTCTGCTTTCCAGGCCGGGTGGGGCGAGTTGGGATAGTAGTGGTCGGACTTGCGCCAATATTCGCTATCGTGCCCGCTGCCGAAGTGATGCACGAACGAGCCCTGGGTTTCGCGCAGGCCGCTGGCGGTGCGTCTGTCCCAGTCTGTTTCGCCATCCGTACGGTCGCGCGGCGACACCAGCGTTGCGAGGCCAGCCAGAAGGCCGCCCGCCACCAGCAGGAACAGGCCGCTCTTCCAGATCTCGTAAGTTCTGATCTTCCCCGATCGGGTCACGCGCGCAGGCTCCTCGCCACCGGGTGTGCGTTTCGCAGGTAAGTCCACAATGCCGAAAGTAAGAGCGGGCGATCAGGCCCGCGCTGCCTTACTTGGCGCCGTCGGACATCAACACAGCGGGGATCGTCTTGAAGATGATCATCAGGTCGCCCCAGAAGGTCCGGGTCTGAACATAGCGCTTGTCGATTGCAACGCGCTCGACATAGCCGATATTGCTGCGGCCGCTGATCTGCCACAGGCCCGTGAGGCCCGGACGCACGCTGCAATAATGGGCGAGGTCGTCACCATACTTCGAGAATTCCGAGAACTGGATCGGGCGCGGGCCAACCACGGACATGTCGCCCCGGATGATATTGATCAGCTGCGGCAGCTCGTCGATCGAGGTCGCGCGGATGAATTTCCCGAGCTTCGTGATGCGCGGATCATTGGTCAGCTTCTGGGTCAGTTCCCACTCGCGTTTCGCTTCCGGGTCGCTGTCGAGGACGGCCTGCAGTTTCTCGGCCGCGCTCGGCACCATCGAGCGAAGTTTGAGACACTGGAAAGCCCGCCCGTTCAGGCCGTAGCGCGTCTGGGAATAGATGGCTTTTTCGCCGTCCTGCAGCCGGATCGCGATGGCGATGACGATCAGCAGGGGCGCAACAAGCAGCAGCACAAGCGATGCCGAAACCACGTCGAAAACGCGCTTGAGGCTGTAATCGCCGCCACTGGGCGATGCTTCGAACGTGTCGTCCGAATAGGCATTGTCTGTCAGACTGCTTGCCTGATCGCCGAACCGGAATTCCATGGAAGTCCCCTTTGAAGTCTACGAACCAAGTTCAGGAACCAGCTCTGCGGCGCCCCCACGGCAACCAGACAGTACTTTTCCCTTGTCCTGCACTTGGCATTTGCAAACTGTATACCACTGCTGCGTCTGCGAATTAAGAGTAAAGTAATAAATTCACCAGTAGCGGGAAGTACTCGTTAAATATTCTGGCGCTGTGGACAATACGGTGCCTCGAACCCGGGCAGCCTGCCGGGAATGCCCTGTAGGACGGCATGTCGCAGGTGCTTTTCCGTACCGGATTGAACCAGTTGCTTGAGAATCAGTCAGCCTGAAAGCGAAAGGCGCCGCAGTTGCCTGCAGCGCCTCCAGCCATTAGCCGCGTAAAGCTGTCTGTATCAGAAAATGCGTTCGCCAATCCGGAGGGTGTCGCCCGGCTTGACCACCGTTGCAGGGGTCAGGTCGTAGGCAATCTCACGGTCAGAATCCATGCTCTTGATGAAGACGACCTTCTTGTTCGCCCGGTAGGAGAATCCGCCAGCAGCAGCCACGGCGTTCTGAACGGTGAGGCCGTTGGTGTAGGGATACTCGCCCGGCTGGCCGACCTCGCCCAGAATGTAGAAGGGGCGGTAGTTGATCACTTCGACGCTGACGCGCGGATCAAGGATGTAGCCGTTCGAAAGCGTTGTCGCGATCGCCTTCTCGAGTTCGGACGTCGCCAGGCCTTCGGCTTTCTGCTGGCCGATCAGCGGAAGCGAGATGGAACCCGTACCGTCGACTTCGAACTCGCCGGAAAGGTCGGGATGGCCGAAGACGGTGACGCGCAGCCGGTCGCTTGAACCGAGCTTGTAGGCCGAGGTCATCTGGGTTTGCGCGTCCGGCTCGGCCGCCCGCGCGCCGGCTGTCTGGCCCGAAGTTCCGCAGGCGGCGAGCATCAGCGCGAGCGCGCTGAACAGGAGAATGGTGAATGAACGAAGCACGGTCATGGCGGTGAGGGACTCCAGTTTGACTGATTTCAGCGTCGCCGGGGGTGGCACTGAATAAATGACTCAGGTGCTCAGGAAAGCAACATCCGTGCCGATGAGTTTCGCCGCCGTCAGCCGCCCCGTCAGGAAGGCTCCGGTGTCGAGACCGATGCGCCGGTAGTCGTGATGCACTGTATCCATGGGCGTGTGGCCGTGCACGATCTTGTGCGGAAACTCGCCTTGGTCATCGAGGAATTCCTCGCGGATCCAAAGCATGTCGCGCGCGGTCTGTTCATCAAGGCTCACGCCCGGGCGCAGGCCTGCATGCACGAACAGGTAGTCGCCTGCCAAATGATACGGTTTCAGGGACTGGAAGAAGGCGAGGTGCTCTTCCGGCAGCCGGGTCCGGAATTCATTCCAGATGCGCGTCCAGGCATCGCGCGCGGCGCTCATTTCCTCATGCGAGTTCAGGCTGGCGCGCTGGTTGGGCGGGGCCAGGCCATAAGAGTAGAGCGTTTCCGAGCCGCCATAACGCGCCCACTGGCTGCCGAACGAGGCTTGCTGGAGAAAGCGCAGCAATGCCTTTTCATGGTTACCCATCAGGTAAACCGGATCGAACCGGTCGACTGCGCCGCTCGTGAAGAAATTGATCACGTCCCGGGACTGCAGTCCCCGGTCGATATAGTCGCCGAGGAACACGATTTGCGGCTTCACGCCTTCCGGCAGTTTCTCGGCGTCCGCTGCAATGATCTCTACCAGCCGTTCAAGCAGGTCATGCCGGCCGTGAATGTCGCCAATCGCATAGAGGCACACGCCTTCGGGCGCGGCGATTGTGCGTGCTTCCGGCGTGTAACCGGAAGGCGCCGCCGCTGCATCGTCATTGTCGGCGTGAAGGCTGTCGCCCAGTCCAAGCCGGCGTTCAAGCCGCGCGCGCAAAGCGCTGGCGGTGCGGCCAAAGAAGGCCAACCCGTCGCGCAGTCCGTTCTGAACTCTGTTTCTGGAGCTGGACATGTTATGCGTCCTGTACCGTCTGCATATTATGTCGCCCGGGGCTGAATACAAAGGCAAACAAGCATTTTACCCGGCCTTTTGCTTGATTGTCTGGCTCAGGAAACCTGCCGCCCAAGCCATGTGCATCGTACCCGCGGCAAGACCCGCCATCAGTCCGCAGGCGGACTTGTGTCTCCACGCCGTCCACAGGGAGGCGAGCAGCAGTATTCCTGCATATCCCGCCGGGAGAATCATGGCCGGCCAGTAGAACAGCGACGCCGCAAGTCCCGCGACGCTGCCGGCCAGGGCAAGGATGGGCGCTGTCTGCCGCAGTTTCAGTCTGGACCCGTGCTTCAGGGCATTGCGCGCCCTGCCGCGTCCGTAGCCATGGTACTGCTTCCAAAGCCGGCGAATGTCACCGCGCGGGATATACTTAATCCGAATGCCAGCATCGAGGTAAATGCGTCCGCCCGCCTGCGCGAGGCGCGCGTCATATTCAGCATCCTCATTGTGCGAGAACGTCTCATCATAACCGCCAATCCGGCGATACCAGTCGAGGTCAAAACCGGCATGATGACCGTGATCGACCCAGCCGGAAGCCTTGCCGCCGCGATGAGCCGCGCCGCCCGAGCCGAGCGGGGTATCGACGATCCAGGCATTCGCCTTCTCGAAACAGGTCTCGCCCACGGCGTCCATTGGCACGACCAGCGAGGCAGCCCCGGCATTAACCAGCGACCTTGCCACATTCAGGATGAAGTCCGGCGGATAGATCGAATGCGCATCGCATCGCACCAGGATGCGCTGGCCCGCCGCAGCATGGTTAACCGCAGCGAGGTTCAGCGCAGCGAGGTTCAGCGCAGCCGATTGCAAACGCTTCGGATTGTCGATCACGCCGAGGTTCGGGAATTCGCCCTTCAGGCCCTCCACGATGGTAACGGTTTCGTCTGAGCTGCCGCCATCGGCGACCAGAAGGGGCACGCGGCGCAGGTCCGGAGAGCCGGTCATAAGCGACCGTATGCATGTCTCGATATGGCGCGCCTCGTTGAGCGCGGGGATCACCGCAAGGATGGCAGACGGCGCAATCTCGGGCGAGTGCCCGGATTTCTGGGGATTTTGCGTCTCGGTCATCATCAGGTTCAACGGCTTGGCTCCGGCCACAACCGGGGCAATCAGCAACATTTATTCCATACAGAGATTAGGCCCGCGTTAGCCTGTATCCCTTGAAGTTTTAAGATTGGCGCGGCTTTTGTGAACGTGTTTACCGTCGGGGACGGGCTTGCCCGCCTGTACGGACCACATATTGTGAATCGACAAACCCCCGGGAGGCAAAAAATGATCGGTGTCGTCGCAAAGCTGAAGATACAGGATGGCAAGCAGGCCGAGTTCGAACAGGTCGCCAAGGACCTGATGGCCAAGGTCAAGGCCAACGAGCCGGGATGCCTGACCTACCAGCTCTACAAGACCAAGGGTTCGACCACCGAATACATCTTCATGGAACAGTACGCCTCGGCTGACGCCCTCAAGGCCCATGGCCAGACCGACTATTTCAAGGCGGCCGGACCGAAGCTCGGCGCCGTCCTCGGCGGCGCGCCGGACGTCCAGTACTACGACATCGTCGAATAGTCGGAGCGGCGGCCATGGACCTTTCACTTTCGCCGTCCGATCTCCAATTCCAGCAGCATGTCCGCGATTGGATCGCTGAGAACTTCGACGCCGGCCTGCGCGCCAAGATGGCGCTGTCGAAAAACGGGTATGTCGACAAGGCCAGCCAGGTCTCCTGGCAGAAGAAGCTCGCCTCTAAGGGTTGGATCGCGCCAAACTGGCCGAAAGAGTATGGCGGCCCCGGCCTCTCCACCACCGAACGCTACATCCTCCACTCTGAGCTCTCGGGCGCCGGCACGCCCAGCGTCGCCCCCTTCGGCGTCTCGATGGTCGCCCCGGTCATCATGGCGTTCGGCAATGACGAGCAGAAGAAGAAACACCTGCCGAGCATCCTCTCTTCGGATGTCTGGTGGTGCCAGGGCTATTCCGAACCGGGCTCCGGTTCCGACCTTGCCTCTCTGCAGATGAGCGCCGTGCGCGACGGCGATGACTATGTCCTCAACGGCTCGAAAATCTGGACAACGCTCGCCCAGTGGGCGGACATGATCTTCTGCCTCGTGCGCACCGACAAGTCTGGCAAGCCGCAGGAAGGCATCAGCTTCATCGTCTTCTCGATGAAACTGCCCGGCATCACCATCCGCCCGCTGCCCACCCTCGACGGCCCGGCCGAAGGCCAGCACGAGATCAACCAGGTCTTCTTCGAAAACGTCCGTGTGCCGATCAAGGACGCGCTCATCGGCAAGGAAAACGAGGGTTGGACCTACGCGAAGTACCTGCTCGAGTTCGAGCGCGGCAACGCCTACGCCCCCGGCCTTCGCCACATGCTGAAGAAGACGAAGAAAGTCGCCTCGAAGGAAATCGATGGCAACGAGCCGGTCATCCGCAATCCGGATTTCGCCCGCAAGCTCGCCATGCTCGAAATGCGCATCGAGATGCTCGACGCCACCGAGCGCCGCGTGCTGTCCTCGCTCTCGGCCGGGCAGAATGTCGGCCCGGAAAGCTCGATGCTGAAATGCGCGGGCTCCGAGGCGCAACAGGCAATCACGGAGCTGACGCTGGAAGCGGTGGGCCTCTACGCCAACCCCTTTGTGCAGGACACCGTGGCCCTCGCCGAGCCGGGATCGAACGTGGAGTCCGCCACCCCGGAACACGCCCTGACCGCCGCGCCGAGCTACTTCAACTACCGGAAAACCTCGATCTACGCCGGTTCGAACGAAATCCAACGCAACATCATGGCGAAGGCTGTGCTCGGACTTTGAAGCCCGAACAGAGACGCCGGTAAGAGGACGCCCTGATGACGACAGCATCTGCTGGAAAGCCGAGCTTGTGGACCCGTATTGCCTTCGGTGTCGGCGGCGCCGCCGAAGGCATCAAGAATAACGGGTTCGAGTATGCGCTCCTGTTCTTCTACTCCAACATCCTCGGCGTCGAAGCCGGCCTCGTGGCCGTCGCGCTGCTGATCGCGCTGGTCATCGATGCCATCTCCGATCCCGTCGTCGGCTACTGGTCGGACAACATGCGCACCAGGTTCGGGCGCCGCCATCCGTTCATGTACGCCTCGCTCATCCCGGTCGCGGTCACCTATTACTTCACCTGGAATCCGCCCGCGGGCGTCTCCGGCAACGACCTCTTCATCTGGCTTCTCGCCTGCACCATCCTCGTGCGCCTCTCCTTCACCTTCTTCGATGTGCCGAGCACCGCGCTCGCCGCCGAGCTGACGCAGGACTATGACGGGCGCACTTCGCTGATGGCGATCCGCACCTTCCTCGGATGGTTCGGGGGGCTGTCGATCCAGATCCTGCTGTTCTGGTTCCTGCTCGTCCCGACGCCGGAAACGCCCATCGGCGTGTTCAACATCGATGGCTGGAACACCTACGGCACCGTCGCCGCGGTCTGCATCTTCTTCGCCGTTCTGATCTGCGCCGCCGGCACCCACAGCCACATCCCGCACCTGAAAGCGCCGCCCGCCGCACGCAACCTGACCATCGGCAAGATCTTCAAGGAGATCTTCGAGACCATCTCGAACCCGTCCTTTCGCGCGCTCTTCCTGGCCACCCTGTTCGGCCTCATCGCCAGCGGCATCTCGGCGACGCTGAACCAGTACATCAACACGATCTTCTGGGGCTTCGATAACCAGCAGATCGCGACAATCACCGCGGCGGTCTACATATCGGCCATACTTGCCCTGATCATCGCCCCCATCGTCGGCAAGACCTTCGGCAAGAAGCGCGGCGCCATCACCATCGGCGCGCTAGCCTTCTCGATTGCGCCGCTGCCGGTGATCCTCCGCCTCCTCGGCCTGCTGCCGCCGAACGGCTCCGACGAACTTTTCAACATTATCATCTTCATCACCATCTTCGACCTGTCGCTGATCATCGCCACGCAGATGCTGATGGGCTCCATGGTCGCCGACATCGTCGAAGACAGCGAAATCCAGACCGGCCGCCGGTCCGAAGGCATCTTCTTCGCCGGCATCAGCTTCATCCGGAAGCTTTCCCAAGGCGCGGGTGTGCTGACGGCCACGGCCGTCCTCTCGGTCGCGGGATTCTCGGCCGGCGGCGGCGGGGCAGGGGCGAGCGAAGACTCGATCCGCCTGCTCGGCTGGGGCTATGCCATCTCGCTGCTGACCGCGTGGACCCTGATGCTCATCTGCGTCAGCTTCTACAAGATCAGCCGGCAAAGCCACGCCGACAACCTCGCCACGCTGGCGGCCCGGGAGGGCTAAAGCAAAATCCGCTCAAGCGGGCAAAGGTTGCTCTAGCGTACGCCCGACGGGCGACTATCTGATTTGTCATGCAGTACCATTTGCGCCGCAATTCCAGCCGCAATAGAGCCATACTCATGACCGATCCACGAACCATGACCAAACACGTCTCCAAACTGCTCGCCTTCCTGAGCGTTGCCGTCCTGATGCTGCTCACCGTGGCATTGGCGCCGATGTTCTCGCAGGCGGAGCGCGACCCGGGCGAAGCCGCTTCTGTGCCCGCCGCTGTCGTCCTGCCCGCCGAATCGGTTGCCCCCGCCGCGGCCGAGCGCCTCCCGGCCTCGCAGGAAGAGATCACGCTCACCTTTGCCCCTCTCGTGCGTCAGGCCTCGCCCGCCGTCGTCAACGTCTACACCACCAAGACCGTCAAGAGCCGCGCCTCCACCATGGAGCAACTGCTCTACGGCGTCCCCGCCCAGGGCCGCGTGCAGAACTCTCTCGGTTCGGGTGTCATCGTGGCCGCTGACGGCGTCGTTGTAACCAACAACCACGTCATCCAGGGCGCCGATGCTTTCCGCGTCGTGCTCAGCGACCGGCGCGAGTATCCGGCCGAGCTCCTGCTCGCCGATGACCGCACCGACCTTGCCGTCCTGAAGATCAACACCGACGGCGAGAAGCTGCCGACACTCGACTTCGCCGACACCCGCGCCGTCCAGGTCGGCGACCTCGTGCTCGCCATCGGCAACCCCTTCGGCGTCGGCCAGACCGTCACCAACGGCATCATCTCCGCCACCGCGCGCACGGATGTCGGCATCACCGACTACTCCTTCTTCCTGCAGACCGACGCTGCCGTGAACCCCGGCAACTCGGGCGGCGCGCTGGTCAACACGCGCGGCGAGCTCGTCGGCGTCAACACGGCCATCTATTCGCGCACCGGCGGCTCCGTCGGCATTGGCTTCGCCATCCCGTCCGAAATGGTGAAACGTGTCGTCGATGCGGCCGTGAATGGCGGCTCCTTCGTGCGCCCCTGGCTCGGCCTCGCTGCCCAGGCGGTCAGCTTTGACATCGCCAAAACGCAGGGTCTCGACCGTCCGGTCGGCGTCATCGTCACGGAAGTCTATCCCGACGGCCCCGCCGCCACCGCCGGTTTGCGCCGGGGCGATCTGATCACCGCCATCGACGGGCGCGAAGTGTTCGACGAGAAGGGCCTGAAATTCCTCGCCGCGGTTCGCAATCCGGGTGAAGAAGCTCAGCTCACCGTGCTCCGCGCCGGCATCACACAGTCCATCGGCGTGCAGGTCGAGCCTCCGCCGGGCGCCAGCGAAGCCGACTTGGTCGTGCTCTCCGGCGCGTCCATCTTCAACGGCGCCCGCGTCATCGAGCTATCGCCCCGCCTCGCTGAAGAGAACGGTCTCGACCCCTTCTCGAAGGGCACGGGCATCTACGTACACTCGGTCACGCGCGGCACCGTTTCGCGCAACTATTTCCAGCCGGGTGACATCATCCGTACCGTGAACGGAAAGCCGACCCGCACCGTGAAGGACCTCGAAAACGTCCTCGGCAAGGGCGGCAACAGCTGGGAACTTGAAATCGAACGCAACGGCCGCACCATCAAGGGCACCGTCCGCACCTGATCTGCGAAATTGGTTGCGCAAGTTCGAGCTTGTGCGACCAATTTTCGATGTTTGGACACGCATGAAGAAAGTTTTTTCGTAGCGATCGGTCTCCCACCAAACACACGCTGTCATCCCGGACAAAGCCGCGCAGCGGCTGCAGATCCGGGACCTTCTCTCCGTTCTTGCCGCACCAAGGTCCCGGCTCACGCGGGCTTCGCCAGCTGGCCGGGATGACAATTATCTCGGGCATTCCAATCCGACCGGGTTGCCAGCCGGGTTATGCTCCGCCCGTGACCTATTCGTTCAACCGCCCGCCTGCCGGCATGACCGGCTTCCTGCTGCTGATCTGGCCGCTGATCTTCGTGCAGCTGATTGCGCTGAAGGCCTGGGTCCGCAAGCAGTACGGCCCCGGCGTGCCCTACTGGTACGCGATCAGCCGCTGGGGACGCGTCTCCCTTCGCCACATGCCGATCGACTTCGCCGAACGCAGCTACGCTGCAGCGGGCGCGCTCCGTCCGCTCGCCTTTGATTTTACCTTGTCCACCAGCCCAAAGCGCTTCGCCCTGGCTCTCACCCCGGAGTCGCAAGCGCCGATGCCGGCGCACGGCGGCAGCCCCGAAATTCCATCCGTGCACGTAGCTTATACTCTGAAGGGCTTTGATACGTCCTAGCAAGGCCGCACTGATGCGTCACTTGAACGAAAACCAAACAAACCGCACCGGCATCCGCCCCTGCGGACGCCCGCGCAGGATCAGCGCGCGTGCACCACCACTGGCAGCTCTTCGTATCCGCGCACGAAGTTCGAATGCACCCGCTTCGGCGGCCCGACCACTTCGATATGCTCGAAGCGTTTCAGGATTTCCTCCCACAGGATTCGCAGCTGCATTTCAGCCACGCGGTTGCCCATGCAGCGGTGGATGCCGAACCCGAACGAGATGTGCCGGCGCGCATTTGCCCGGTCGATCAGGAATTCGTCGGCCCGCTCGATTACCTCTTCATCCCGGTTCCCGGAGACATACCACATGACCACCTTGTCGCCCTTGCGGATCTGTTTTCCTCCGAACTCGATATCTTCCAGTGCCTTGCGCCGCATGTGCGGCAGTGGCGTCTGGTAGCGGATGATTTCGGACACCATGTTGGTGATCAGGCCCGGGTCCGCTTTCAGTTTGGCATACTCGGCCGGGAACTGGTTGAGGAAATACACGCCGCCGGAAATCGAGTTCCGGGTCGTGTCATTGCCGCCCACGATCAGCAGCATCAGGTTGCCCATCAGCTCCATCGGGTTGTTGATCATGTCCTTCGTGTCCGGATTATGTGCCAGCAGCGAGATGAAATCCATCTTCTGCGGCGCTGCTGCCCGCTCCATCCAGAGGCGCGAGAAATACTGCACGCACTCGGTCAGGTGTTTCATCCGCCATTCCATATCCGCACCGACAATCCCGGCAGCGTCCGTGGTCGTGGCAACATCCGACCAGAAGGGAAGTTTGTGGCGATCCTCGAAGGGAAAATCGAACAGTGTCGCCAGCATCTGCGTGGTCAGCTCGATCGAGACCTTGTCCACCCAGTTGAACCGAACACCCGTAGGCAGGCTCTCGAGAATGTTGATCACCCGCTTGCGGATCAGTCCTTCAAGCTCTGCCAACTGCATCGGCGCCACCGCCGGCTGCGCGGCCTTGCGCTGGATATCATGGATGGGCGGGTCCATGGCAATGAACATCGGCGGATAAATGCCGTCGCTCGGATCGCCGATTCCGATACTCGGGCTCGAGGAGAAAACCTTGTGATTGGTATCGACGGCCACGATGTCGTTATACTTCGTCACCGACCAGTAGGGGCCCACAAGACTGTCCGGGCAATAATGCACCGGTGCCTCTTTCCTCAGTCTGCGGAAGTATTCCCAGTGCAGATCCTGCTCGAACAATTCCGCTTTCGAGACGTCAAACGTCTTCAGCGGCAAGGTCCACGGGTCCGGAATGCCGGCGCTTGCGCCATGCCAGGTGTCAGCCATCGATGTTCCTCCACGGGCCGTCTTCGCAGCCTCGGGCGGATCATAGCGCGAAGCGCGCCGTCCGGGAACTTCTCAGGCGGCGCCGATTGTGGTGCGGTGCAGCAAACGGTCATGCCCGGCATAGCCGCCTGTCGCCATGTGCAGGGTGCACCGGTTGTCCCACATCACCAGCATGTCCTTCGTCCACTTGTGCCGGTACTGGAATTCCGGCCGCGTTTGCCAGCGATAGATCTCGGTGATCAGGTCCCAGCCTTCCTGCTGGTCCATGCCTTCAATGCCGACGATGTATCCGGCGCAGCCGAACAGGCTCTGCCGTCCGGTTTCAGGATGGGCCTTGATGATCGGATGCGTCTGCGTGGCCTGCGCATCGTCGGACGGGCGGATGTCCATCGATCGGCCGGTATCGCCTTTGCCATACATGCCGGTCGGCGCGTAAGCATTCTTGGCGGAGTGGACGGCCCGCTTTCCTTCGATGCGCCCGCGAAGATCGGCGGGCATCTGTTCAAGCGCGAGATACTGGTTCGTGAACAGCGTATCGCCGCCAACGGGGGGAATCGTCTTGCCATAAAGGCAGGTGCCCTGCGGCGGCCGGGCCTGGAAACTCCAGTCCGAATGCCAGCTCTCGGCAAAGATCGGCGAGGTTTCGTTCGCGGCCCGCTTCACGGCAATGATGTGCGGATGGCCGGGGATCGGCGCAATGAACGGGTCTTCGCCAAACGGGCCAAATTGGAGCGTGAAGTCTTCCAGCTGCTCATCGGTCAGCTTCTGGTCCGGAAAGGCGAGCACCTGATGTTCCAGCCACGCCGCGCGGATGGCGCCAGCAGCCTCTTTTGCCAGCGGCTTCGACAGGTCCACCCCGCGCACGGTTGCGCCGCAGGCCTGTCCCGAGGGGGTAATGTCGAGCTTCATGATGTCCTCCCGTGCTTTTTGACAGCTTACCACATTGCCCGCGCTCGCCTAGAAAGCCTCGGATGACTGACCTTTTCGACTCAGCTGGCGTCTCTGACAGCGCGCCCCGGCCGCTGGCCGACCGGCTGCGCCCGAAAACGCTGATTGAGGTGGTGGGGCAGGACCACCTGATCGGGCCGGAAGGCACGCTGTCCCGGATGCTGCTCGCCAAGCGGCTGTCCTCGATCATTCTCTGGGGCCCGCCGGGAACGGGGAAGACTACGATCGCCCGCCTGCTGGCCGAGGGCACGGGGCTGGAGTTCGAGGCGATCAGCGCGATCTTCTCCGGCGTGAAAGAGCTTCGCGCGGCTTTCGACCGGGCCGAATCGCGCCGCAAGATGGGCAAGGGCACGCTGCTCTTCGTTGATGAAATCCACCGCTTCAACCGGGCCCAGCAGGACGGTTTCCTTCCCTTTGTCGAAAGCGGCGTGGTGACGTTGATCGGGGCGACGACCGAGAATCCGAGCTTCGAGCTGAACGGCGCGCTCCTTTCCCGCTGCCAGGTGCTGGTGCTGAAACGGTTGGACGAAGCAGCACTCGAGAAACTGTTGCAACGCGCCGAAAACCTCGAGAAGCGCCGCTTGCCGGTGACGAAAGAGGCGCGCGCGATGATCCTGTCGATGGCGGATGGGGATGGGCGCTATCTGCTGAACCTTGCCGAACAGGCCTTCGCGATGATGGGCGAGCCGGGCCTGCTGTCGCCAAACGATCTCGCAAAGTCCCTTTCGAAGCGCGCGGCGGCCTATGACAAGGACCGCGAGGAGCACTACAATCTCATCTCCGCCCTGCACAAATCCGTGCGCGGATCAGATCCGGATGCGGCGCTCTACTGGTTCGCGCGGATGCTGGAGGGCGGCGAAGACCCGCTCTTCCTTGCGCGCCGCCTGATCCGGATGGCGAGCGAGGATATCGGCCTTGCCGATCCAACCGCGCTGATGGTGGCCGGCGAAGCGGCCCGTACGTATGAGCGGCTGGGCTCGCCCGAGGGCGAACTGGCGCTCGCGCACTGCGTTATCCATCTTGCGACGGCGCCGAAATCGAATGCCGCCTACGTCGCCTACAAGGCTGCCCGCCGGGCTGCCGCCGAAACCGGCAGCCTGATGCCGCCGAAGCACATTCTCAATGCGCCGACTTCAATGATGAAGGACCAGGGCTATGGCTCTGGCTACCAATATGATCACGATACGGAGGAAGGTTTCTCCGGGCAGGACTATTTCCCGGACAGTATGAAGCGGCCGGTGTTCTACGATCCCAAAGGCGCGGGCCGTGAGGGGCCGATTGCGGAGCGGCTGAAGCGGTTTCAGCAGCTGCGCAAGGCGAAGCAGGATGAGTGAAACTGCGTCTCTCACCTGGTTGTCGGCAGGCATTGCCGCGCGCCTGATATCGCAACAGTTTCCGGAGTTGGCGGCAAAGAAGGTTCTTCCGATGCCAGAGGCCGGCACGGACAACTTCATCTTTCGCATCGGAGATGATCTCTGCGCGCGCTTTCCGAAAGCGGCTTGGGCGGCAGGCACAGCAAGGCGCGAGGCGGCGGTCTTGCCGCGCTTTTCGGAGGCGCCGCTTGCTGTGCCGGAAGTCTATGGGCTCGGCGGACCCGGACCGGGGTATCCGAACTATTGGTCGGTGCTGACCTGGCTGCCCGGAACCCCGCTTGAAGACGGCGCTGGTGAAGATCCGGCGGTCGCTGCGCGCCAACTGGCGGACTTCTTCGGATACGTGCGCGAAGTACCGATCGATTTACGTTTTAGTTCTGGGCCGGACAATAATGGGCGCGGCGCGCCGCTGGCGACCCGGACGGCGGCATTCGAGGCGGCGCTCTCGAAACTGCCAGACGTAAATCAGGATTGGGCAAAGAGATTGTGGACGCAATCGCTCGGCGCCGCCGATCAGACAGAAGCGTCCTGCTGGCTGCACGGAGATGTGCATCCCGGAAACGTCCTTGTACAGAATGGAAGTCTCTCGGGCGTGATCGATTGGGGCCTGTGTGGCGTGGGCGACGGTGCCTGCGACCTGCTGACGGCATGGGCGATGTTCGACCGGGCGCCGCGCGAGGTGTTCCGGAGCGCGCTTGGCGCCAGCGATGCACAATGGCTGCGCGGGGCGGGATGGGCTTTATCAATGGCTGTGATTTACTTGCCTTACGCCTATGAAAATGAGCTACGGAGCGACATGTCCGAAAGAATGATCGATCGCCTGATGGAAGAGTTTGCATGACCCGCAACAGAGAGATTCCCGCGATCAGCGCGGAAGATACGGCGCTCGTGCGGGCAATGGTGCTGCACGAGGACAATTCGATCATCGCGTTCAACAAGCCGGCGGGGCTGGCTGTGCAGGCGGGCAGCGGCGTGGCGCGGTCGCTGGATGACCTGATGGCCGCTTTTGCGAAATCGAATGGCAAGCGGCCGCGTCTCGTTCACCGGCTCGACCAGGGCACGTCGGGCGTGATCGTCGCGGCGAAGACTCAGCCTGTGGCGGCGAAACTGTCCGACGCGTTTGCCGGGCGGGATGTGCGGAAGATTTATCTGGCGCTTGTAAAGGGGCGGTTGCCTTCGGCTGAAACTGGTGTGGCCGATGCGGCTCTGGTGAAGGTGGAAGAGGGCGGCAAGGCGCGGATGATCATCGCGCGGCCGGACCGGAAAGGCGCGCAAGCCGCGCTCACGGGCTGGCGCGTGCTGGTGCGGAATGGCGAGTTCGGGCTGATGCAGATGTCGCCGGAGACGGGCCGCATGCACCAGATCCGGGTGCACCTGATGGCGCTCGGCTGCCCGATTCTCGGTGATGCGCTCTACGGCGAAGGGCAGGCGACGGCGCCGCGGCTGATGCTGCATGCGGCGAAGCTGGAACTGCCGCATCCTGAGGGCGGAAAGCTGGTGCTCGAAGCGCCGCTGCCGGCGGACTTTCAGGCGAGTGCGGTTGCCGCAGGGCTTCAGGCGGGCTTGTAGTAGGCCTTGTACCAATCGACGAAGTTCTGGATGCCGGCGCGGTAGTCCGTGTTCGGCGTATATCCGGTCAGCGCCTTCAGCAGGCGGACATCGGCGAAGGTCTGCTGCACATCGCCCGGCTGCATGCCGACGAAATTCTTCACGGCCTTTCGGCCGATGGCCGATTCAATGGCGTCGATATAGTCGAGCAGGCGGACCGGCGTAGCGTTGCCGATATTGACGAGACGGTAGGGCGCGACTGGCGAGAGGGAGTCGCCGCGGATGATGTGGTTGCCGATCTTCGGCGGGATATCGATCAGCCGGCGGATCGATTCGACGAGGTCGTCGATATAGGTGAAGTCGCGCAGCAGGTCACCATTGTTGAAAACGTCGATCGGCTGGCCTTTGAAGATCTTGTCGGTGAACAGGAAGAAGGCCATGTCCGGCCGGCCCCAGGGCCCGTAGACGCTGAAGAAGCGCAGGGCGGTCGTCGGCACGCCGTAGAGATGCGAGTGGCTGTGGGCGATCAGTTCGGCGGCCAGCTTGGTCGCCGCATAAATCGTCAGCGGATAGGGTGCGGAGTCGCGTTCCTCGAAGGGAAATTTCTGATTCGCTCCGTAGGCGGAGCTTGTCGAGGCGAGGACGAGATGTTTGGTGTCGTAGCGCCGGGCGAGGTCGATCATGTTGAACGAGCCGACGACGTTGGCGTCGATATACTCGCGCGGATGGTCGAGGCTGTAGCGCACGCCGGCCTGGGCGGCGAAGTGCAGGACGACGTCGGGCTTCACCCGCGCGAACACCTGCTCCATCGTTTCGGTGTCCTCGACCCGGGCGCGGACGAGATCGAAACTGTCGAAGGCGGCGAGCCGCAGGACGCGGTCTTCCTTCAGTTGCACATCATAATAGGCGGTGAAGGAATCGATGCCGGTGACCGAATGGCCTTCGCGCAGCAGCCGGAGGGTGATTTCACTTCCGATGAAGCCAGCGGCGCCGGTGACGATGATGTTCATGGATTTTTTCTGAACCATTGTGGGGGCCGGGCTAGACGATCCTTGATGCCTTCACAAGCGCTGCAGATGCAACAGGCGCCCGCGATTCTGTAGGTTCCTTAAGGAAACGGCCCGCCAGCTTGCGCGGGCGGGCCGTCGGAGTTGGGCAGGCGGGCGGGACTAGCGCTCGCGGATACGCGGACCCATGGCCATGGCCTCGCCGGAGTTCACGGCATCGGCAATCGCCAGTTCCTCGATCAGGGCCTGCGTGCGCTCGTCACCGACCACCGCGCTCAGCACGGCGGCTGCGCGGGCCGTTTCGGCGGAGACACCGAACAGGCTCTCGAGGGCTTCGAAGCCGGTGAGGCGCTGCGGATAGTAGGCGAGCATAGGCATCTGGGCGGTGTCCATTCCGGCCAGTTCCTGGGCTTTGGTGAGGGCCGTCATGAAGCCGCCGATCTCGTCCACGAGGCCGATCTTCTGGGCTTCGGCGCCGCTCCAGACGCGGCCGCGCGCGATGGCGTGGACTTCGTCATAGGTCATGCCGCGGCCTTCGCCGACGAGGCCGACGAAACGGTCATAGCCGCGCTTCAGGCCAGCGCGGACTTCCGCTTCCTGGGCCTGGTTGAAGGGCGCGACGCCGTAAGCATTGGTGAAGTCGCCGCCTACGGTGACCGTGTCGAAGGTGACGCCGATCTTGTTGAAGGTGCCATCGATGGCGAACTTGCCGCCGAAGATGCCGATCGAACCCGTGATCGTGCCCTTGTTGGCGATGATCGCGTCAGCGCCGGCGGAGACATAGTATCCACCCGATGCGGCGAGCGAGCCCATCGAGACGACGACCGGTTTGCCCTTTTCCTGGGCGCGTTCGACCGCGCGCCAGATCTGGTCAGACGCGGTGGGCGAGCCTCCGGGGCTGTCGACGCGGAAGACGATGGCTTTGACGTCTTCGTCTTCGGCAGCGTCGAGAATCGCGCGGGCGATGACGTCCGATGCGAAGCCGGGCGCTTCCGAGAAGGGCGAGTCCGAACCGCCGCCGCCGGTGACAACCGCGCCTTCACCGCCGACGATGGCGATCATGCCGTCCTTGGCCTTGGCTTTCGAGGGCGGGGCAACGTAGGCAAAGAGGTCAACCAGCTCGGCATCTTCGCCGGCACGCTCCAGTGCGGCTTCTTCTGCGTCTTCCGGCCAGCCCAGCTTGTCGATCAGTTTGGCTTCAAGCGCGGCTTCAGCCGTTTTCGGGCCGGATTCGAGCAAGGCTTTCAATGCGGCAACGTCCATGCTGCGGTCAGCGGCCATGTCGGTGAGCGCGGTATCCCAGAGCGAGTTTGCGAGACCGGAAAGGGCTTCGCGGTGCGGCTCGGTGAAGCTGGTTTCATTGTAGGAGTTGGGCGCGTTCTTATATTCGTAGAGTGCGTAGATCTGCGGTGTGAGGCCGATCTTGTCGAACAGACCCTTGAGGAATTCCGTCTCGAACGTCACCCCACTGATCATAAGGTCCGTACCCGGCTGCATCCAGATTTCTTCGGCGGCCGTGATCGAATGATACGCAGACGGACCACCAATGCCGATCATGCCCTGCGAGTGGGCGACCACGAACTTGCCGGAGTCGCGGAAGCTTTTCAGGGCGGCGCGCAGCTCTTCGGCGCGCGAGGTGCCGATGCCGGTGAAGGCGCCGCGCAGGTAGATGCCCTTCACGGCCTCATCACCTTCGGCGGCTTTCAGCTTGAGCAGCGTATCTGTGAACCCCGGCACGCCGGAGAAGGCGGCAAAGCCGCCTGCGGGTGCCTGGTCGGGAATGCCCGAGTTGAGATCAAGTGACAGGACCACATTGTCCGGGCGCGGCGGCTGGGAGCCTGCGGCAGCGGCGATCAGCCCGAACAGCATGACGAAGCCGAGAATCACAAACAGGAGCATCGCGACAAACGCCCCCGCCATCGACAGGAAGAAAGTTTTCATAACCCGGGCAATTCCTTTGCTGATTCAGGTGTCGGAGCCTTAACGACTCTCGATATTGTTGATTATCGATAAAAAGTAAAGGGCTCCTCTGCCGCACCAGATAGATTGGGGAGGGAATCCGGCCAATGCACCGCGCGGTATGCGTGTCTGGCGTGTGTGCGCAGAGGAAGCGCGTTTCGGGAGTTGCCAGCAACAGAAAGAGTAGCTATTTCGCGCGCTCCACAGTTGGGGTGTCGCCAAGTGGTAAGGCAGCGGTTTTTGGTACCGCCACCCTAGGTTCGAATCCTAGCACCCCAGCCACTTCTCAGGTCCGCCGGCCGGGCTGTTATTTCCACCGTTGTCATTCCTTCGTCACGAGAACGGCCCAGATGGCCAGATTGGCAGCAGTGACTGCGCTGTAATGGTTGCGTTCACGGGGCACGTGGGTATTTTCTAAACGAATGGTAAAGCGTGATTGATCCGCAGATAGAGGATTGTTACCACTGCCGTTCATGGCTAAGGGCTTGACGCGTTCCGGCGCAGAAGACGTCCGGGCCAAAAACCAACGTAGAGAGAGCGGAACACGCTCCGGGAAAAGTCAGGGGAGGTGATGGGGGCGACCCTCCACTTCCGCAATTCACTCCGGCTCCTGTGTGTTTGAGCCGATGATCGACGGGACGCCCTCGTGAGCAGGCGCGCCCAGGACCCAGGATTTTCCGCGCCATTGAGCGCGACCGTTTGGAGAGTGAGAGGCAAACCTCATGAAGAAACTACTGTCACCCGCCCGCAGCGTGATTGCTGCAGCGTTGATTGCGGGTCTGGCCATTCCGGCCCATGCCCAGCTTCGCGAGGCGCTTACCACCGGTGAGCAAGCCACCCGCAAGGCTGAGCAGGTCCAAGACCAGATCAATCAGCTGGACGACCAGCGTACGGACATGGTGCGTGAATACCGCACCCTGCTTCAGCGCCGCGACGCTGCCGAGCTCTTTGCCCGTCAGCAGGAACTCGTCGTGCAGAGCCAGCGTGAGGAAGTCGCCTCCCTGACCGAACAGCTCGGCTCGATTGACGACATCACCGCCCAGACCGTTCCGATGCTTCTCGGCATGGTCGAAGACCTGAAGATGTTTGTCGCCGCTGACCTGCCCTTCAAAAAGGAAGAGCGCGCCGCCCGCCTTGAGGCCCTCGACGGCGTCATGAAGGCTCCGAACGTTACCCCGGCCGAGCAGTACCGCCTCATCATGGAAGCTTACTCGGCTGAAATGGAATACGGCCGCACGATCGACACCTGGCAGGAAGAGATCGTCATCGATGGTAACCCGACCACTGTGGACATGTTCCTCTACGGTCGTGTTTCGCTCGTCTATCTGACGCCCGGCGGCAAGGCCGCTCGCTTTGATCGCGCCACGGGTGACTGGGCTCCGCTTCCGAACAGCTACGTAGCAGACATTCGCCGCTCCGTGCGGGTTGCCCAAGGCAAGGCGCAGCAGGTCGTCCTGTTCGCCCCGGTCCAGAAGTTCACGGTCCAGTAGTCGGCCAGTCCCAGAAACGAAGGTTTACTGAGTTATGAAAACGTTCAAATCCTCTCTCAAGGCACTGGGCGCCGCTGTCCTCTTCGGATCGGTTTCCCTTGTCACCGCAGCTCCCGCCTCGGCCCAATCGCTGAGCGACGTTCTCGCAAAGGTCCGTCAGGACGCCAACCAGATGTCGGCCGAAGACGCCGCCCGTCTGAAGCAGTTCCAGGCTGATACGAACAGCCAGGCTGCCAGCATGGCAACGGCGCGCAATGCGCTCGCCGCCGCAGAAGGCAAAGCCCGCGCGCTCAGCGCCGAGTTCGATGCCAACGAGGCTCAACTGGCCGCGCTTGAAACGCAAGTTTCGACTCTGGCCGGTGACTTCCAGGAAATGCTTGGTCAGTTCCGTTCGGCAGCAGGCGCAACAATGCCGGAAATCGCAAACTCGGTCGCGAATTTCGACTACAAAGATCGCGTTGCCGGCATCGCCGAGATCGCAGAAGCGCGCACACTTCCGAACCGCGCCCAGCTCGAGCGTCTTCCGAAAGCCATGCTGCAGGAAATGATCGCTCAATCCGAGGTCAAGACCTTCACGGCAACCGTGAATGGTATCGGCCCCGATGGATCGAACGCTGAAGCAGAACTGATCCGCGTCGGCGTGTTCACCGCTGCCACAATCGACGGTCGCAAGTTCGTCGAAGTGCGCAAAGGCGAAGGCAGCGACACGTTCCTGCAAGTCTTTGCCCGTCAACCTGCAGGCAATTACAGCTCGGCCATCGGTTCGCTCGTCGGCGCCGGCGAAGGTGAAGTGGTGAAAGCCCCGGTTGACCCGTCCAAAGGCAACCTGTTCGGCATCCTCGGCGACCTGCCGACCTTCCAGGACCGCCTGCGTCACGGCGGTGAAGTGGGCTACGTGATCATCGTGCTGGCCTTCATCGGCATCCTGCTGGGCCTCTACAAGATGTTCACGCTGTTCACGCAGGGCTCTGC
>Ga0315901_10002547_pt1 | contig 24980 bp, 18 predicted proteins | sample LakEriMetagenome_10_FD_203761 | JGI IMG/M metagenome (GOLD analysis project Ga0315901, IMG submission 203761) | Freshwater fungal communities from buoy surface, Lake Erie, Ohio, United States - Buoy 2 MA116 | ecosystem: Environmental > Aquatic > Freshwater > Lake | place: USA: Lake Erie, Ohio... | reverse complement strand
GACCCACCCCCTCCAGCAGCCGCAATTGCTCGAGCAATTCGGACCGGTCGATGTCGTTGTCGGTCTGGCTGCGCAGGTAATCGATCACCAGCGAGCGGGCCTGCCACAGCGCGATCGCCTGGGGCAGATCGGTGGTGGCGTTGTCGCTTCCCACGACCCACCCCGAGAGAGCCAGCGCCAACCGGTCGGCTGCGGGGAGGCTGGCGTCTCCCGACAGGTTCAGAAACGCCTCCAGCCGGCCCATCGCCGCATGATTGAGATTCGCCAGCAACTCGGTCCGCAGCGGGGCCACTTGATCGGCGAGGGTCGCGTCTTCGAGTTCCGACTGCAGGTCGGCCAACAGGTCCCGCACCCGGCCGGACTTCGCCAGAGACTCGTCGTAGGCTCCCTGCAGCTCGCGGACCTCACGCAGAATCGTGGGGGCGACATTCTCGGCGGGAAACTGCCGCAACGCCCCGTTCACAAACGCATGCTGCCCGCCCCGCTGCCGCAGTTTGAGCTCGGCCACAATCCGTTGCGCCCGATCCTGCGCGAGGCTCTGCCGCACCCCCTCGATGATCTTCGCCTGGTCGGGAAAGTCGGTGCCGATGGTCACCAATTCGCGCTCGGCGAGCGGATACAACTGCGCCTGGATGAAGAACCGCGCGAGCTTCAGACGCTGGTCGAGATTGGTGCGGTCGGTGACCCGCCGCAAAATCGCCTCCAACTGGTCGGTCGGAATCGAGGTGGTGGGGAGGGCGGTCTCCCACTTGTAATTCAGGGCGTTGAGGCGGGCGGTTTCGGGAGTCAGCTCGCTGATCCCCTGAATGATTCCCAGTTCTCCCTGGGGGCCCTGCAGCCGCACACTGCGGCGGCCGAACTCGTCGAACGGGGGGGGATCTTCCAGGTAACTCCCCACCAGGGCCAATTCGCGGTTGGAACCCGAACGGCGCTCGTGCTTGAGTGTGTAGCGTTCTTCCCGGCCGAGGTCGGCATCAAGGGCCACTTCCTCGGCCTGGAACCGGGGCAGAAAGTATCGCCGGACCGGCTGGCTGACCATCAGGATCGGCTGGGCGACAATCTCGGTGTTGGGTTTGGGTTTCTTGGGACCGGTGTAGAGGGTCTCGACCTTGACCGGGGTGCCGCGCAAGACCAGCCCGTTCTTCATCCGCACTTCTCCCGCCCCGACGGACCGGGCGAGAAGCACCATCAGCGGCAGGAGCAGAGCCCACCGCGTTCCCGCTCCGAAAGGCGTCGGCAGGCGGCGACGCTGCGAGGTGGCCGGGGGATGGGCAAACATTCCCCCGGGCGAACCGGAACCAGACTCGCCAACAACCACGTCCATGTCACCTGCCAGTGGGGAAAACCGGGACGAAAACCCTGTCCAAGCGTCTGCCTAAGTATACCAATTGACCGTGATTGACCAGTCGAGTTTCCGCCGGGGAAGCGGCGGGATGGCTGCAGACAAGCCCGGTCTCACGCCCCCCGTGATGCTGGAGGAAGACGCTGCCGTGAAGCAGCGGCGGCCGAGGTAAAACGCCGCCGGGCCGGTCCTTGCGGACCGGCCCGGCGGGAGCACACTCAAACTCGGGAAGACAGCATCAGCCGGCGATGTACTCGCGGTTGCCATTCAACCCGGGGAGCGGGATCGGGTAGGTGCCGTCGGGCCGGGCAACCACGGGGGCCGCCGAGGCGAACGTCAACTTGTCGACGTCTGGAGCCAGCTCGTACTTGAAGTCGAGGGCGTCTTCGTAGGTCACGGTTTTGCCGGTGTGGCAGGCCATGCGTCCCATCGCGGTGACGAGGCTGGCCTTGGCACCCCGTTCAACCTCGTTGTGGGGCCGGTCGAGACGGATCGATTCGAGCAGGTGATCCCACTCGAGCTGGTAGGGGTTTGGCTCGGGCTGCTTCGCGGCCCAGATGAGCGACTTCTTGCTGCCGATCCGCTGGTCGGAGAAGGTCGCGCACTTCGACGGGGCGTGCCCGGCGGTCGAGATGATGGCCGAACCCTTCGTCCCGTGGGCGTAGCTGGCGAACTCGTTGTGGCACCCTTCCATGGTGCGTCCTTCGAGATACATCTTCGCCCCGTCGGCGAAGGTGAACTCGGTGGAGTACGAGTCGAAGTTCTGGTCGACGTAGTCGCCGCGGTAGTGGCGGCCTCCCGAGCCCTTGGCCTCGACCGGCCAGGCATCCTTGAACCAGCAGCACTCGTCGATGTTGTGAATCAGGAAGTCGCTGTAGCCACCTCCCGACGCCCACAGGAAGGCGTGGAAGTTCTGGATCTGGTACAGCAGTTCCGACATCCCCTCGGGCTTCTTCTTGGCGAAGGCCACGCCGGTGGGCCCGGCCATGCGGTAGGCCCGCAGCAGCACCAGGTCACCAATCTCGCCTCCCTTGATCCGCTGGAACATTTCATTGCGGGCGTCGCAGTGACGGCACATCAGCCCCACGCCCACCTTCAGGTTGCGCTTGACCGATTCCTCACCCAGGGCCAGCATGCGGCGGGTGCTGGGGCCGTCGACCGAGATCGGCTTCTCCATGAAGACGTTCAGCCCCTTGGCGATCGCGTAGGTGAAGTGCACCCAGCGGAAGGCGGGGGGAGTGGTGAGGATCACCACGTCACCGGGCTTCAGCACGTCCATCGCCTTCTTGTAGCCGTCGAACCCGATGAACTTGCGGTCTTCGGGAACATCGACCTTCGAGTCGAACTTCGGCTTGAGCTGGTCGTAGCTGGCCTTGATGCGCTGCTCGAAGACGTCGGCCATCGCCACCAGCTTGGTGGGGCCGTTCTTGCTGTTCATCGCATCGCCGGCCGCCCCGGTACCGCGTCCCCCCGCGCCAATCAGGGCCAGTTGGATGGTGTTGTCTTCGCCGGCGTAGGCTCCGGGAATGACCAGGCTGCTGAGCGCTCCGGCGACGGCGGCGCGGCCCGAGGTTTTCAGCAGGTCGCGGCGGGACAGGCTGGGGGGGGAGGAATCGTTCATCGGCGCTCTCCAGGGGGGGAAACACAAAGGGGGGAAGCGGATCAGACGCCCGGATTCTAAAGGGTGCTTCCGAGGTTTGGCAATTCCTGACGACGTACGCCTCGGCGGGCTACCCGCGGGATAGCTGACCACCTATCGCGGTGGTTCGCAGGAGGGGTATGATCACCGTCAGATCAGGCAGCCGAAGATCATGGGCCCCGGAGGGTCACCCCGTCCACAGTCCACTTCGGTGTCCCCTTTGTTCTGGGAGTTTCCATGAACTGGTTCACCGAGAATCCCTGGCCCCCCGCGTTGATCTGTCTGGCGGCGGCCGTGATCGCCGTCGGCTGGGCCCAGTCGCGCAGTCCGTCGCGCGAGCGGACGCTGGGGTTTGTGGGAGCGCTGGTCGCGGTGCTCGCCGCCCTGGCGATCTTTCCCCTGGAGCGGTCGATTGTGACCGATCGTGAGCGCATCGAGCTGGATGTGCGGCAACTGGTGGCCGATTTCACCGCCCAGGACGAAGCCGCCACCCTGGCGCATTTCTCGCAGGGGGCGGTGGAATGGCGGAAACAGGTGCAACTGGCGCTGAAGCTGGTGAGAGTGCAGGGGATCGACGTCAAAGATCTCTCGGTGAAACTGTTTGGACAGGGGACCGGAGCGACGTCGCTGTTCCGCGCGAATGGAAGGGTCACGTTCAGCGGGATGGATGCCGGGCATCAGCCGTCGCGGTGGAAACTCACCTGGCAGAAAGAGCAGGGGGAGTGGAAGATCGTTGACGTCGTCCGCCTCAATCCGCTCAAAGACGAGCCGATGGAGATTCTCGAGAACCGCGCCCAGTGAACCACAGTCAGTCCAGCGTGCCGGACGCATCCCCGTTCAACTCTCGCGCAGCTTCGTCTTCGAGGTGTCGGGGGCGAACACAATCACCACCATTCCCAGCGCGTAGATCAGGCTGGTGACTCGCCCGGCCGCGGCGTAGTTCTCGCCGAACCAGGCAGTCAGGGCCCCGGTTCCCAGGACTCCCATCGCCGTCAGGATCCGCCCGAAGTTGAACGAGATGCCCGAACCCGAGGCCCGCGCGTGGGTCGGGAACATCTCGGGCAGATAGAGCGGCAGCCAGCCGAAAAAGACCGTCGAGATGAACCCCACGGCAAACACCATGGGGGAGAACATCGGCGAGTTGGGGGTGAGAGTGAAGTAGATGAACTCGCTGAGCAGCACGGTCAGCAGGCTGATCAGGAAGTAGGTCGCCCGGCGTCCAAAGGCGTTCGCCACCCAGCCCCCCAACAGGCTGCCCAGGGAACCTCCCCCTGCCCGCATGATCGAGGTGAAGGCTTTGGCCTTGGGGTCGACACCTCCCAGCACCTGATCGGACCAGGGGATGAGCCAGGCGGTCACTCCCCAGCCTCCCAGCAGCGGGATGGCCCCCAGGGCGATGCCCAGCAGGGTGAGCCGGAGCAACGGCGGCCGGAACAGGTCCCCCAGGATGGCTGGTTGACCGGCTCCCCCCCGGGCCCGCTTCTCGCGGGCCGCCAGCCACGTGGGAGATTCGGGCACCACCAGCAGTACGGCCAGACCCAGAAACACCGGGACGGCGGCCACCAGAAAGATCCACCGCCACGAATCGGCCGTGATGGGAATGATGTAGCCGACGAGGCCCATCGCCACGATCCCCACGTTCGCGGCAGTGCCGATGAGTCCCGAGAGAAATGGCCGTGAGACGTCGTCCCAGGCTTCGGCAGCGAGGGCCACGCCGGTGGGCCACATGCCTCCCACCCCCATGGCGGCGAGGAATCTCAACACCAGCAGGTGCCACGGGTCCTGCACCCAGTAGGTCAGCCCGGCCACCACCGAGTAGCAGAGAATCGAGAGCCCCATCGCCCGCACCCGTCCCGCGCGGTCTCCCAGCCAGCCGAAAACCAGGCCTCCCAGGGCGGCCCCCAGCAGAAAGCTGCTGTTGTGGTACGAGAACCAGCCGGGGGCCTCGCGTTTGAGAGCCTCTTTGAGAACCGCCGGGGTCAGTTCGGCGGCGGGGGTGTCGGCGATGGAAAGGCGTCCCGAGCGCAGGAAGTCTTCGGTCGCCGGGCGTGAGGCCAGGTTCATCAACGACATCTGGACCCCGGAGAACAGCCAGCCCAGAAAGGCGGCCGCCAGGATGAGATAACGTCCCGTTCGGGTCAGAGTGCCAGAGGGACTCACGTGGGAACCGGTTGCCGTCGTCATGCCAGGCCGCCTCGCAGCAGTCGGCGAATCTCCGGGAACGCAGAGCACCCGCGTTGCTGCACCGGGAAGTCGCGTCGGCAGCATAGCGATTCCCCGCGCCAAGTGCCGCGCCCCCCGCCATCCAACCGCCTCTCCGGGACTCGGTACCGGAGTACTGTGAGTTCCCGGACCGGCAGATATTCGGCGTCCCACTCCCGAAGGGGGGGCAAAAACACAATCAGCCCGGGATGGGCTCCCGGGCTGACTGATGAATCATTCTTCACACGGCCGATTCCAGGGGAAGGGAATCGGCCGTCCGTTGGCCCCTCAGGCCTTGCGCATCGCGTCGGACAGGATCCGCGAGGTGCTGGGGCGCATGATGCGGGGGTCGACTTCTTCCCCCTTCAGCAATGTCTCGCGCACCTGCTTGCCCGAGATCGAGATGGGCTTCTCTTCTTTGTGCAATTCGGTCAGATCGACCCGGCCGATCGACTCGTAGAAGGCGGCGAAGCCCACCTTGAGCGGGTGGATCTTGAGATCGCCGCCGAGCTTGCTGAAGATTTCCTGGGCGTCGAAGTCACCCCAGATGGCGGTGCCATCCTTGTAGGGAGCGTCGGCATGCTTGCGGCCGATGACGATGTCGGTGAAGCCGTTGTTTTGGCGGTAGATGCCGTGCATCACCGCTTCCTTGGGGCCACCGTAGAACATCTTGATGTCGAGACCCAGCAGGATCACGCGGTCGGGAACGCTTTCTTGGCGCGGGCCCCAGAGGCTGCTGTCGCTGTCGCCATCACCCAGCGAGCGGTTGGCGATGAGCGCCTCGTAGGTCTGCATGCGGATCTCGGCATTCACGTCGTCCCCCTTCACCTCGCCGATCAGCGGGTTGAGGCAGGCGCCGGCGTTGTGCCCCTGACGCAGCAGGGTTTCGAGCCCGTAGACCAGGGCGTACTCGTGGGCCCGGTGCAGCGGGTTGCGGGTCTGGAAGGCGACCACGCGATTCCAGCCCTTGCTGGCCAGCAGTGCCCGCACGTCTTTGGGGGTCAGCACGTACTTGCCGAAGTTGGGGTTCTTGGGCTGCGGCAAGGCCCAGATTTCACCCCCCAGCAGGTGGGTCTTGTCGGCGTCGTTGACCAGCACCATGTCGGCCCCGGGGTGGTCGGTCCGCTCGGTGAGGTAGACGCTCTTGAGATAGCGGGGCTTGTCCCAGGCGAAGATGTCGCTGATGGTCAGCGTCGCCACAATCTCGCCGGCGGGGTTGGTCAACGCCACAGTCTGCCCGGCCTTGAGCGTCTTGCCCAGCGCCTCGGTGACCGGCAGCGACAGGGGGATGGTCCAGGCGTACTTCTTGCCGCCGCGTTCAATGCAGGCGTGATCCAGCACCTGGTTGAACTCGGCGCTTCCCATCGGTCCGGTCAGCGGGCTGAGGGTGCCGTCGGCCCAGCGGTAGACCGAAGACAGATCGGCGGCCGAGACCGGCACCTTGACGAGGCCGGCGGCTTCCTTCAGGAAGGTCGCGACCTTGTCGGCCGGAACAGTGCGATTGACAGGTTCGGCGAGACCGCCGTGAACAGGAACAAGCGACATCGAGTGACATCCGGAAAACAGGGAGACGCAGACGACCGACACGGACGGTCTGAAAGCCGAGATCAAACCCGACTCCGCCCGCGGCGGCGGGGTGGGAGGAGTTGATGGAAGCGATATCGGAAGCTAGGGGAATTCCCCGGGGGCTGTCAATAACGTTTACCGCCCGACCCACAGGCCTTTCCGGGGCGTGTCGGCGTCGCCGCCGGAACGGGCCCGCTGCGGAAGAAATCCACACGGTCGCCGGCGCGCGACAACCCGCCAGTCGCTCGCCCGCTGCCGAGATCGTTAACCCAGCAGATGCAGTCCTTCGGCCGTCACCTCGAAGGGAACGATCGAGTCATCGCAGGCACTGCCGCGGTGCTTGGCGACATGCAGCGCCCGGCCCATCTTCGATCCATCGCGGGTCTTGCCCATGAGGATGATCGTATTGGCGTTCGTCAGCACATCTCCCGAATCGAGCCGCCGGCCCAACAGGTCGTCGAGCATCACTTCGTGCGTCGTGTACAAGAGCAGACAGCCCACCTGCCGGTGGTCGTACGGATGGCGGTTGACCTGGTCGACGTTCTTGAGGAAGTTCTCGCGGAACAGGTCCCGGGCGACCCAGTCGTGATCCTTGTGCAGGATCTGGTGGTAGATGTAGTCGAACAGGTCGAACTGGAACGACTCGCTGGGGCGGTCGGTCGGCTCGACGCCATCCATCACGCACCGCCGCACTCCCTGCGTGAAGTTGCCGTAAAAGAACCAGATCGCCAGTTGCAGCTTCTTGACCAGTTCGAGCTTCCACGCCTGCCAGTCGTCGAAGTCGAGATCGTTGCGGGTCACCCGCCGACCGGTGCGCTCGAAGATGTGCAGGTAGTCGCGCCGCACGAGATCGCGGTTCCAGACATCGGCCGGATTGACCGTCACATCGCCGCGCTGGCTGGTCATTTCCCAGCCAAACAGGCGACGGGCGTAGTCGACCTGGTTTTGCGAGTCTCCCCGGGAGGTCATGTCGAAAATGATTCCCGGCTCTCCCTCCTGCTGTTTCCCCGCGTGGGTGAAGTGCACCCCCAATTGGGTCTTGCCAATGCCGGTGGCTCCCGCCACGACCGTGAGCGTGCCGGGCAGCAGCCCCCCGCCCAGCAGTTCATCCAGCCGTGGCAATCCGGTCGACAGCCGCCCCGATCCCTGTTGTGCTGCGTTCACAGTGTCAACCACCGGTCCCGGGCGACAACCGCCCATTGTTCGGTCACCTGGCCTCCGCTGACCACGTATGCCGCCCGGTGCAGGGCAATCGTCGGGCAGACGTGCCGGGGAACCGCCAGAATCTCGTCCCCGGGTTGAAAGCGTCCCGCCTCGCTGGTTTTCACCACGAGGTGCTCTTCGTTCTGCAGGACCTGCTCGCCATCGGGCAGATCGGGCAGCGTCAGCCGGCGGCCTGCCGGGGGATCCGACGCCACGGCTTTGTAACCGAGGTCGAACGTCACCCGGTCGTCGGTCGGCCGGCTGATCACCCGGGTCAACAGCAGCACGGCCGGGGGAAACACCAGGTCGGGAAATGTTTCGGTGTAACCCGCGTCGTGGAACACGCAGGTGCCGGGACTCAGTTCGATTTCGGCCTCGGTCTTGGTGGCATACACCGGGAACGAACCGGTCCCGCCGCAGACCATGCGCGGCACGGGCAGCCCCAGTTTTTTCAGAGTGTCGCGCAGTTCGATCACCCGCCCCCATTCGGCGTTGATGGCCGTTTCGCGTTCGGCCCGCGATTTCTGATGCTGATGTCCGTCGTAAACATGCAACCCGGCGGGGGTGAGCCCCGGGGTGCGGGCCAGCAACTGGTAGAGTTCGACCGCCCGCGGACCGGCGGGAACACCGGTGCGATGCTGGCCGACGTCGAGATCGAGCAGCACTCCCACGCTCTTTCCCGCGCGGTGCAGCGCCTCGCCCAGTTGGGCGATGGGGGTGGGATGATCGGCGGTGACCAGAAACTGGACGTCGGGGTACTTCTGCGTGAAGGCCACGACCCGCGCGATGTTCGCCCCCACGATGTTGTACGCGAGGAAGATGTCTTTGACCCCGGCATCGGCCAGCATCTCGGCCTCGGCAAGGGTCGCGCACTTGTGACGCGTAATGCCCCGGGCCAGCTCCAGCCGGGTCACCTGGGGCATCTTGTGCGTTTTGCAGTGGGGCCGCAGGCGCCCCACCGATCCGGCGACGGCAATCATCCGGTCGAGGTTCTCTTCGAGCACCTCGCGGAAGAGCACGAGGGCAGGGGTAATCAGGCGGCTGGTGTCGGCAATTCGGTAGCGTGGGTCCATGGTGGTCCCAGCCTCGAAAATCGTCAGCCGCTTGTCAAGCAGTCCGCTTTACCGGGGGCAGTAATCGATCGGCTTCTTCCGCGGGTAGTCGAGGCATTCGTCATCGCATTCATCATGGCGATGGAGCAGCCCCCGACTTTTCCGGGCGTGGTATTTGGCGAGCTGTTTCTCGGGTGAATCATTCGCGTAGCCATCGCTGTAGGCCCCGTCGTCGTCGGGGGCGATGCCATGCTTGGCGCGGGTCCGCTCGCAGCAGTCGAGGTCGGCGAACCAGGGGCCGGGCGGGCGGTACTGGGGCGACTGCTCGTACACCTTGTGGCAGTGCAGGCAGAAGCTGCCGCAGCTTTTGTCACCACAGTCGCCGCAGGTATGGCAACCCGACAGACCGGCAACGAGCGCGAGGCCCAACAGCAGTATGGCGCGAGACATCTTTCCCTCCTCCCTGAGGGGCGGCAACGACCTGGGGCACCCTGGCCGGCCAGTTGGCTGTGGCAGTGTCCTTTCTGCCAGCATCCGCATCCGGCCCCCCCTTTCCAGATGGTTCTCTGGTCCAGACGCGGTCTGGCGGGGTGCAACCCTTGTCTTTCTGTGGTATCGGCGGTCGAATCTGAGGGGATTGACAGACTCGCGCAGAGGCGCGATTTCCCAGCTGGGGCAGGCTGGGAAGCTTCGGCAGACTGGGAGAGGGGCGGACCGCATGATTCTTGAGAGCATCGTCACCACGCTGGGACCGGGGGGAGAATTGAACGTCGCCCCCATGGGGCCTGTGGTCGATGAAGGCTTGACCCGGTTCCTGCTGCGTCCTTTCCAGACGTCCACCACCTTCCGCAATCTGCAGACTCACCCGGAAGGGGTCATTCACGTGGTTGACGACGTGCTGTTGATTGCCCGGGGAGCCATTGGGGCGCTGACCGAGCCGCCCCCCACTTGGCCCGCGCAGGTTGTGCGGGGACGGGTCCTGCAGGACGCCTGCCGGTCTTTCGAGTTCCGGGTGGTCTCGTGCGATGCCCGGCAGCCCCGTTCCGAAATCGCGGCCGAAGTCGTCCATACCGCAACGCATCGCGATTTCTGGGGATTCAATCGCGCCAAGCACGCGGTCCTCGAGGCGGCCATTCTCGCCACCCGCCTGCATCTCTTGCCGGCGGAGGAAATCCGGTCCGAATTCCGCCGGCTGGAAACTCCCGTCCAGAAAACGGCTGGTCCCCGCGAACTCGAAGCGTTCGCCCTGCTGCAGGAGTACGTCGCCAGGCACCTCGCCCGCCTGCCCAGTCAGCTTGCCCAGTGAGCCACTGCGTCGCCCGCAGCGGGCCCGTCGGCCCGGCACCCGCCGTTTCGCCAGAATTCCCTGCTCTCCAGATTCGCGCTGACCCCAATCCCTGCTTTCTGCTAGTTTCCGAAACGCTGGGTCACGGTCGACCTGGGCCGGGGGGAACTGCCCCGTTACGGGGTGCGAAGGGAGTCTCGCCCGACATGTCTGTGGATCGCGATGGTGGCCTGTGCTGGTGGCTGTGGGCGCTGTGTTGTCTGGGCATTTGCCTGCTGACGACACCTGTCTGTGCCCAGCGCGTTGCGGGTGAGCTGGCCGATCCCGTCTTCACACCGACCCCTCTGCAGGATGATGCGCAGCTGCACGACGTGCATCTGCTGCCCGGCGGACAGGCGTGGGCGGTGGGAGAGCATGGCACCATCTGGCACAGTGCCGACGGCGGAGCGCGCTGGAGGCTGCAGCCCAGCGGCACGTCGGCCCCGTTGCACGCCGTCTGGTTCATCAACCGCCGGGAAGGCTGGATCGTGGGAGGAGAGACCGAACCGGTCACTCACCGCAGCCTGGGAGTGGTGCTGCACACCACCGATGGAGGCCTGACCTGGGACCAGCTCTGGCCGCGCCCCAGCGACCCGATCGAGGGGGTTCCCCGGAAACTGGCCACGGCGCAGACACCCGCCCCGGGAGGATCATTCCAGTTTCAGCCTGGGACCAACCTGAAACCCTCGGTCGCGACCGACGCAACCGCAGCGGGCAGCTCGGGGGGAATTTCGCCCGCCCCGACCTCCCCCGAGACCCCCGGGGCGGACCTGGTCACCCATCTGCCCCGGCTGCGCCGGGTGCGGTTTTTTACCTCCAAGCTGGGTTTGGCCGCCGGGGCCGCTGCCGATTCCGATGGCGGAGCCGTCTACCAGACCGCAGACGGGGGGCAGTCGTGGAAGCTGCTGGGGCAGGGGACGGAAGGAGAATGGCTGGCGGGTGATTTCGCCAATCCCGACAGTGGCGTGGTGGCGGGGGCCCGCGGATCGACCGCCCGGCTGCACGACCGCACGCTCGACGCGAGCCGCCGTCCCAACATCGGCGACCGGGGGCTGTACGATCTCGCCATGCTAACCGCCCAGCGCGGCTGGCTGGTGGGGGACGGGGCTCTCATCCTCACCACCACCAACGCGGGGCTGGTCTGGGAAGCCCCGGAGAATTCGCCTCCCTCCGACATCCGGCATCTGTTCGACTTCCGGGCGGTGGCTTGCCGGGGGAGCCATGTCTGGGTTGCCGGGGAGCCGGGAACCTTCATCTGGCATTCCCCCGACCAGGGAGAGTCGTGGCATGCACAGCCGACGGGTGTGGTCGCGCCATTGACCGCCGTGACCTTCGCCGATGAAGAGACCGGCCTTGCCGTGGGGGCGTTTGGGCAGATCGTCCAGACCACCGATGGGGGAGCGACGTGGACCGTGATCCGCGGTGCGGGGCGGCGGGTCGCGTTCTGGCAATTGCACGGGCACACCCGCCAGGTGCGGCTGGCGCTGCCGGTCGAGTTCTCGGGCGACATGGGCTATCGCAGTCTGGTCGAGGTTTTGGCCCGCGAAGACACCGGGCAGGCAGGGGAGTTCTCGCGCGACTTTCCACTGCGGCTGGCCGAGGCCACGACCCGGGCGGGGGGCTCGGCCGCCCACACCGCCTGGCAGTTCCCCCTGGCAATTCCCGGTCTGGAGCGCGACCACGACCGGTTGCTGAAGGAATGGAACCGCCGCAATGAAAACCGGTTTGAGGAACTGCTCAAGCTGCACCTCGTGCGGCAGATTCGGACCTGGCGTCCCAGTGTGATCGTGCTGGATGAACCGCGTGACCCGCTCGCGAAACTGATCGCCGCGACCGTGATCACCGCGGTCGAGCAGGCGGCCGACGCGACCCAGTGGCTCTCGTTGCATGAGGACGCGGGGCTGGAGGCCTGGAAGGTCAACCGCGTGGTGCAGCGTGTCGCTGTGGGAGAGCATGCGCCGATCGAGATCGAGCGGCACCGGCTGTTACCCCACATGGGAATCTCCAACACCCTCGCCACGCGGCAGGCCGAGAGCCTGCTGTGGACCGAGTCCGCGACCGCGGACGATCGGCCCGCCTGGAAGATGATCTGGCCCAGCCGTTCTCCGGTCGCTGGATCGGACCGCGGAGGCCTGCTGGGGGGGTTGGGAATCACGGCGGGTTCCGCCGCCCGCCGACAGCCCCGGTTGATTGACGAAGAGTCGGTGCTGGCGGCGAATGAGCGCGCCAAGCAGCAGCGGAATTTCGCGGCGATTGCCGAGCGGGCCCTGGGGGACCGGGCCCAGGCAAGCCAGCTTCTGGCCGAGTTGCCGCAGGTGCTGCGTGATCTGCCGGATCCCCAGGGGGCCGCCTCACTGGCCCGGCTCGCGCAGGACTATGCCGGTGTGGGCCAGTGGGAACTGGCCGAGCTGACGCTGCTGGAACTGGTCCGCCGCTATCCGCGTCAGCCCGAGGGGTTGGCCGCGATGCGGCAACTGGTGCAGTGGTGGTCCAGCAGTGAACTGGCCTGGCGGCGGCTGCGCCGGGCGGCGACGAAGCAGGTGCGGCTCGCCTCGAATACCGACGCCACCCGTCAGGCGCTCGACGAGGCTTTCGACATGCTCAGCCGCCAGTCGCAGAACAACAACCTGGAGATCTTCGGCACGGTCTTCGAAATGGATGACACCCCGCCCTCGAAACAAAAGAAGACGACGGGCCGGGTGGTGACCGCCGGAGGGGATGGACTGGCCCTGGTGGATGCCGGCGAACTGCGCGACTATCAGGGGCAATTGCGGTACTGGCATTCGCAGGCAGCGCGGATGGCACGGGAGCTGGCCGGGCGCGCCCCCGATCTGGCAAGCCAGCCGGCGGTGCAGTTGCCGCTGGCGTCGCTCTACCGCTCGCAGGGTTTTTATACCCAGACCGACGAGATTTACAGCCGCCATTCGGGGGAGGGGAACCCCCCCCTGTGGCGCCGCGCGACGGCGGTTGAAGAGTGGATCACGTCGACCATGGCCCCGCCCGAGTTCCCGGCTGCGGTCTGTGCCACGACCAGTGAGCCGCCGGTGCTCGATGGCGTGTTGTCGGATCGTTGCTGGCAGCAGGCCAGCCCGCTGTTTCTGACGCCGCTGGCAACTTCCGTCACATCGCGCGCCACCACCCCGGCCGAAGACGCCGGGGCGCGTCCGCTGACGTTTCTGTCGCATGACGGCGAGTATCTCTACTGGGCCGGTTCGCTTCCCCGGTTGCCCGGCGCTCGCCCCGACCGCCCGGGAGCGAAGGGACGTCGGCACGACCTCGCCTCGGACGATCTCGACCGCGTGGTGTTGCTGCTCGATCTCGACCGCGACTTCCACACGAGCTACCGCTTTACGGTCGATCAGATCGGGGAGACGGCCGACCTGTGTCTGGCCGACGGCCGGTGGAATCCCAAATGGCACCTGGCGATCGCCGCCGACGAAACGCACTGGCGGTTCGAGGCGGCCATTCCGTGGCGCGAGCTGACCCCGGTCGCTCCGGGGCCACTCACGCATTGGCTGGTGGGGATGGTGCGGGTGGTTCCCGCCGTGGGGGCCGCCAGTTGGGCCCAGCCGGCACTGCCCATCCCGCACCCACAAAGCCTGGGACTGCTGCGCTTCGAATGAAAAAGGTGTCAGGAACCTTTTTCCTTGACATCGACATCGGAAGTGCGATAGCCTGACTTTCATGGGAAGACCTTTGCGTGCAGCCGTCGGCGGGATGGTGTATCACGTCCTCAATCGGGCGAACGCCCGGATGACGATCTTTGAAGAGGAGGGGGATTACCTCGCATTCTTCAGGATTCTTGCCGAGGCCCGGGAACGGGTCGATATGCGGGTGCTCGCCTGGTGCGTCATGCCCAATCACTGGCATCTTGTGTTGTGGCCCCGGCAGGACGGCGATCTCTCGGATTTCACCGGCTGGCTGACGCTGACGCATACCCAGCGGTGGCACGCGCACCGTGGGTCGGCTGGGAGCGGCCACCTGTACCAGGGGCGCTTCAAATCGTTTCCGATTCAGGAGGACGATCACTTTCTGACCGTCTGCCGGTACGTCGAACGCAACGCGTTGCGGGCGAACTACGTGACACAAGCCGAGGCGTGGCCTTGGGGAAGCCTGCACGCCTTCACGCAAAAGGGGCCGCGTGCCGACCTGTTGACTGCCTGGCCGATTCGTCGTTCCAGCAACTGGGTGCAGCACGTCAACGCTCCACAGACGGAAGCCGAAGTGGCTGCGATCCGCAAGGCGATCCAGCGCGGGTGCCCCTACGGCGATGGCCATTGGACACAGCGGACGGCGACGGAATTGCAGCTGGAATCGACGCTCATTCCCCGTGGGAGACCCAAGAAACCTCGCCCCACTCACCAATAAAGGTTCCTGACACCTTTTTTAGGATGACACCCTTTTTAGGACGGTTCAATCCAGGCGATGGACTCACCGGTCTCGACGGCGAAGTCGACCGGTTTGAGGGGGCCGCGAATGCGGCCCCGGCAGGGGGCGGAGAGATCGCAGGTGGCCCCGCCGATCAGCAGTTCGGCGACCGGTTCGTCGAGCTCGACCCGTTCTCCTTCCTGGGCGTACCAGCTGGAGATCCGCACAATTTCTCCGGACGCACCAAGATCGGGAACCAGCAGGGGAATGGCCATGATGCTCGCTGCGGTCGGTCGCCTGATTGGGAGGGTGACAGGGAGTTGCGGAAACCGGTTCCAGCGGGTCACGGTGTTCTACCTCCCACCTCTGGTCTTACGTTGGTGACACCGGCAGCGCCAAGTCCCGGGCGGGGACGAGGTCGAGATCGGTGCGCGGGGTGGGGGTGAGGGGCGGATTGGTCCGATCCGCCGGTGCGGGGCCTGCGACTGGGCTTGCGACTGGGGCCGGGGCGGGGCGGGTCAGGCTGAGGACGATCCCCAGGGAGAGCAGGGTGACGACGAGGTTCGTTCCGCCGTAACTCAGCAGAGGGTGAGGAATTCCCTTGGGGGGGACCAGGGCGGTCACCACCGCGACGTTGATGGCCGCCTGCAGCAGCACCTGGGTCAGCAGGGAGGTCGCCACAATCGACTCGTAGCTTCCGGAGGCCAGCCGGTTGATCAGCCGCAGCCCACAACCGTACAGAAGCACCCAGATCACCAGCACCGCCACGGCACCCACCAGACCCAGTTCTTCGCCAATTACAGCGAAGATGAAGTCGGTGTTGGCTTCGGGGAGGAAGCTGAGTTTTTGCTGGCCACGCCCGATGCCGGTTCCCCAGATCCCGCCAGCGGCCAGCGTCACGAGGGACTGCTTGAGATGCCAGGGGGCCTGCGTCCAGTCGCTCCAGGTCGCCAGGAAGTCGTGGACCCGGCGCAGTTGGTACGACTTGTTCAACACCACCAACACGACGCCGGGAATGGCGACCGAGGCGCCTGCCGCGAAATACCTCAGGGGCCAGCCACTTAAAAAGAGCGTCAAGCCGCCCCCCACCAGCACGAACAGACTGGTCCCCAGGTCGGGCTGTTTCATGATCAGCGGAACGGCCACGAGCAACGGATAGACCACCGGCAGGACCCCTCGCCGCCAGTCGTGTAAGGCGGTCCGTTTTTTCTGGGCCAGCAAGCCCACCATCAGGGGGATGGCCAGCTTGGCCAGTTCCGAAGGCTGAAATGACAACCCGGCGACGCGAAACCACCGCCGGGCCCCCTTGACCGAGGACCCCACGCCCGGAATCAGCACCAGCACCAGCAGCACGATGGTGATCGCGAAGAACGGCGGGGCGATGCGATACCAGGTGCGGGCTGGCAGGGCGGCCGCGAGGCAGGCGGCGAGCACCCCGGTCGCCGCATACACCAGGTGCTTCGAGAGATAGATCTCGTCGAGTTGGCTGGGGCGCGACGTGCCGCTGGCGCTGTGCACCATCAGGGTGCCCAGACCCAGCAGCACGGCCACGAGGGCCACGAGCAGCCTCCGCTCCGGTTCCATGAGAGGCGGAATCGGCCGAATGAGGTCCTGCAGTGGAAAGCCGGGCTGGTTGTAGCGGTTGTGGCGACTGGGGACCGGTGTGCGGAAATTGGCTGCTGGTTGGCCCGGGGTCACTCGCGGCCGGTGTAGACCCGGGTGTCGGGATGAGCCTGTTTCCAGGTCCCCCAGGACGTCTGTTCGAAGGGCAGTTCCGGCAGGGGGATGGACTCGGATTTCTGGGAATGGCTCTCGCCATTCACAAGCAGTTCCTGGGTTTGGTCGGCCCGCCAGCCGCCCAGTTGGATCATTGGCAGCGGCTGCTCACTTCCGCCGAACACCCGGATCGTCATGGTTCGGCCGCAGCACGAAACCACGACCGGTTTTTCCCCCGAGTTGTCATGCAGCAGCGACCGCTGCACTGAGCCGGAAAATGCCGCCAACACGTAGGCCCGGGGCTGATCGTCGACCATCACTCCGAGGATGGGTTCCGTGTCGGGAATGGAGAGCCCCTCCCCCGCGATCAGGTTGTGGACGACCGTCCCATCGCTCAGGAACTGGCTTTCCGTGTAGCGGGGGCCATTGGCGGGGCTCTGCATGAACTTCCAGGTCACCCAGCCCGCACCCACCATTCCGGCGAGCACAAACGAGCCAAAAAATGCGGGCCAGAACCAGTTGCGGAGCACGGCAAATCTCGCGGGGCGGAGGAAAAATCGACTGAGCTTCTGGCTCGATTGTATGCCTCGGCGAAAACCGGGCAAAGCACAGACGGCCCGCCGTTCGGGGGGGACGCCGCCAGACATGCCCGAGCGGGGGCTGGCGCGGCTGAATCGCGACGCAACGTCCGGTTGAGACTCAGGCCAAAAGTTCCGGCAAAGCACCGAACTGAGCGGGGGTCTCCTTCAAGCCGGGAGAGCGGTTGAATGTCTCGCGCGGGGCCCCGGCGGCATGCAGCAGGGTGCAGTAGAGGGCGTTGATGAGGGGATTGGAGAGGGCCCCCACGGCCGGTTGTCCATAAAGTGGGTTGGCCGAGACGCCTCCTGATGCCGCAGCGACCGACAACGGAAACGTGACGACCTGTCCAGCCGCGATCCGGCCGCCCCAATCTCCCACGAGGACCACCGGCCAGTTCTCGCCGTGGGTATGTTGTCGATTGGCACTGTCGCTCGAAAACACCAACAGTGTGTTGTCGAGCATGGTTCCCGGCGTTCCATCGGGCCGGGGCTCGGGAACGGCCTGCAGCTTCGCCAGCAACCGGGCGGCCTGGCCCGCCAGGAAGTGGTGGTATCGGGCCAGGACCTGCCAGCCGGGGAGGTTCAATTCCGGGTCCGACTCATTGTGCCCCAGCGAGTGGGTTCCATGGTTGGAGATGCCCGAGTAGGTCGTTTCCAGACCGCACAACCCTGAGGCGATCGTGACGACATTCGTCAGTCCGGCAATCAGCGCCGCGGCGGCGATCTCGCATTGCCCGGCGGCGATCTCGGTCATGATCACGGGAGGTTTCCCGGGCAACCGGGGGGCGTGACGGGCCAATTCGCCCCGGTCGCGCCGTTCAGCCAATTGGTCGTTGCGCTCAAAGAGGGAGTCGAGCGCTTCGACATGCTGATCGAGCGCCTCTTGTTCGGGACCGGCGATCTGCGACCGCAGCCGTTTGACATCCCCGGCAATGAAGTCCAGCAGTTTTCGCCGTCGCGCAAAGTCGTTCGCCTGAGCTCCCACGCTGCCGAACAGCGACTCGTATGCGATTTCGGGGCGCAGAAACGACGCGATGGGCCGGCCCGGCCCCCAGCCCGAGGAACAGCGCGCCGTGGCCTGGCCGATGTTCTGGCGGTTATTCGCGGCAATGCCCAACGCCAGCAGTGGAAACACCGCGGGTTGGGCCTTGCCCAACGCGGCGTCGATCGATTCCCCCACCACCGAGGTCGACTTGGAGGCGCTGGGGAGACCGGAGAGCGCGCGGAAACCTCCGCCGTGATCCGTACGCAGGTGATGGCCCCGCAGTCCCTGGATGACCGTCAGCCGATCCTGGAATGGCTGCAACGGCTCGATGTCGAACGGCAGCGTGAGCCCCCGGATGGGGGTCCGGGTGGTGTTGGCCGTCTCCTTGAGGGGCAGGTCCACCGGTTGGGCGGCCGACTCGGGAAAGCCGTTGTCGAACAACAGAAACACGATCCGCCGGGGGGGCACGTACGTCCCCGCCGCCTGGGCCGAGAGCCGGGTGAGCAGCGGGGCCAGCACGAGACCGGCAGTCCCGGTGGAAACCCCTTTCAGAAAGCGGCGTCGGGCCAACTCGGGCATGGGGAAATCCAATTGGGGATTTGGCATCAGCGGTCTGCCCTGGAGGGATGTTTCGGCTGGGGCGACGCCGCCGGGCCCGTACGCATCAGAAACGCGTCGGAGGTCAGCAACGAGGCAATGAGGGCACGCATGCTGCCCCCCTGGCTCGTATAGGCCTGGTGGGCGGCCATCAGCGCGGGGCCGTCGGCATAGGTCTCATTCCGGCCGAGAAAGAACCGGAAGGCGTGTCTCACAAAGACCTGTTCGACCAGCGTCGAGTTCGCGAGCTTGCGGATCAATTCATAGGGATCGCGCACGGGGCCATTCAGCGCGGGGTCGAGTGCCCCTTCGACCGCGCCGCGGGTGTCGAGTGGGACCTGTTTGTAAAGGACCTTCTGGGTCTGTTCGGCGGGGACGGGACGGCCTTGCCGCCTGGCCCGGAACAGATCCCGTTGTCGCAAACGGTCGGTGGCCGCCTGGTCGACAACTTGCTCCGTGGTCCGAAACCGGCCGAAATGGTCGAATTGCTCGAAGGGCAGGCCAAGCGGGTCCATCGCCTGGTGGCAGTTCCAGCAATACGCCTTGCGGGTCACGCTCATGCGGTCGCGGAGTGTCCGGTGCGGCTCGTCGGGAAGCATCGCGTCGACGGTGATGGGGACTTCGGGAATCGAGCCCCCCAGCAGGCGTTCGCGGATCCACCGGCCGCGGTGAATGGCATGATTGTCGAAGTTGCCCGAGTGGGCGACAAGCCACGCGGGATGTGTCAGCAGACCCCGTCGATGCGAGGCCGGCATCTCGTAGGGGACATCGGGCGACCAATCACCCCGGGTCTGAAACCTGAGTTCATAGATCGCCAGGGTGACAGGGACCGCCCCGTACTTCTGGAAAGGGGTTTCGGGAGGGGTCGTCGACGCGGCGAACCGGGTGTTCAGATAATAGGCGTCTTTGTCGAAACGGCGGGGGTCGAAGGTGAGTGCGAAGGTCTTGTTGGTGGTCAGCAATTCGCGCAGCACATCGCGGTCCCGTGCGAGCACCCAACCGACCAGCCGATCGGCATCGGTGACAAAGAACGTGGGGGCCCACGCCGGGATGCCGTGGGCCCGCTGTGTGCGTTCGTCCTTGAAGACATCGGGGGCCGACCCGTAGCCGAAGTAGTCGCGAAAGAACCGCACCACCCGGGGCTTGGCGATGGTGTCGTCGGCGAGGATCCGCGCGACCTGCCGTCGGACCTCGTCGACGGTCGACAGCCGCCCCTCCGCGGCCGCCGTGGCCAGGATCGCATCGGGCTCGCGGTCGGTCAGGGTCAATGAGATCGAGCGGGCCAGATCCCCGGGGGGAGGCCACCCGCGCGCCGCGCCCCCCGCCGGTCGTTCAACGCGGTAAAGCACCGTGGGGTGGCACAGCACCGCCGTCAGGAACTGCTCCATCCCGGCCTGGGCCACGCCATCTCGCAGCTCGGTGGTCAGGAAGTCGCTGTAACGGATGACTTCGTCGGCATCGGGACGGCGGCCCAGCAGAAGTTCAAAGGCGGTCGTGACTGCGGCGGTCACCTGATCCGCTGTGGCTGCGGCTCCCAGGCTGACCACCTTGGCCAGGGGGGCGTATGGTTTCGTCTTGAAGGGGCGATCGGTCAGCAAATAGCGGGCGATCCTCTGGCACGTCCGCAGATGCATCTCGATTTCGGCCTCACTGAGCCGGTGCGAACTCGAATAGTCGGGAAACGACCAACCGGACTGCAGTTGCCACGGAGGTGAAAGATCCCGCAGCGACGCGCTGGCTTCCTTCCCCAGCCGGTCGAGGAAGGACTCGTAGGCGTCGTCGCTGAGCCGCCAGACCCGGCTGGGGGTGGCGGCGTCTCCCTCGGCCCGGCCCGAGAACAGGAACTGATGATCGACCCAGTTGCCATGGGACGACAGCCGGGCCTGCGACTCGTCGACCGGAGAGCCAGTCTCGGCCAGAAGCGTGCGGATCCGGGCCAGGGCCCCGCGTCGTTCAGCCAAGGCAGGCTGCTCTTCGTCGGCCGGGGGCATCTGGCCGCTTTCCAGTTGGTCGTAGACCCGTTTCCAGACCGCCAGATCGTCTGGCTGGGTGGAAGCCACCGACAGCGTGTCGAGCCGCACGGACCCGGCAGAATTGCCCGAGGCATGGCAGCCGTGGCAGTATCTGGTCAGGAACGGAGCGAGCTCCGCTGCGTCCGCTGCCGGGCCCAGCAAGCACAAGAGCGGGGCCAGACCCGTCCAGACGACCAGGCAAGTCCCGCGAGCCAACCCACAAATCCGACCCGGTGTCATGAGCGTCTCAAGGGGAACCGCCTGCGCAACGGTCGAGAACCAACCCGCTTCAGGAACCGCAAATTATGGGAGGAGTCGTCGCTCCTTCACAAGGGGGAAGTGTTCCCGGGGTCGTGTTCCCGTCCGGCGGGAAATGTCGGGTCAGTCTGGGCACCGGGTACCGGCCAGCCTTGTCGGGAGGGCCATGAGATGGCTCGCTCTCTTTCTGGGCCGGGGGAGGTCTGGGGGAGGAATGGCCCCACTGGCACGTTCGGGAGAGCGAGGACGGTAACGTCTTGGCGACAACGGCATTGTTTGTCTGATCGCAAAAAAAGACGTCGCGCACCAGGCGGGTTTGAGACCGGCTGCGGCTGGATTCCGCACGGTGTTCGCCTTCGCCGCCAAACTGGGCAAATTGGGCCGCTTTGGGCGGGGGCCCGAGACTGGTTTTTCGCCGAGATCCCCGTTGACAGACTTTGGGGTTCGGAATACCGTCCCCGCCCCCTCCTCTCTCCCACTTCCCCCTCGAGACCAACCCGGCTGACTGCTTCCCCTCACAGCGGGAAGTCTGCCGGTCACCCCGGTTGGATTCGGATCACACCACGGATTCACGTGCGAATGGAGTCGCCGATGAGTGCCGATCGCCCACAGACCGATCGCTCACAGGATGGAGCGCCCGCCGCGGAACGTTCAATTCCCCTGATTGACCTTGTCGCCCAACACCGGGAGATCGCTCCCGCGGTGCTCGACGCCGTCCAGAAGATCTTTGCCGAACAGAGATTCATTCTCGGCGACGAAGTGGCCGAATTCGAACACGATGTTGGCAGTTACTGCGACGCCCGCGAGGCCATCTCGTGCGCCTCCGGAACCGACGCCCTGCTGCTGGCTCTGATGGCGCTCGACATCGGGCGGGGTGATGAAGTCATCACCAGTCCGTTTACTTTCTTCGCCACCGGCAGCAGCATCGCCCGCGTTGGTGCCCGCCCCGTCTTCGTCGACATCGACCCGGTCAGTTTCAACATCGATCCCCGGGCGGTTGAAGAGAAGATCGGGCCCCGCACCCGGGCGATCATGCCAGTGCACCTCTTCGGCCAGTGTGCCGAGATGGAACCTCTCTGCCGCATCGCCACCCGGTCGGGTCTGTCGATTGTCGAAGATGCCTGTCAGGCGATCGGGGCCGAGTACCAGGGGCGCCGGGCCGGTGTGCTGGGAAGCGTCGGCTGCTTCAGTTTCTTCCCCACCAAGAACCTGGGGGGCGCCGGCGACGGCGGGCTGATGACCACCGACGATCTGACCCTCGCCAAACGCCTGCGCCGATTGCGCGTGCATGGCGATGCGGGTCAGTATGAACATGTTGAAGTGGGCATCAACAGCCGGCTGGATGCCCTGCAGGCGGCCGTCTTGCGGATCAAGCTGAAGTCGCTCGACCAGTGGACCCTCGGCCGCCAGCGGAACGCCCGCCGGTATGCCGTGCTGTTCCAGGAGTACAACCTGCTGGATGCGATTGAACTGCCGGTGGTTTTGCCGGGCCGTCGGCACGTCTACAACCAGTACTGCGTGCGGGTGCTGGACGGCCGTCGCGACCAGGTGCTGAAGTCATTGCGGGAACAGAAGGTGGGATGCGCCATCTACTACCCCAAGCCGCTGCATCTGCAGACCTGCTTCGCCGATCTGGGGTACAAGGCGGGCATGTTGCCCCATTCGGAACGGGCGAGTGCCGAGGTGTTGGCACTGCCGATTTACGCCGAGCTGTCGGCTGATGACCAGGAACAGGTGGTGCGGTCGATCGCGCGGGCCCTGGGACGGACGCCGAAGCGTTCGCTGCAGAGCGTGTTGGCCGGCCCCAACCGTCGTCCGGGAGTTCCCGCTCCACTGGTCCGTTACAACACCGAAGAGTAGCCCATCCCGACGGGTTCGCTTCGTTCTGTCGACAATCCGGTCCTGGGTGGTGCGCCGTTCTGCGGCACCACCCGGGACCGTTGTATTTTGAAGAGGTCCCGCGCGGCGGATGCCCAACGCGGCAAAGGCCCCGAGTCAGCGTACGGCTCCGCCATTGGCGTTGATGACCTGCCCGGTCAGATAGCTGGCTTCATCACTGCAGAGGAACCGGGCGAGATTCGCGAGGTCTGCGGGGGTTCCCCAGCGGGCCAGCGGAGTTTCGCGCAAGACCCGTTGCTGCCATTCGTCGCGGGCCTGTTCTCCCCAGGCCGTCTTGATCCAGCCGGGGGCGATGCAATTGACCCGCACCCGGGGGGCCATGCTGACCGCCAGGCTGCGCGTGAAGCCCATGATGGCGTTTTTGGCGGTCGCGAAGAGTTCGCCCGAGGCTCCTTCCATGCCCCGGTCGGCCTGGTCCCAGCCGATGTTGAGGATGACCCCTCCGCGGCCGGCATTCATCCGTTCGGCCACCTCCCGCCCCAGCAGCACGGTGGCCCGCACGTCGATGTCCCACAACAGACGCAGTTTTTCGGCATAGGGGAGGCGAGCCTGGTCTCCGGTCAGCAGATCGACCCCGGCGTTGTTCACCCAGATATCGACGGAGTTCACTGCCGCCCAGGCCTGTTCGATGAGGGGGCGATAGGTTTCGGCATTGGCGAGGTCCGCCTGCAGCAGCGTGGTGGCGGCTCCCAGGTGTTGGCATTCGCGAGCGGTTTCCTCGGCCCCCGCGCGATTGGCCCGGTAGTGAAGCAAGACCTGGGCCCCGGCGCGGGCGAATTCGAGGGCAATCGCCCGGCCAATGCCGGATGATGCACCTGTGACCAGCGCCCGGCGTCCAGAGAGGGAACAAAAGGGCAGAGAATCGACGTGGGAGGGCATGGACCCAAACCGTAAGAGGAGGAGCAGTGCCGGGCCGTCGCTTGCGGGACAGGCCGGGGGAGGGGAGCCAAAACTTCGGCAAAAGCCAGATCAGACGCCACTGCCGAGAGAGTCTGAGAGCCGATCGATGGTTGGTCAATCGACGGGTCGTATGGTGTTCTTGTGATCATTTCCGCCAATTGACGTTCCCCTGCCGTGTGTTAGAATTGGGTCTCACATGAAGTCGCGTTGATGGACTGTCGCCGTGTTTCTGCGGCGTTCTCTGATCCCATCTTGAGTGCAGCCTGATCGCGCGACGGCAAGTGATGTGCAGGGCCTGTGGTTCCATGGGCCGGCACCGGTTCCTGTCTGAAGTTGTCTCCACAGTGCATCACCCAGGTTGACTCGGCCGTGTGGCTGGATCGCAGAGGGTCTTTCTCCATTCGGGAGAGGCTGCTGCTGGCGGTCTGGCTGTTCGTCGGTGGGTCATTCCTGGGGCGCATGTCGGAAATTCATCATCTGGGCAAATCGCTCAGGGAAGTGCTGTTTGCCAGATTCATTTTCAAGTGTGGATGGCGCTGCGGGGTCAGATGGCCGCGCGGATCATCCCCCCCGGACTCCGGGAAGAAAGATTGAGGATCCCATGATTTCGAACACTTTGGACCCGGTAGCGGGCCCCCCCTCTGTGACCGAGATGCCCGAGCGTCTCGAGAAGAACCTGGTGCAGGTCTTCAAGCTGCTGTCTGACGAAACGCGGCTGCGGATCCTGTACTACCTCTCGCAGGCGGGAGAGATGCACGTGACCGCCCTGTGCGACCGGCTGGGTCAGAGTCAGCCGGCGGTGTCTCACCATCTGGCGCTGCTGCGGGTCTCGGGCCTGATCGAAGCCCGCCGCGATGGCAAGCACAACTTCTACTCGGTGAAAACTGGCCATTTCCACCAGTTGATGGTGGATCTGCTGGCCGCTTTCGGCGAGCAGGGGGAAATCAAGTTCGAAGACTTCGTCGTTTCCCAGACACGGTAGTTTCGCCGGGGCGACCGCCCCTCCGCGACGGGACCTGGCCGGGCCATCCGCCCGGGGCCAAGTTCGACCGAAGCGTTTTTCAGACCCCGTTCAGCAATTCACCTGAACGGGGTTTTTCTGTGGTCTCCGCCCGCTTCCCTTGGCGCGGGCCGTGCAGTACACTCCGGGCATCTGTCCAAACCTGCCAGCTCCCTCGGGCTGGCACATTTTTTGCGCTTCGCAAGGTTCGGATCCCGGCACGGGCCTCCGCTCCTTCGAGCCTGCGACGACAGTCGCCGTTGTTTGCTCACCCACATCATGGATTGCACCGCGAAACTCGCCCTGGAAGATGGCCAGGTGTTTGCCGGGCGCGCCTTT
>Ga0315901_10002544_pt1 | contig 24998 bp, 47 predicted proteins | sample LakEriMetagenome_10_FD_203761 | JGI IMG/M metagenome (GOLD analysis project Ga0315901, IMG submission 203761) | Freshwater fungal communities from buoy surface, Lake Erie, Ohio, United States - Buoy 2 MA116 | ecosystem: Environmental > Aquatic > Freshwater > Lake | place: USA: Lake Erie, Ohio... | reverse complement strand
GTTTGGCGTAACTACGGGTATTCAAATGCACTGAATGCGCCACATCTCGCGCTAGGAACAAATGACCTACGAAATCTGCCGCCTTCATTGCATTTCTCCGCCCTGCATGGGCATTTCTTCCATGGGCATCATTGTTTCACGTGGAACCATAGGCGCGACCAAATCGCCGCTTGACAGCATACCGGAAAGTGTGCCCATCACAATATCTTGAATTTGCTGTTCGTTGAGCGCAGGGCCAACGGTTTTGAGGCGATCCGTCTCAGCCTGGTACGCTTTGACTTCAGCCTCAAACTCTTTGACCTGAACCTCGCGGGCTTCCATCGACTGCTGGACGTTCTGCAACATGCCGAACATCTGCTCCATCTCAGCGCCCATCGCTTGAATCTGCTGCTGCGCGGCCTGTAGTGCCGGGTCTTCGTCAGAGGCTTCGAGCAACTTCGGATCAATCGTCTTAGCCAAACGCTGCGCAATTTCCTGCGCACCTGGCCAATCCATGTTCTTGACGAAGAGGTCGCCCGCCACAGCCCAAAGCTGCGGGTTCGCCTGCAAGATTTCGCCCATCGCCGCCATCGCTTCCTGCCGCTTCGTGTAGTACGAGGGGCCGGTCGTGACCGCTACGTCGTACTTGCCGACGGACGGGTTGTAAATCTTCTCAATGACGATACCGGCCTGATCGACGATCTTGCGAACCGGCTCTTGCTGCATCGGGTTGATGCGCACCGTCGAAGTCTCGCCGTCGATGCCGATAATCCGCGCAATACGCTGGGTATCGTAGATTTTTGGGATTAGGTCAACGAGTTGACGCGTGACATAGCGAATGGCGCGAGCCAGGTTATCGACGTAATGGTATGTGCCTGTGTCGCCTTGCCGTTCACGCGCCAAGATGGCTCGACCCGACCGCTCGTTAGACGTAGCGCCCAGAGACGAATCATATTGTCCCGTTGTCGCTTTGATGTCATCCGCTGCGCCCATCTTCGCCTGAATAAGCCCGGTTTGGGCCAAGGGCGGCGGCGCACGCTGCGGCAGGGGCAGAACAGCGCCCTGACCATCGGTGACATCCGGGTTGACTTCCAAGTACGGCCAGTTGGTCGTATTGGCGGTCTTCCACTGTTGTTCATAGCCTTCAAACTGCCCGCCATAGCCGATAAACGGCGCTTTGGGGGCCAACGCCAGCATCTCCGCCTCTTGAGATACCCAATAGTTGTACATGCGCTGGGCGTCCTTGGCGTTACGCACAAGGCCCGACACATAGAGGCGACCTTCAACTTCAAACTCGTTTCCGATGACGCGAACGACCGGGATGTATTTACCCGGCCAATCCGCCTCTTCCAGAATTTCATACCCGTTCGTCTTGACCCATTTGATCTTGACGACATCGACTTCGCGGGTACGGATAGGCTTTAGGCCCATCATCTCGATCTGCTTGGCTTCCGGCGACCCGGCAAACGCCGTCTGGTTCCCCGGATACAGGTTTAACGTCGCTTTGGAGTGTTCTTTGTAGAAATACTCCGCGATACGCACCGTATCTTCGTTGATCCACTGCGAAAGTGCGGCATCGCCCACGCCACGAATGGCAATAGACGAGATCGGTTCAGCAGTCGGGAACATGCGCTCAAAGTCGGTCTTAGGCACATCTTCGGTGATGAAGCACCACTCCGCGTCCGACCCGCAGGGGTCTTGGATCATCGGGTCCATGTAAACGCTAAACGAATTGCGAACGCGTCCAATTCTCAAGTCTTGGTCAAACGTGTTCTCGTCGCAATATTCCGTCAGGATGCGGATATAGCCTTCGCCGTAGGTGACTTGGTTGTCACAGGCGGTGTCGTAAGCCACATCGGCATCCGAGATGTACTCAATGTGCCGCACGATGCCGTCGAATACTTCGGCGACCTCAATATCGGCTTGGTCATCAACCGGAATGACTTTGCCCGCAGGGCGATTCTGGCGCTGATCGTTCGTGACCTGGCGCACATGCTGCGGGAGCTTGTTGATCGTCAAGCACGGACGCGCATTGATCGTTTGGCCCTGCACGGACCCACGGGTTGCCAATACGTCCTGCGGCCACTGCCACTGGTTATCGGGCGATCCCGCCATAAAGCGCAGATCGTCAAGTTCATCCTCGCGGCTATCGGAATACGCCGAAATCGCCGTCGTCATACGCTGACGAGCGGTCGCTAGGATGTCCGCCGGGTCGCGTGATTTTTTACCGCGATCCTCAGGGGTCGCAGAGACGTACCCTGCGCCTTTAATACCAGTGGGGTCGTTGCGTGCCATTATTTACGCTTCTTGCCTTGGGCTCTGCGCTTAACCGAATACGCAATCGCTACGGCCTGCTTGACAGGCTTACCGGCGCGTACTTCGGCCCGCACGTTTTTGCGGAATGCAGCCTTGCTCGGTGACTTAACGAGAGGCATTACGGCATCCGTCTACGCATCGGCGTCGGACGAAACGCAACCGTCGTGCGGATAATGTCCTCATCCGGGCGGCGCATCATGGCAGGGCGCTTCTGGCGCTGCTGCATCTGACGCTGCTCTTCCTGAGAGCCGATAATCATGTCGCCGACGAGGGCGCGTGGGTTAACACCGACAGGCATTCTTGGCATTTACTTTCTCCGTTTAGCGGTTTTGGCAGATTGACGGAACGCTTTGGCCGTCGGTGCGCCTTTTGCACCTACTTTGCGCATTTTTTCGCCCGATCCGGCAGCGATACGCTTCCGTTTAGCGTGAATGTTCGCGTACAAACCTTTTTTAGCCGCCATTAGCTGTTTCTCGCTAAGAATTGACCAGTAATTGAGTGACGATCTAACGGATTGACAACAATCGGGTGCAATCTTGCATGTTCTATGTAATGCATAACACGCAAATTTTCCACTCTATTATCGTGATGTATGCCGTTTATGTGATCGACCTGCTCTCCCGCACCAAGTTGTTTAATAAACGCATTGGCAACAAGTCTATGCACTAAAAATGCTTTGCTAGGCACGTCTCGACATGAGCCATCACGCAAATGCACTTCTTCGTATGGTCGCGTTTTGTTTTTTGCCGTTTTCCGGTGGAGCTTCATGATGCGTTCTGGCATCCATGTTTGGCCCCCACGCTTCGTTTTGCGATACCGAGCAACGGATTTAACGCGGCCTAATGTGCTGACTTGGTACCTCCCTTCATAACCTTTAACATCTGCCCACAATTCAGTTGCAGTTCCATCGACGCATTGATGCCCTTGCACGGCTCCCTCGCGGACTCTTTTTTGCGATAGGAGCCATTCTAGCACAGAAAGACTTTTTACGTCCCGCGTCCGTTTTAGTCTTCGGATTAGGAGCCGGGGCTTTCAATTTGCTGCCCGTAGCGCGGTTATATTTCGCTCGGCCTTTCGCCGTCAATCCTGCGCCCTTAGAAACCGGCTGTTTCTCGCCTCGACCGACCGACAGACTGACCGATTTACGGGCCATTATGCACCCATCCATGAGTTCACGACGCCGCCTTGATACGCATTAACGGTGCGCGGTCGTTCGCGGTATTCGCGATTCGCGACCGGGTAAGCAAACGTACACGCAAGGGCGTCAGCCGCGTCGGGCGACGGCAATCCTCGTGATTTCATTTCCTTTTTGCTTTCCAACTGGATCGAACCTGACGAATTCGGTTTCTGGTGCGGTGCAGAGAGATCAGCTTTCAGTTGTTTATCGTTCGGGATGGATGCGCTTTGCAACCACTCACGCATTAAACCCCACAGTTCTGCGCGTTTATTCGCATACATTTGTGGGGTTTTAGATTTCCAACTGAAATTGACGCCTCTAACGACCTTATACCGCTGCTCTTTTAAGCGGTCAAGAATGCCATACCCCAATCCGCCTTCGTCTAAAACCACCAGCGCGGGTTGCCACTCTTCGATAGCATCAATAATTCGCCCAACCGTTGCCATCGTATCTTCGCCGTTGTAACGACGGACTGCCACCAGATCGCGGCCTTCTCGGACCACGATAACCGTGGAGTCTGCGCCCGTTCGCGCAGGATCGACTCCGATAACTCGTACCGCGTGCGCGTCCTGGTAGCGTGGTCGAGAAACTGCTTGGTCAACAATGCTGGGAGGGATGAACTGGTCGTCGGAGTCGCTCGGGAATTGCCCGTAGACTTCGACTTTCGCTTGCTTTGAGTCCGCGCCGTATTCCGCGATGATTTGCTCGTAGACGCCTTTGTCCGTGTCTTCGACTTCGCGGGCGTCGATGTTTTGGGTTTGCCAGAAGTTTCTTTTCGCATGGAACGCCTCGAAGAAGTAGCCTTCGTTACGACGGGGGTTAGAGAACGCCAACCAGAATCGGTGCGGTGTGTTTTCCGTAAAGAAGCCTGCCGTGACCGACCAAATGGAATCGGGAATACCGGAGGCTTCATCGAAGATCACCATAACGCCTGCCTGGTTGTGGACACCGGCATAGGAGTCGGGGTTTTCTTCCGACCACAAACGACCTTCCACGGACCAATAACGGGTGCCGACTTTAAGGTCGCGCTCAACGAGTTCAGCGATCCATTTAGCGGGCATCACGCGGGTCGCGCTAATCTCAAACCAATGCGAATTGAGCAACAACGCCGCCCACTTGGTGATTTCTGCCCAAGTGACTGAGCGAAGCTGGGCTTCCGAGTTGGCCGACACAATGGTCGTTGAGCCAATCCGGGTCGAAAGCATCCACAGGATTAACCACGACACCAGTGCGGATTTACCGATACCGCGTCCCGAAGCCGTCGCCATGCGCAAGACTTCGTAGGCGGTGGCGGTTTTATTCTTGGCAATGTGCGCAGCAATATCGCGAAGTATCTTGCGCTGCCATTTGCGCGGGCCTTTAAAATGCTCCAGCGGCGTGCCGGGTTTCCCCCAAGGAAACACGAGCAGCACGAACGCTTCCGGGTCGTCTTTAATCTGGGGTGCCCAGACCTTGGACATCAAGAGTTGCTCGTCTTCGGGGCTATAAATCGGCTGTTGCATGGTGCTTAGAGTCTAACTCTAAAAGCCGGTTCGGCGAGTGTTCTAGTGCAGGCGTTTCCTCTCGCAATACTCGGCCCTCGATGACGCGAGACTCCGCCTCTTGCAGTGCCGCAACGATGCTGATTTGCGATTTAATATCGACCTGAACTTGCTGGCGGGCAACCCAATCGTGCAAGTGGGTGAGGAGCGCGAGAGCCGCCTTGCTATCTCCCTCAAGAGCCGCTCCACGCAAAACGGTAGCCGCCTCAACCTCACTGTCGGCACGACCCTTAGCCTCGGCAATGGACGCAGCCTTATCTAACTGCAAAAGCCGACGATACTCTATCGGCAAGAGGCCAGCGGCAAAGGCCATGGCATCACCCTTGAGGCCAAGCTTAGACGCCTCGTAAATCCTCTCCAGAACGTCAGGCGAAGCCTTCAGTTCACGAGGCTCAAAAGGGATCGAACGAAAGGACGGTTCAGTCACCGTTTAGCGGCCTTCTTTTTGGCAAAAGCAGACGTTTCGGCTTCCATGATGTCGTGCAACGCTCGTTCAGCAGCCAAAGCCCGTGCCGTGTCTTTATATCGAGGAAACTGAATCCCCGACTTAATAGCGAAGCGCATGGCCTGCTCAGGGTCGCGGACGGCTCCGTGCCAAAAGGTCGGAATAAGCATTGCTCCCTGATCGTCACCGACGACAGTGCCGTAAAAGGTGGTCAGCGACCCATCCGGGTTCTGCAAGTAAGTACCAGCCTCAAGGTTGCGTCGATGGTAATTCAACGCTTCCTGTTCAGCAGGGGTCGGAACGTAAGTCGCATTCTTGGGCATAAAAGCTCCTCAGACTACCCCAGTAACGTGCAGGGTCATCCTGCCGGGAGGCCGCGATCTCCAACAACCATGGAGCCTGTGTGCCGAGGCGGACATTTGCCTTAGTTTTACAGCAGAACGGGTAACTGGAGATTTCATCCTGCTTTCAGCTTCCTCTCGGTCGCTACGTGCGCACCACGTCAGACGTTGTGGCAAGAAAGATACGGGTAACAAATAGTTTTGTAAATAAAAAAAATAAAAATTGTTCGTGGACCTTACGTACACGTCAACGGTACACAGCCTGGCCCTGTACCCCCTACCCCCACCCCCCCTGTCATGTTGAGATTGCGTCTCATTACTAGGATGTTGCGTAGACGCTACAACCATGCGAGATATTGCATAGATGCAACGTGTTGCGTGGATACAACAGACAGACCATGCAAGGGAATTCCCATAACTATGCTAGGGAAGGTTGTTGCGTAGATACAACAGTCTAAATGAGAATGGGTCTCATGTAGTAAATAGTCATGACTACGGAGGTTCATCTTTTAGATGAGAGAGATTCTATCTCTTATACCTTTTACCCTCTTTTGACTACACGGTAGCGAAAAGCATTGTTTTCCGTGATGTTTCTTGCGTAGTCACCCGTTATCCGCGTGATGGTCACTGACTACGGTTTTCGTGTATTCCGTAAAACAATCCTTTACACTCTCATTCGTTCGATAACCAAACAGTCTTTTATGAGGGTATGACAATGCAACTTGAAACTTACACGAACACGACAACCGGCATGGAATCCGCTGTCATTTATCGTTCGCCAGCGTTACGAACCGGCAACGATCATCCTTACAAGGTTGTGTTGACTGATCTCGATGCAGACATGGTGGCTGGTGTCGTGTTCTTTAATGATTACGACGACGCAAACAAGTTCGCACACGATCTCGTGTTCCCAAAATCTGGTCGAATCCTTGGCCCCGTTTGCGTTCCTGCCATTCCGTAACTCATAAAACAATCTATTAAGAGGGTATCACCATGAGAATTTATGACCGTTTCAACTACGCCGATTACTACCGCAACGCCGAAAAGTATAAGAACTATCGCACTGCGTTGGTTGCGTCCCATGTTTTCACGGAAAACGGCACTAACGATCTACGCCAAGGTGAGTGCGTAGGCATCGCTTATTCCCGAACAGAGTTCAACGGACTCTATAACCGTTTCGAGCCAGTTTATTTCGTCACCGCCAACGGCAACCAATGGGGCGAGATGTTCGCGTCCACGCTTGCCGATTTCGTGCTGTGAGGTGCGCCATGTCATTTTGGAATGTTTACTACATTGGCACAACCAACCTAGCCGTCGCTCGAATCCTTGCGAGATCGGCTCGGGCTGCAATCGCTGTCGCTTCCGAAATGGTGTCAACGCCGACCCATTACTTAACAGCCAAGAGGGTATACCCGTGAACCGCTATTCCTCGCTGCTACTTGCTTTCGCCCTTTGCCTACTTATCGCCGCCCCATGGGTTGAGCCGTCCGCACGTTTGGGGGTCTATCACTTGGGCGTAGCGTGTGCTTTGGGTTTCGGTTTCTTTCGACTATTGAACGACTAACAAACAATCTATTACTGAGAGGTAAACACATGGAACGGACATCGCTTTTAATCGACTGGTCTAAGTCGCGTGGGCAGGGTTCGTATGGCTGGAATATCTGCCGATTAAAGGACACTTACACCGGCAAACGCTACCGCACTTGTGGCGGTGGCTTTGACATGATCGGGACAGTTCTCGGCAACTGGCTTGCCGACCGCTATCAAGACCGGCTGGAGACAATCGCGCACCATGCCGCCTCTTTCAACGGTATGCGCCGCTGCAAGCGAACGGGGCGCATCGTGCTGGACGGCGGTTGCGGTGTTGAGTCCATGCGCCGCATCGCGGAAGCCGCTGGCCTTACCTTGTCACCCGTCCCGAACCGTCGCGGCAATACGGTTGCATTTCTCGCGGAGGCCGCATGATCTCCGCAAGCCCCGCCCCGTGGGTCGTCGGGAGCAACGGCGCAAGCGTAAAGGTGGTCGATTCTGAGGGCAAAGCAGTTTGTATGCTCACCCCTCGCCGCGACCAGTTCAACGGCGACCTTATCGCAGCCGCGCCCGACCTTCTTGCAATTCTTAAAGAGGTGCGCGAAGCATGGCTAGACGGTCGCATGGATGACGTTGGCGGGATTTTGACCGGAGACGTTTGCAGAGACGCCATCGACAGAGCGTTGGGGGTGTAACCGTGAAGCAACCAATTGAGGCAGTCTACGTCCACGGTTTTCGGATGAATGAAATAGGCTCTGAATACTGCGACGCAGACGACAACCCAGACGGCTGGTGCGCTTACGAGCGAACCGTAACCGACGAGGGCGGGACGTTTGACCATGGCGCGGAGATGGACTTTCCGACACTTGACGCGGCCCTAACATGGGCAGAAGGCCGCGCCGCTCTCCATAACTGCCCTATCCAAGTCTATTGAGGGCTAAACCATGAAAAACGCTACACCATCCCGTGAGGAACTCATCGACGCGCTCGTGGCGGAGTCGATCAATTATATCCGCGAAGCCATGCAGCAAGGCGACATCGGATTGCTTGCCGACTACCTTGCTTATGGGTTTGTAGGGTACGAAAAGATGTCGGACGACGATTTATTGCTTGAATATGAAGCCAACGTTAGCGAGGAGTTTGCAGCATGAACGCTAGCGAAACCCGCCTTGCCGATGCCATCGCCGCCGAGGTCATCCGTTTATTGAATCAGCCGAACTCTATCGGGTTGCCCGAAGATGTCCGCGTCAACCTTGCTGTGGTAATGGCGTGCGAAAAGTACCGCGCCGATCCTAACCAATTTTTGGAGGCCGTATGAGCGAATATCGAGACTCAATTGAGCGTTACATGGACGCGGGCTATAGCCGCCACCAAGCGGAGCGAGAGGCCGCAGCCGACGCTATCGGCTACGTTCCGCGCCGTCGCGTCCGTTGGATAGATTCCCGCGATCCTGCCTACGATGACACCGCAGAGGGCGAGGCAAACGACGAAACCTAAAGCCTTGTCAGCCTGTAGCGCATGGGCGACCGTGCGTTATGGGGTGCCAATGTCGGCATCATTATGGTAACTGGAGACTTTGTATGCGTAACTTAATTATCGCGGCGACCCTTGCCGCTTCTATATCGGCTGCTCACGCGGAGACGTTCGCTATCGGTGGCGTCAAAGGCGACAGCAAAGGCCGCACCGTGCTAACGACTGAGCCGTGCGAGTTCAAAATGGATTCATTCCAACTCGGAACGAATAAGGCATTACTCGGGAAGATGAACCGCGCCTTTTATTACACGGGCGACGGTATGACGAACGAGGGCTGCTGGAAGCACGACGCGGGAACAGTGGTGCTGGTATGGCCGACCGAGAACATCATGCGCCGCTGGCCCATCGGTAACTTCAAAATCACAGCAGAAGGCCGACCCGCCCAAGCCGCGACCCGTCCGACTTGGGACGATGCCAAATGACGCTCGACCAACTCGGGAAAGTTGCCGCCGCGTGTGGGGCTACCGTGATTCCCGACGAGGTGGACGGCCCAGAATTCGTGTTCGATTCGGAGTCGTTCGAGCGATTCACAGACGCGGTGTTCAGTATGGGCCTAGACCACGGCTTAGACCTGGCGCAGCGAATTGTGGATCAGCGTAAGGCGGAGGCAGCCCCGTGATCCGGTGGCTGCTCTCCCTCTTTCGTCCCTCGGCATGGCGGCCCAAACGGTGGGAGTCGTGGCGGTATGTCCCGCCCCCTAACGTGCGGTCGTCAAGGCGTAGTGCGTCCTGCGATTATCACTAGGGGGTGTTATGAGTTGGCTTTTATCTGACGAGGAACGCGAGGCTTTATTCGCCGACGAGCCGTTCGTGCCGAAGGCGTGGGAGTCGCCCGACGAACGCGCAGACCGTTACGAGAAAGCCTTGCGCGGCATCCTAGCCTGTGCAGGGGGTGGCCCTGCGGTCTGGATGCTGCAAGCCGTGGCAGCGTCCGCGCTCAAAGAGGAACGGCTGCTGGCCTATTACATGGGACTGATTGAGGAGGCGCGGAACAAATGACGGCATTATTGGTCGCGCTGGCAGTCGCGCTATTGCTCGAAGTGCTTTCGGATTAGTCCGCTCGGTTAGTTCACTTTACGACGGACAGGTCGGGGCCATCCTCGACCATGTTCCGCAATTCGCTGGACGTTCGCTTGGCGTGTTCTGGGGCGCACCAGATCGTTTTAGGGCTGGGGTGGCTGCGACTCATGCAGCGGCCCATATCGACCCACCCTGCGACCGTCAACGCCTGTATGAGCGTCTCCCGCATTTCGCGGGTGGCCTTGGCGGTCATGCCGCCACACTCCGCGAGGACATCGCCCCAAGGTGACGCGACCGCCCCACGCGAGAACGGGCCTTCACGCAAGCGGATCATTTCGGCGAGGTAAGCCTCTGCGGGCGAGAGCGACAAATCGAGGAGCGACCGCTTGGCGTCCGTCATCGGCGGGGTTGCACCAAAATTGAACGCCGACACATCTCGGGCGGCTAACCATCCCGCGACGGCCTTAGACCCGCCTCTCTCGTACCAGTTCCATATTTCTGCGCCTTCTTTGTCGGTCATGCGTGGAGCGGTAGACCACACCACAAACCAGCGGCGATCCTCTGGCGACAATGCAATCGGCATCCGTTCGTTACTAAACGCCATGACGAGCAAACGGTTCAGCGCGGGGTACGGGTGCAGCCCCTTGCGGTTGACGTTTAGAAACTCGGGCGGTGCGGCAATCAGCGGCTTTAACTGGTTTTCGAGGGCGCGACGGTCAAAGGTGTTGGTCTGACGAAGCTCATTCAGCACAAGCACCTCGGACTCCAGCGCGTAGCCCCATGTCCCCGTCACATCGTCAGCCCGTGCGGTGGTGACGTTGACAAGGCTATGCCCGCCTATCGCGTACAGAAACGGCGCATAGAGCGTGTCTTTACCCGACCCTGGCAGCCCACAATGCAGGATCGCATGATTGATTTTGCGGTTCGGGTGCTGGACTTTGTACGCAAGCACATTGAAAACGTGTTCGCGCTCCATTTTGTCGGGCAGCATCCGCTCGGCGTGTTGTATCCAAAGGGATACATCGGCGTCTGTGCCTGTGACCCGAGCATTACGCCAGCGATTCGCCCACACCGTCCCATCGGATCGAGCGACCAGCACGCCCTCACCTGGCGCAAAGGTCAGCCCTGTGAGAACGCGACTCCCAAGAGCTGCGCGGTTTTCATCGAACGACGTTGCGGCCTCAATGCGGCGTTGCTTGTTGTGAATACTGAAACACGGCACGCCACGGTAAATGGCGTTGAAGGCTTGGCGCGGGTATTCGCGCTGCGTCTCAATGTCAAAAAAGCAATCATCCGACACAACGTAAACGAAACGCTTGTACCACTCAGCAGGGGTCAGCGTTGAAATGTCCCGTGGGCTTGCTTCAGTCACCATGACCCCCTAAACTGCACCTGTTTACCCTCTCTCGCCCCGACCCGTTCGGGGCTTTTTTTTAGCCCGTGATGCCGTGGCTACGCTCGGCAAAGCGCACGCCAGAGCGAAATGCCTCAAGTTCGAGCGGGGTAAACGCCTCGCCCATCGTACTAAATTTGAACTGGATGGCGTCATTTGTAAGCGGCTGGCCCTTCTCGGCAAGCAAGCACCAATGCGTCTCCTCGCCTTGTACGTATGGACAAATTTTCTTTTGCTCTGCCTTGACCCGTTCGGTCACTAAATCGGCAAACCGCAAGAGCCATTCGTTCGTCGTGCCGTTGCTCGGCGTGTCAGCCAGAGCTTGTGCGGCTAATCGGCTAAGTTCATCACGGGTCATTCGGCTCCCCTCGCCCGAATCTTATCCGCAGCCATAGTGAACGCCACGCGAGTAATTTCGTCAGGGTGTGACCACGACAACTGATCACACGTTTTTGCACACGCCTCCCGCTCGGCTGCGGCAACGAGGTTGGCAAAGCGTTCAACGTCCATACACAACGGCATAATCGATTCATTTTTCTGGTACGGGCTATGGCGACCTGTCGCCGCTCCTGCCTCTCGCGCCAGTCGGATGATGTCGTCGCGGGTCATGCGAACATCTCCACCTGGCCCTTTAGCACGTACCGTGCAAACTTCTTGCCGTTCCTCGTCTCAGTCACGGTTTCAATGTCCAAGCCTTCTTTGCGCAATTCGTCAATGCGTGCGGCAAGCCGGAAGCATCCATAGCGGTCCAAAGCTTCAAGTGGTGTGAGATGCGCACCCGTCAGCAGATGCGCCCTAATCGCGTCTGTCTGTGTCATACGTTCCCCATGCGTTTGTTGGCTGAAATAGTCCGATAAACGTCTAAGACAATCCGTTCGGTGTCACGCTTGTTCGCCATGTGCGAGTACGTCTGCAAGGCTTTGACGTACTCATCGTGTGCGGCCAGTGTCGTCTTGTGCTGCGCTGCCGCAGCTTGACGCTCTGCCACCGTGCCTTCGGAATGGGTGAAGACGGCTTCCCGTGTTCGCTTGTAAGCAAACTCAGTACGCTCGACCTCGCCCTTTGCCATCGCGCACGGCTCGTCGGTCTCAACGAGAAAGCGTAGTGCCTTTTCTGCGCGGTCTTCGCTAATCATCAAAACGGCAGCTTTTCATCGTCGTGGAACGGCTCATCGTTCACGGCTTTTGCCGCAGGACGAGTGTTCTGTGGCGCAGAACGGGGTGCGTCCTTCTTTTGGAACGACAGCGACAAGTACGTCTTGCCCGTCTTTGCCGTTTTCTTCCAAAGCGACACGCGATACACGATGCCATCGACGTTCGCCTCGCCCGTAAAATCGGGTCGCGCAGGATTCTCGCCCTTGTCATTAGCAAAGAGGTTGCCGCTGTTCACGGCCATCACATACGGCTTATCCATTTTTCAGTTCCTCCAAGGCTTTGACCTTGCTGTTGAGTTCATCCAAGAAAATCTGAATCTCTGCTTCGAGCATCGCAATCGTGTCGTCGTCACGCGGGATGCGCACGATCACAAGCTGCAACGATTCGGGCATACGGCTGTCAAAGGACACCCAATCGCACCAATCGCGCTCAGTGCAGGCCATTTGCCACTGCATCTGATACAGCCACTTCTGCGGCGGCTCACGGCTCAGTAAATACTCGATATGGTTTGCCGTGTTCGGACACTTGATCTCAACCAAGCCTGTTGCACCGACCAGACCATCGGGTGACGCACCAGACATGGCGATCTTCGGGTGGTCAACGAATCCCACCTCAGTCACAAGTTCACCGTACCGCGCTGCGTAAGCATCACGGGCAAACGGTTCCTGCTCCGTCCCCCACTGCATTGCTGCATTGGAGAACCCTTCCGTGGGTTTACCCGTGAGCCTTTCGACCACAAGTTCAGCCATGTAATTCGCTCGACTTGCGCCATACCCGTTGCGGGTCTTAGCGACCACATCGGCGACACGAGAGGCCGTGACCTTACCTAGCCGTGCCTTGAACCAATCGTCGGAACGCTGTTCCATTATTCGCTCTCCAGTATTTGTTTGAGTTCGCGTATCTCTCGCTCCAGTTTGTAGATACGCTCTTGTGCGAGTCGCTCTCGCATCTCCGAATCACTACGCAGTTTGTTCTGCACCCGTAAGCGCATCGCCAAAGCCTGTGAGATTTCGCTGGCATCATCGGCGAGGGCCATAACGTGCCCCACCAACTCGCCATCCGTCATCTGTGCGTAGTAAGCGCCGCTCATGCAAGCGCCTTCTTGCGTTTACTAAATAGCGTCGTATGGGTTTTGCGCTCGGCTTCGCTGATCGACTTCCAAAGGTTGTTTAAGTCTTCGACCGTATTGCAGAGGTCAATGGCCGTCTCAATGCCCGGATCAGTCGCCGCAGCAGCCACCTCGTGAGTCGTAGAGTCCGCATCATTGTCGCCCTCCGTCGGGATACAGAAAGTCTGAAACGCGGCGTATTTGTAAGCCGCAGACATCGCCTTGTTGCTGGCCTTGTCGCCAGAGTCCATCGCCTCGCCGACCGTCACGACCGTGTGCTTGCTGCCGTCTTCAGCGGCCACAAAGTCAAACTCTACGGTGAGGGTGACGTAGAAAAGCGCCGTGCCCTGGCGGTTCTGCCTTTCGATAACCTCGCGGTCTTTGACACGCGGCAAGATGCAGAGGCCGTGCTTGGCAAGAAGCGGCGAGAGCGCACCGTACACCTGGTCGATGCCACGGAAGGCATAGCCCTGCGACTGGTTCTTGCTGTCTTTGCTAATGCCGATCTTGCTGAGTTCTGCCGTAATGGCAGCAATCTTTTCGTAAACCTTCATGTGTTTCTCCCAAGGCCATCAAGTGCCTTTCGGATGTCGTCAATAGCCTGACGCAGCAAAGCGTCTTGCTTCGCTTCGGCTTCCATCATTTCGTTGAGAGTGCATTGGAACGCGTGGATACGCTGTTCTGCGGCAAGCTGCGCCTCGGTCAGTTCCTGTAGGTCGCGGCCATACTGCCGTTCGTCTTCTTGAAAGGTCATGTTTTTCTCCTGTGGGGCCAATCCCCGCAGTCGATAGTACGCTTTCCAGTAAACTTGTCAAGAAATCTTTTATGGCCCATACTGCCGCCATGAAACTAGAAACGGTCATCAAACATTTCGGCAGCGTCAAGGCAATGGCAAAGGCGCTCGACATATATCCGCAGGCCATTTACCAGTGGAAAGACGGCGGGATACCGCTCTTGCGGCAATACCAAATTCAAAAGATGACGAAAAATAAATTTGTCGTGAACGAGCGCCAGCCGTGAAAACGAAAAACCCCCGAACGGGGGACGGTCGGGGGCTTGACGTGGCAATCTGGTTGCCATACGCTGAAGTTACGAGATTCGCGTGTCAGAATAGTGACCGCCCGTTCTGGGTTTGTCAACCTACCTTACACGCTCGGTTCGATCTGGTCGGGGAAACTACGCGCAGATTGAACTTAAACCCACACCGGGGCAGCCAGCCTGTGGGCACGCGGCGTGTAGTCGGGAAGCGTGAATGGCAACGCGAAAGCGTCAAAAGTCGCCGACAGCAGGATGGCTCCGTCAGTCATCAATCTCTGCACGAGTTACTACAGGCGTAATCCCTGTGTACCGTGCAGAATTCACCATCAGTCATCGGGGGTAAGAGATGCAAGAACTAGATACAGAGGCATGGGAGAGATGGAAAGCCTATCGAACTGCAATCAAGAAACCGATCAAGCCTGCAAGCGAAAACGCGATGAAGTTGAAGCTGGCTAGATACGGTAAAGATCAGGCTGAAGTTGTAGACCAGAGCATCAGCAATCAGTGGCAAGGGCTGTTCGACCTCAAGAAAGCCCTGCCTCAACCTGGCGAGAAGCCGGTTAAAACAGACAAACAAGTCGCCCTCGAACAAGCCCGCCTTGAGGCTGACGTAGCCCGGTCATCGAAGACTTGGCAGGAAGTCGTCATTACCCCAATTGGAAAACTGCGACTCGCGGAAGCCCTGTGGGCGCGGTACACGGTAGACCTAGCCCCGTTCGGGCAGGACAACCGCGAATGGCTCAAGGATAAAGTCGGCGAGATCGTTCGCTCTATGCCACCCGGTGACATACTTGGCGACCCGTCTCTCGTGTCGTTTATCCGCGAAGTTTATGGCGAGAAAGGTGTTCAACGACTCAAAGCTCGAACGGGAGGTGTGTGATGAAAAGTCTATGGATTGCCGCGATGGCGGCGTTGACGACAGTAGCAACAGCCCAAGAGGTGACGATTCTCGGGACGATGCGCAACAAAGACCAAGGGCAGATCGTCTTTACGCTGATTAAAAGCGAGTGCAAGGACGGCCAGCATCTCGTTTACACAACGGGCAACGGCGGTGAGATCGGCATTTTCGGCTGCTACGCTTACGTCAACGGCCAGATGTTTGTGTTGTGGAACGACGGCTCGATGTATTCTTACCCGGTAGACGGGTTTGAATTCAGCGCAGACGCTGAAAGGTTGATCCGCCAACGGAAGTAATGCGCTACGCCAAACGTCGTGATTTGAACCATACCGAGATCGTCTCAGCCCTGCGCAAAGCAGGGTTTGAGGTGATCGACTTTGGGTCGGTCGGACACGACATACCCGATATATTGGCCGTAAAGCCTCTAATGGACGGTTTGGCCTATACCTGCTGGGTAGAGGTCAAGTCGAAGCAAGGACGGCTCTCAGAGGGCCAAAAGCGGTTTCAGGCGATATTTGAGCCAAAGGGCGAGTGGTACGAGGGTCGGGACGCCGAGGAAACGGTCGTCGCCCTGCAAACGCTTTACTTGCAACGTACCAAATAAAGTTTTACAGTTCTGGCATGAACTGGAAACAACTGAACGAAGCCATCTCGTCCTTTACCGAGGACGAAGTTTTAACCGCTCTCAACGAAGAGATTGACGGCAAGCGCCGCTGGACAATCGTAAACCGACTGCACCAGCGGTATTGCGCCCTACGCGCCAAGCGCGAACGCGAACTCTTTAGGCAAGCTTGCTCCGCAAATGGTTTAGATAGTCCGCGCCTTCCTCCGGCTCCCACCACACCTTCACCAAGTCTGGATGAGTTTCAGGGAGTAGCGGGTTAATCGTCGTCACACAACACGGCGAGAGGGTGTTGTCTCGGAACCCTCGCTCCTTGGCGTAGCGGTCGTAAATCTTGTAGCTGCTCACCTTGACCGCGTGCATGGCAATGCCGCTGATGGGGTCTTTGAGGACGCTGTACGCCGACTCGTGCTTGTGACCCGCGATGTAAACGTGGTCGCGGGTTCCCATAATCGCGGCCTTCATCGGTCCGTGCGCCGGGTTCCATATCGACGAACCTGAGTGATCGTGCCGCGCATTGACGCGCACTTCACGCCCGTTCGGGAACCGTAACGCAATACGCGCCTCAGACGCCTTGTAGAGCGCATTCTGCTGTCGCGCTATCCATTTCAGCGGGTCGCCTGAGCCTGACCAAAGGTCGTGGTTACCGCCGATCATGTACAGCCAAGTGCAACGATTGACGAACCATTCGGCCAATCGCCAAGCTTGTGAGGCAGAGGTCGCTTGGTCAGCGTAAAGCCGTGCAAGGCGTCCGCACCAGTTGTTGGTCGTGTCTCCAACATTGGCTGCGAACATGCCCTTAGTGTTGTTGACGAGGGCCGTGTGACGCTCAATGGCCTCGATGTCGCACCCGTCGTCGTCAACGTGCGGGTCGCCAAAGTGCAGGATACCGATAGGTCCGTTGAGCTTAACGCGGACCGTTATAAGTTTGCTGGCCTCTTCGTGTTCGCGCTTATGGCTAAACTTGCGCTTACGCTGGGCGATGAGTTCCTCGATGGGTACGTCATCGTCTGGAATCGGCGTGAATTCAAAGTCTTTGTAGACTTCTTGGGTAGGATAACCGTCGTAGGACGATTCAGGGATCGCAACGCCGCGTGCTTTGAAGTTATCAAGCCTAAATTGCAAGGTTCGGACGTTGATCTTCAGCGCCCTTGCGGCGACTGCCCGTATACCGTTGGCTTTCTTTAACGCGTCTAGTATCTCTTCGTCTGTTGCTTTTCTAGCTGCCACAACCTACTCCATTGTCGTTAACATTTGTTGCAGGAGGTGGCCCAATCTGTCCACGAGCGCCTCTTGACGAGACAAGTCCTCGTGTCCAGCAACGTCCAAAATGGCATGGATAGCCTCATGGCAGAAAGTTTGTTGCCGATGAGAGCCTTTGACAGTACTCAAGATGTCAATTCGGTAATGTTCTGGCAGCCAGATGCCGATGCAGTCTTTGCCATGTCGCCACTTTGACGGCGGAACCACCCTGACTTTAATCGTGTGCCCCGCAAGCTGGAAACTCGCCGGGATACCGTCAGAGCGCATTCCTACCCCCTTTATCGCATTAGATTCTCTGCGATTCGCCTCGCCCATCCACGGCTAAAAGATGCCCAGCCGGGTAGACTTGTCATAAAGAATAGGCGCTGACCATTGAATTTAGCAAGAAATTTTTGACGGTTACAGGTGTTAAGCGCCTGTACGGTGAGTGCGCCTAAGATTCCGTCGTCTTTAAGTGAGAGGATACGCTGCGCCCAACGTGTAGCTTGTCGCACACCAGAGTTGACCGCCGCGTCAAATAAATCGAACCGTACTTCGGGCGGGCACTGATCGAGCCGCATGGCATCCCAATAGTTCTTGCGATAGATACGATGTGCTGTCGTCAGCGGCAATCGCTTCATATCGCCGTGATAGCCTTCTTCTCGGGCTACGGCCTCAGTGATGCCGTACTTGGTCTTGCCGCCAGGATCAGCAGCGTGATCGCTAAAGCCGCCTTCGTGCAGCAGCAATAGGTTAAACGCTTCATCGAACGTCACGGACCCACCCCTGTAATGCGCGGAGCTTGGCAATCTCCGCATCGCATGATTGTGCTAGGGCGTAGAGGTCGGGGCCGATGTCCGGCCCTGCTTGAGTATTTGGTCCAGACGGTCTTGCGTTGCTCCCGGTGGGGGTGGAGGAACCATCAGTTCCGGGGGCGGAGTCGCGGGGGCTGGGCACTGGCGCGGGGTTGATGCACAAGCGGACAGGGCGAGACACAGGAGGACGATTACGAAGACCATCCATCTCACTCCGATACGCATTTGAAGCAGCTTGCGCACGCGCTCGGGCAGATCGCTCCGCTGCCAATTCGGCTTCAAGTCTTTCAATCTCTGGCCGAAGCTCATTGCGTCCTTCCTCTCTAGCGTTATTCAACGCGCCCCATGACGCTACAACAATGACAACTACGCCTATGGCGTATGGCGCGACACGCCACAGCCACCAAGGGATCATTTGTCAGCCTTGCTCTGGTGCAGATCGCCGATCAGATCAAAGATGCGGTCAAGCGTAATCTTGATGTGCTTAATGTCGTCTTTGTAATCTTCCCGGCGGACATACACATGCGGGAAATCACGGACTTCCCTATCAAGCCGTTCAATCGCTCGACTGATGTTGTTCAGTATCCAGCCACCAAAAACGCCTGCGATACCGACCGCGACATTAAACAAAACTTGCATCTCATCCACGTCACTTCTCCGATAATGCCTGTGTGGTGACAGCACGCAGGGCAAGGTTAGCGATACCACCGGCCAGCAGAATTGCTGCGGCGATCTGATTACCAAACAATGTCGTGAGGTGTGCGCCGACCAGTTCGAGGCCGCCTAGCACAGCGATTAGAACGTTGAACCAAACAGTTTTAGATTTGAGTGCGCCTTTAAGCATGATTATCTCCCAGATAAGGCATTAAGGACTTCCGACTGTTGTAGGAAGTTAACATCGCCAGGACGAATAGCAGCTTGTGCAGTCGGCAAAGCCAATGAAGCCAACGGCTCTGGCCGGAACCCGCGCATCGCACGGCCTGCCGTCGCTGCACGTTGAGCAGCCAACCGATTGGCAACCGCCGATGTAAGAGCCCGCGTTCCAGTGACGCCACCCATAATTGTTATTGCAGTCAATGGGTCAATTTGCCCAACTGAAGCCGCATATGGTGTGGCAAGGCCGCCAGCGCCTAAATACAGCGTTCCACCAAGAGATCGCTGCACGCGCAGTGCTTCGCTGAAGTTTGTAAGAGCTTCCGCTACTTTGCCACCGTCGATGACATTTTGAATAAACTCTTGTTCTTCAGGGCTAAACTTATTAAATCGACGTTGATTCCTAGCAAGGCTGCGGAACTCTTGTCTTACCGCAACGTCAAGCGGTTGGTCGGACAATTTCGCCCGACGGAACAATTCGCTCATTTGTTCACTGCGGCTAACCTGAGTCCAAAGCCGACGAGCCTCGTTCAGATTAGAAAGCGCCTGCGGAAGATTGCCGCTAATCACATCGTTCGGCGATGCGTTGACAACAAAATCATCCAGTTCGTCAGCAATCTCTCGCCCCAGCCGACGGACGTTTTCGTCCTGCGACTTAATCAGACTCTTCGTCACGTCGCTTCGAGCGGTGTCAATGTCCGTAAGGTTGCGAGGCTGACCCTTAAACTTATCAAGTTTGTTCAATACGGACGTAATCGCGCTTTGATCGGTATAGCCCGCATCAGTAAGGCGCTGCCGCAAGTTACCTAACATACGGTCATAGGCCGTACTTGAGAACGCTACGCCCGCCTTATCGAACTCACGGTATTTGGCTTTTGCTTGCTGATAGACCTGTTCTTCAGTCGGCGTTCCTTTTCCAAAAAGTTCTCGCACCGCCTGTGGGCCACGCACGCCAACCTTGCCCGCTAATATGCTGCCAAGTGTTCCGACCGCAGCAACCAATACAGGATTACGCTGCGCAGAATCAGGCTCAGACGTTTCAATCAATGCTTGTTGGGCCGTTGCGCCACCCGTTGCTGCCGTGGCCTGCGCAGCCGGAGCTTGACCCATAGCAGTCAACACATTGCGAACAGCGCCAGGACCATACTGCGTTGCAATTTGACGCAGAGCGTTGGCTTGTGCTGCTGCTCCGGTTGCCGCTTCAGCGCCTGTCGCAACAAATCGTTGTGCAGCCGTTTCCGGTTGCCGAAACGCAGAGGGCGCAACTTGCTCCAAGCCACCACGGATAACTTCCGATGGTACGGGAACACGCCTTTCTGATCCTGTCGCTTGCAGGCCAAGATTGGCAAGCGTAGCGCCAATATCCGTAATGCCCAAAGCAATAGGCGCTGCAACGGCTCCACCGGGGATCGGTGCGCCTGCCGCAGTAACTGCCGCATACGGCGCTACGGCCCGACTAATTACCCCAGCATATTGCGAGGCAAGGTCAAGCCCTGTGCGCTGAGGGATTTCACCAACAGGCTCGTCAGGTACAAATTTAGGCTTATCAGGAACAAATGGCATGGTTTACTTCCAAGTTCCGCTGACACCACCAATCGTTACGCGATCACCAGCTTTAAGTTTGCCAGCCTTAAATGCCGTCTCTGCTTGGGCTTCCGTCGCAAAAGTCTTCGGCGCGGCGGGTTCAGCAGGGCGCTGCGGCACCTTGAAAGCACGCTTCGGTTTGCCAAAATCACTGAAGAACTGGTCCAGTTCGCCAGATTCAATTCGAGCGTTATAGTCGTTAACAAGGTCTTCCTTGTACTTCGCACGCATTTCAGCCATTTGGATAAGGGTTTGCTTATCCAACTTACGAGTGCCTGCGATAACTTCACGCAAGAATTCACGCTCTGCCGGGGTATCCAAACCACGAGCGCCGACACCAAGTGATTGAATTTGCTCAAACACTTGTTGACCGAGCAAAGCCTCAAGTAACTGACTATCCGACGCGGTTTTAATTGACTCAGGGTCTTTACCAACCGACGAACGAAATCGAGCGATATTGGTTTCAAGTTCTGAAGTAATACCCGTTGCAGGTTTGCCCTTACGCAACAAATCAAGTGTTTCGTAATCACGAGCAAGGCCGCGAGAGGCAGAGGACACTGCATTAAATTCATTAACCAATGCTTCGCCGCCAAGCTTGCCAACTGTTTTACTACGTTCTGTTTCAGCAGCGGGCATTTGAACGACGGTTCGTGACGCGCCAGTTCTACGCAATTCTTGTTCTTGCGCAAACTTTTCTGGCGACATGGGCAAGCGCGAAACGATGTCGTCTGCGCTTAACAACAACTGTTGTTTTGCCGCTGGGCTGTATTGCTCGGGAATAACTTGCGCCATTTCCGGCACATCACCATAGGCATCAAGCGTGCTATTACGCCAAGCCGTCCAACCAGCCTGATCGCCCACAGGGGCCAAAAGATCGCGTTGCCGTTTAATTTTACGGCCCGCAATTTCTAGTTGAGTGTTTTCCTGTTGCGTTCGCTCTTTGCCAATCGTTGCAAGGCTCTGCGCCATTTTTGCACCAGGCTCACCAAATCGCAGCAATTGATTCTGCGCCTCTGGCGTCGAAAGGTCAGCAGTCGCCAAGTAGTTACGCATCTCGGCTTCACGTTGCGCTTGCGCCATAGCAGCGGCTTCTTGCTGTCGTGCAAGACGGTTAGCGCGGCCTAGTTCCATTCCTTGGACATAGCTTCCAAGGATGTTGACCGGCTCAAGTTGGGTTGTTCCGATAACTGGCATAACTCACCCGTACCCGCCGAACTGCGGACCCATGTAATTCAACGTCTGAAGGTTTGCGCTGCCGCCAGGTCGCACAGAGGACGGGCCAAAATATCCGCCACGCGACAAGCCATAGCCCATCGCCGCTTGACCAAGTGCCTGTGCCAACGCGTTAGATTGGCCGAGATAGCCTGACGCACGGGCTTGCCCAGCGCCCAACTGAATATTGGCGATATTCTGCCCCGCAGAACCCATTGCGCCGACGTTTTGACCGGCGATGGCAGGGCCATATCCGCCGATCCCAAGCAGTGCATTGCTGACCGCAGCGCGGCGGTTTGCCTCACGAGTTGCCGCAGCGCCAAATTCTTGACTAGCCAACTCTTGACCAAATCGACTGCCTGCACGAATCGCGCCACCACCCAAATACTGACCACGAGCAGCCTGCATACGGGACAGCGCCTTCTCGCCCTCTGCAAGACGGAACGCATAACCCGGATCGCGCATCATGTCTTCAGCCGTGAACTCGCGGGTAAACTCACCGCCGGGGCCGTAAAGGGCTGCGAGGCGATTAAGCTGCTGAAGTGACAGTTCGCGGAACGGTGCTGTTTCGGCAAGTTGCCGTTCGAGCATACGCTCTTGCGATGCTGCCGCAGATTCAGCGGCTTGAGTTTGCGCCTGTGCCGCCTTTTTCGCGCCTCGTGACGCGACTGCGCCACCGACCAGTGCGCTACCAATAATTGCTGTTTCGATGCCCATTTTTAGTGGCCTCTCACGTATATTCCGTTATCGTTCGTAAATCCAAGTCGTTCCAAAATACCGTTCATGTATTCGTGACCGGGCGTTACCCGCGTCGTAATACGATCTTTGGCAAACAGCGCCTTGAGCAGACCACGGGTCGCCCATTTTCGACGCCATTCCGGCAAAACCGAAACATGCAATTCGTCGCCGTTAAAATACGCTGCACCAATACATTTGTCATCTCGGACAATGGCTTTGATGTCCCAATCAGCAACGGCCTTAGCATAGTCGTCAAAAGCCATAGGCGCGGACCAATCCGTCGCCTCGTAGCCGACTCGCAAAGCCAGTTCTCGATTGTCCACTAGTCCGGTCACGACACCTCTCGCCCTGACGCCCGAATGTTAATAGCCGTAGCCGCAGAGGCCAGCGTTGAGATATACCCGCCGGGGGCCAGAATGTGCCCAACCAACTCGGGGAAGGTATACGTCTCAGACGGCAGTAAGGTCTTAGCCTTGACGATTAGGTTCTGGTTTCCGGCGTTGTCAAACTGCGTGACAAGATTGACCGAGATCGTCCGGGCCGACGTGTCGTAATTGGTCGCCGTGAACTTGTCGATAATGGTCGATACGTTGGTCGCAACGTACTGCGTTGTTTGGCTTGACTCGGCAATTTTTGCCGGGATTAAGACTTTGATGCTAACTGCCATGTGTCACCTTAAAACGTAAAGACCATACGGACGCGGCCATTTAATCCGGCCTCGCCGTCAAAGAACTCTCCGCCGTTGCCGCCGCCACCCGCCGTTAACGACCCGACACCCGCAACGCCTGCCGCGCCTGCTTGCGTATAGAACGCGCCGCCATTTCCGGTCGTGTTAGTCGTATTACCGCCCGAAGCTGTACCGCCCGTGCCCTGCTGCGCAAACTGACCTGATTCTCCGCCATTACCGGCGTTAGAAGTCATGGTCGTAATCGTGTACGTGCCGCTATAGACGTTACTAAACGTGCCGGGATTGCCGTTCGACGAAAATCCCGTACCACCCGCACCACCAGTGCCCACAGTGTAGTTAATTGTTTTGCCAGAGTCTGGTCCGGTCAACACCAAAATGGTTTTGCTATAGCCACCGCCGCCGCCACCGCCGCCGGGAAACACTTCAGGTTCGCCCGGTGCGATAAAACCTAAATAGCCATAACCACCGCCACCACCCGCACCCCAGCATTCAATCGTGACGCCAATAGCCGATGCCGGGATCGTCACTGACCCCGTGCCTGGTTCAGACGCGTCATAAACGCCCGCACCAGCACCGCCGGTCGTGCCGTTAATAAACGCTGCTAAAGTCGCGCCGCCCATTAGGTCAAGCCTGCTCCGCTAATCAGCCACGAAGTCGCGCCGATCTTGATACAGGTTGCCACGCCATTTTGCGCCAAAGTGCGCGTGCCGGTTGAAGTGCTGTTTACAAGCGTCAGCGTGTCTGAGGTAATCGCAATTGACAGCGCCGTGGAATTGACGTTGATAATAATTACGACCGTGCCAACCGCAAACGGCACCGACGCGTTAGCCGGAATCGTCAGCGTACCGCTCGTCGCGTTCATCACGACGGACTTGGCCGCATCAGCCGCAATCAGCGTGTAGTTGCCGGTTTGGCTGTTCTGCGGAGCTTCTCGATACCCAACAGGATGGTTCGTGTTTGACGGTGCGTTGTCGGGGATCAGCGCCGTGCCCGTAAAGGTCGGGCTGGCCTTCGGCGCATACGTTGCCGCAGCCGTGGCCGCAGACAATGCGTCGGTAATGCCGTAGCCCGAAAGGGTCGTCGGCGTGCCGATAATGTCCGACCAGTTAATGCCCTCAATGCTGAAGTCGTTGACACCGGCAATATCGTCATACGTGCCGATCACGACGTTCGCAGAGGTCATCAGCACGAACTTGTACGACACGCCCTCAGTCAACCAGATCGCCTGCGCGGTACGACCGGCAGCATTTAGGATGATCGGGTTCGTGTTCGGCGTTGCACCAGACGAGTCCGTGTAGGTCGCCTGCGGGGTCGTGGTGCCAGCGGTATACGTCCAAATCTTACCGCCCGACAGGATAAGGCCGTTGTTGTCGAAGAACTGCGCTCCGGCACCGGCAAAAGATGAAAGAAATACGCTCATAAATTCACCTGAGTAACGGTAAGAATAATCGACGGAATGGCCGGAACGGGCGCTGCCGCCGCAAAATAAGCAAGTTGTACGTCAGTGCTGTCAGTTGCCCACATGATCTGAATGTAATCGCCGTTAGACGCTTCTTGGAACACGCTGGCGGACGCAAAAATTTCTCCCGCGTTTCCTTTAATGCGGATACGGGATGCTGAGTCGGCAATATCCGTTCCGTTCTTGCGGAACCATACGTCAGCAATCGCGTCACCACCAGACGTTTTGTCAAACTGTATCGAAAAGTTAAAGTTAAAAACGCCGGGGTTTTGAATCAGAATTTGCGACGTTGT
>Ga0315901_10002543_pt1 | contig 25008 bp, 22 predicted proteins | sample LakEriMetagenome_10_FD_203761 | JGI IMG/M metagenome (GOLD analysis project Ga0315901, IMG submission 203761) | Freshwater fungal communities from buoy surface, Lake Erie, Ohio, United States - Buoy 2 MA116 | ecosystem: Environmental > Aquatic > Freshwater > Lake | place: USA: Lake Erie, Ohio... | reverse complement strand
TACGACCGAAAGTCCCAGTCAAGCGGATGGTCTTCAATGAGATCACCAAAGATGCCATTCTCAAGGCCCTTGAGGAGACGCGAGATATCGATCAGCGGCTTGTCGATGCGCAGGAGACTCGTCGAATTCTTGATCGTCTATTCGGCTACCGTCTCTCGCCAGTCCTTTGGAAGAAGGTCATGCCGAGGATCTCCGCAGGTCGAGTCCAATCTGTCGCTACTCGTCTCATCGTCGAGCGTGAACGTGAACGCATGAAATTCATCTCCTCTACCTGGTGGGACATCACGGCACAGTGTGAACCTGGGTTCAATGCGCGGCTTCTAGAAGTAGATGGCAAACGCCTTGCCTCCACAAATGACTTCGATGATCATGGAGCTTTGAAGGAGAAGAGTGCCAACCAGATTCTTCTTCTCGATGAAGTGCGCGCCACGGCACTCAAGATAGGTCTACAGGGTCAACCTCTTATCGTTCGTTCCCTAGAAGAGTCGCCTCGGACTGAACGCCCGAAACCACCATTCACCACGTCAACGATGCAGCAAGACGCAGGTTCGCGCCTTGGCTGGGGCGCGGCTCTCACCATGCGAATCGCCCAGAGCCTTTATGAAGGTGGCTACATCACCTACATGCGAACCGACTCCGTCAATCTCTCTCAAACGGCGATCAATGCTGCACGGTTCGCAGCCAAGAGCCTTTACGGAGCAGATCACGTCTCTGAGAATCCTCGTCTCTATGAAGGAAAGAGCAAGAATGCCCAGGAGGCTCATGAAGCTATTCGTCCCGCGGGTGATGTCTTCAAGAGCCCTGGTGAATTAGCACCAGAATTGACTCGCGACCAACTCGCTCTCTACGACTTGGTTTGGAAGCGCACCGTTGCCTCACAGATGGCTGATGCCAAGAAGATGCAGACGAGAGTTGACTTTGATGTTGCGACGAAGGATGGTGAGTCAGCTACGTTTCGCGCCAATGGTTCTGTCGTAACTTTCCCAGGATTCCTGGCAGCCTACGACGACTCAACCGAGGAAAAGAGCGACGAAGATGACAGGCGCCTTCCTGCCATGTCTGCCGGTCAGTCGATCAAGGTCAATGAGTACATCTCTGAATCGCATGAAACCAAGCCACCAGCGCGATATACGGAACCAACACTCGTAAAGAAGCTCGAGGAACTGGGCATAGGAAGACCCTCTACCTTTGCTTCGATCATACAAACTGTTCAGGATCGCGGCTATGTCTTCAAACGAGGTCGGGCTCTTGTTCCGACGTTTCTTGCATTCTCTGTGACCGGGCTCCTTGAACAACACTTCACCAAGCTGGTCGACTACGAGTTCACTGCCTCAATGGAGGAGGACCTTGATCGAATTGCAAACGGAGAAGCAGAGAGAACAAATTGGCTCACCGACTTCTTCTTTGGTCATGATGGTAATCCAGGTCTACAGGATTTAGCAGCGGACCTAGGCGTCATTGATGCCCAAGCTATCAACACCTTGAAGATGGGTGACGAGATAGAGATTCGTGTTGGTCGCTTCGGTGCTTACTTGCAGCAAGGTCAAGGCGATGATCGAAAGTTCGCCAATATTCCTGAAGGAATGGCACCGGACGAACTGACATTGCCATTAGCACAGGAATTACTGGCACAACCCTCTGGCGAGCGACCATTGGGTATCGACCCCACAACAGGTTTGGAGATAGTGGCTAAGTCTGGGCGCTTCGGATCGTATGTGACTGAGATTCTCCCCGAACCGCCAGAGGAAGAAGGAAAGAAAAAGAAGAAGAAATCAAAAGATGCCCCCAAGCCGAAGACTGCTTCACTCTTCTCCTCCATGTCCCTTGACACCATCGTTTTGGAAGATGCACTCAAGTTGCTCTCACTTCCCCGTGTGATTGGTGAATATGAAGGTGTGGAGATCACCGCTCAGAATGGTCGTTATGGACCATACCTACGACATGGAACCGACTCACGCACTCTAACGAGCGAAGATCAGATCTTCTCTCTCACCCTTGATGAAGCGATTGAGATCTACAAGCAACCTAAGGTGAGACGCCGAGGTGTTGCAAAACCTCCCCTCAAGGATCTCGGAATCGATCCAGAGACGAAGAAGCAGATCCTCGTGAAAGATGGGCGATTCGGTGCCTACGTAACCGATGGGGAGACCAACGCGACCCTACGTCGTGGAGATACTCCTGAGGCTATGACTCTCGAGCGCGGACTTGAACTCCTTGCCGGTCGGCGCGCTTGGGAACTCGAAAATGGGGATGCTCCGAAGAAGTCGTCAAGAAAGTCTTCCAAGACGGCACCAACATTGACTGAGAAGACCATCGAGGGAGTCGGTGCCAAGAAGAAGGCCAGAAAGAGTGCAACTGGCAAGTCCAAAAAAGAGGTTTCCGTCTAAGGGTTAGGCTTCCAATATGGCGCATTCCATCCCCACCCCTACAAACCCACGATCTGGTATGCGGGATAGCGTTCTCTCAATCCGCCCATTCAATCGCCTCTGGCGGGCTCTTTCTGTCTCATCCTTCGGTGACTGGCTTGGTCTATTGGCTTCGACGGCGCTTGCTCAACAACTTGCTGGGGATGACTATGCAAAGGCAAATTTCGCCATCGCGGGTGTCTTCATCGTGAGACTGATCCCCGCAGTTCTCCTTGGTCCTCTTGCTGGAGTGCTCGCTGATCGCTTCGATCGACGAAAACTTATGGTCGTCACAGACTTGATGAGATTCTCTCTCTATCTTTCAATTCCTATCGTCGGAAACTATTTTTGGCTCTATACCGCAACTCTCCTGGCAGAGACTGTCACTCTCTTTTGGAGCCCCGCGAAGGAAGCTACAGTTCCTAATCTAGTTCCGCGCAATAAGTTGGAGTCGGCGAATCAAGTTCAACTTCTTGCGGCATATGGGACAGCACCATTGGCCGCTATCGTTTTCTCTCTCCTAGCGCTATTCAACTCAGCCCTATCGGGAATTCTCAATTGGGAAGACTCGACAGCGGCAGATATCGCTCTCTATATCAACGCATTCACCTTCCTCTATGCCGCTTATGTCATTTATACGTTGAGAGAGATTCCTTCCCGGTCGGCTTCCTCGGAAAGTGAATCGTCCATCCTTCAATCACTCTTTACCGGTTGGCGATTTGTTGGAGAGTCATCCATCGTCCGAGGGCTCATCATCGGAATGATCGGTGCGTTCATTGCGGCGGGAGCGGTGATTGGTCTAGCGAGAACATTTGTCGATGACCTCAAGGCAGGCGAGGCCGCCTACGGAATTCTCTTTGGTTCCGTCTTCACGGGACTGGCGCTGGGCATCACACTTGGACCTAAGGCATTGGCTCAGTTCTCGCGAAGAAGGATCTTTGGCGCATCCCTGACTGTCGCAGGATCATTCCTAATCCTTCTATCCCTGATTCAGAACTTGGTCTTGGCCATTCTCATCACCCTTGTTTTGGGCTTCTTTTCGGGTATTTCATGGGTCACTGGCTTCACGATGCTAGGCCTTGAGGTCGATGATCAACTTCGCGGAAGAATCTTTGCCTTTATTCAGAGTCTCATCCGTGTTGTGCTCATCTTGGTACTTGCCATCTCACCACTTATAGCAGCAGCAATAGGGCGCCATACCTATGATGTCTTTGAGGTCACTCTCACATACAACGGTGCAGCATTCACTATGTTGTTTGCGGGAATCATTGCAACTGTTGTAGGTGTGATCTCCTACAAGAAGATGAAAGATCGGCCAGGAATTTCGTTCTTGGCAGACGTTCGCAGTGCTCTTCGTGGCGATCTAGGAGCTTCGGTCAACACGGTCACCCCAGGGCTATTCATTGCATTTGAAGGAGGGGAAGGGTCGGGAAAGTCGACTCAATCCAAGCTTTTGCAGAACTGGTTAGAGAGTGAAGGGATTCAAGTCATTCTCACACGCGAACCGGGTGGAACCTCTTTAGGCCAAGGTCTTCGAAGCATTCTTCTCTCCAAGGAAACCGGCCATATCTCCCCTCGAGCGGAAGCACTCCTCTACGCTGCGGATCGCGCACATCATGTCTACTCCGTCATCCAGCCAAATCTTGACCGTGGCCATGTTGTCATCACGGATAGATACTCAGATTCGTCGATTGCCTATCAGGGAGCGGGACGCATACTTTCCTCTGAGGAAGTAGCACGAATCTCTCGCTGGGCTACGAACGCGCTGACACCCCACCTCACCATAATCCTGGATCAAGCCCCAGAGATTGGCCTGGCTAGAATAGAAGACGGGGATCGACTTGAAAGCGAAGCAATTGACTTCCATGAACGTGTCCGCGACGAGTACTCCATTCTTGCTGGAGCGGACCCTGATCGCTACCTGGTCCTCAACGCAACATTGGACGTGAACGAATTGGCAACGCGCGTTCAAGAACGGGTAAAGCCTCTACTGGAGGCTCGAAACATCGGCCGTGGTCTTTAGGACTCCTCGAGTCAGGCAGAATTCGGCTATGCGACTAGACCACGTCTCTTATGCAACCTCACATGATTCCGTCATTGATGTCATTCAACGAATTGGCAGTCAACTCGGTGCTTCCTTTATTGATGGTGGTATTCATCCTCAATTCGGAACCCGCAACTTCATACTCCCATTGAAGGAGTCACGGTATATAGAGGTTGTCTGTCCTTTGGATCATCCTGCAGCAGACAAAACTCCGTTTGGTCAATTGGTGAGCAAGAAAGTTGATGCTGGTGGAGGCTGGCTTACATGGGTGGTTGCTGTAAGTGATCTCTCCCCAATTGAAGAAAAGTTGCAGCGCAAAGCAATAGCAGCGCATCGAAAGAAGCCTGACGGCAATGAACTCTTTTGGCGCCAAATAGGGGTACTCGACACTCTAGACCAGGCAAGTAATCCCTTCTTTATTGAGTGGCAGAGTGACTTGCACCCATCAACGGAGCGAGATTCTCTGGTGGTCTTGAGCTCGATAGGAATTCATGGGGATCAGGGTTCACTTCAGACGAGATATGGTCTGGATGCTTTCTTCTCCAAAGGCGACGTGCATTTTGAGTGGATTCAAGATGATGATGAAACGGGCCTTGAATCAGTTACTTTTCTGACTCAAAGTGGAGAGGTTCGTATCGACTAAAGATTGCCGCCTTAGCTCAGTCGGTAGAGTGTCGCTCTCGTAAAGCGAAGGTCTCGGGTTCGATTCCCGAAGGCGGCTCAAGGAATACATATATGAAAATAAGATTCGCGAAGCAAACTCATAATGGAGGGCTCTCAACTGTTTGCCTTGAGCAAAAAGATAGACGTGTATTCTAAAGAGTATGATAACAAGGATTTCAAAAGAAGCTGTGCCTTCATGATGGGCATAGGAATTGATCTCATCGAAATTGAAAGAATTCGCCTTCTAATTCAAGAAAACATTGAGTTTTGTAATCTTATGTTTCGGCCAGAAGAACGGAAACTAAACCACGTTCAGTTAGCAGGAAACTTTGCTGCGAAAGAAGCCCTCTTCAAGGCGTGTTCAAGTGGAATTCAGTTTCGATTTGAAGAAGTTGCACTTCTGAGGCATCCAAAGAGCAAAAAACCATATTTCGTCTTTTTTGGGCAGTTGCAAGCGGCCTTGCGAGAGCACAGTGTTTTGGTGAGCCTTTCTAATTCCAAGACGCTTGCCATTGCAGTCGTATGTATTCATCCGCCCGGTACTCAGATACAGTTTGAAAACTTCAATTCAATTCTTTCTTGAAGTGGAATACCATGGTAAGATTTAGACTTGTGAATAGAACACAACTCGACTACACACTGAGTAACTTTTTGGATGCTCATGAGGTATCGATTGCCTATCTGTATACAGACTTTAGAGCGTTTGGGCAAGCAATAAAGGATCAGGGAAAAACAGTTTTTCTGAGCAACTTCCTTGATATTTTTGCTTCGCACGGTACCTCTGTAGTCGTACCAACATTTACCTACACTACTAGTGGGAAATTTGACCCAAAGAAAAATTTAACCACTCTCGGAGCACTGAATAGGTTTGTGCAGCTTTCCTCTCAGTCTAGGACTTCATTTCATCCAATATTCGCCTTCTCATCAATAGGAAGCGTTTCCGACATCGTGTTCAATGTGGGTAAATCAGCCTTTGGAAGAGATAGTGTCTTTGAGCGACTTCATGGTAAAGGATGTTTTTTCTTCCACATAGGTCGACATCTGAGTGAAGGATCAACGTTAGTTCATCATGTTGAGCAAACTTGTGGAGCTTGGTATCGCCAGAATGTAATTTTTGCAACGGAGGTAGAAGATGATGGTGAATCGAAGGGAACCGAATTTACGGCCTTTTTGAGACGCCGAGATGTTCCCGGAAGGGACTTCGCTACTCAATTCCGAAAGGCATCTGATAACCTCTTTGAGTTGGGCATAGCTAGGGAATTGAACTCAACACAAAACTTTCAAAACGTTACGGCAGTGCCATTTGATGACGCGTTTGAATCCTTGTGTCAGTTATTTTATGCCGATTCAAGTGTTTTTATCTAGTGTACGATGAGGGCCGAAGAAGGACTTCATTTATCTAGGGGGGGGAATGCTCGACAGGATTGAAGTAAAAAACTTTATAGTTGACTTCTTAGTGAAAAAAGAAGGCGAATTCATTAGGGAGAATATAGACAGGTGCGATTTGATTGATGCCGGAATACTGGACTCACTCGATATCATTGATTTGGCACTGAAACTGCAAGAAAGATACTCCATTCGGTTCGACTTTTCTTTACCTGAAACGTTTGATGCTATGAGGACAGTAGATTCTATGGTGTTATTGGTAACTTCGTGAATTTGCATCACGTTGGATTCGTTGCAGAACGAGTGGAATTTGCCGAGAGGATTCTTCGTTTATCAAAAGATTCTTTGATCGAAGTCGTAAAAGATCATCAACAAGGAAACCTCATTTATATTTATAAATCATCAGCTAAGATATGGATTGAAATCGTTGTTCCTGCTGAACTAAATTCAACTGTGGGAAATTTCTCCAAGAAGCACAAGTTCGGTTTACATCACATCGCTTTTCCCACACTTTCGATAAATGTGATCAAGGCTGAGATGAGCAACAGCCCCTACTCAGTCATTCTTGGTGAATATGAGTTAGAAGTACTAGCATTTGGTGGACGAATCAAGACACTGTTTGTTTCAACCATGGGTACTATTATTGAATACGTAGAGGTGGTTGATGAGAATAGCTGATAAGATTCTTAAGAATGCAAGTCACAATGGTAGTGCTATCATCGTTCATTCGGGTGACCAAGAATTGTCTTGGGATTCACTAATTGAAGAGGCTTTGAGTTTTGCCAAGCAAATCAATATCGAATTTGAAGCTAATTCAAATGTTCCTATTCTGATCGACCGATCCTGCAATTCGGTCGTGGCAATCTTAGGAGTAATTTTGAGTGGACGCTCCGTTTCTCCGATTGCAGCAGATCAACCATTTGCCCGTACCAGAGAATGTCTGAGAATCCTAACCGCAGGAAAGTACATAAAAGCGTCAACTTTACAAATATGCCCTGTGCCAATTGAGGATACATCTAAACAATTTTTGAACGTACCTCCTGAATTGTTTTATGTTCTCTTTACTTCAGGCTCAACTGGCAACCCCAAGGGTGTAATGGTTTCTGAGAAGAATCTTGAAAACACACTGATGTGGGCTGAAGAGCAAGAATTGATTCGAGGCGACGCGCATTTAGGAATAGCTGGACAATTCTCGTTCGATATAGCGCTCTTCGACCTGTTTGTTGGACTTTACTTCAACAGACCAATCACGATACTACGCGAACCTCGAAACCCAGCTTTAGTATTAGAAGAAATATGCTCTACAGGAATCAATTCAATTTTTGCAACGCCAATGTTCTTCAGCCAGTTTGTGAAATACGACTTATTGCATCGCAAAGAACTAGTCAACTTGAAGCGGATAATCTCAGGTGGGGATTTCTTTCCACCGTCGCACATAGCAGAGTTTCACAAAAATCTCCCACTTCTGGAGATATTGAATGTCTGGGGACCGACCGAAACCTCTGTAGTTAATACGGCCTATAAGTTGACACCAAGAGACTTTCATTTAGCTGCTAACGGAGGGACACCCTCCATAGGACGAACAACTCGACGAATGACGGTTGAAGTTTGGGACGAAAATGATCAGGTGTGCGGAGTTGGTGAGGTCGGCGAACTAATAATTACAGGTCAAGCGGTTTCTTTGGGTTATCTTGGAACGAAAGATGCAGTGACTGAATCAGCTTTTTTTCGGGAGAAAGGAGAAAGTGGATTCCGAACCGGAGACTATGGATTCGCTGATGAAAACGGTCTTCTTTATCTGATAGGTAGGAACTCCAATTTTTATAAGGTTCAAGGCTATCGAGTTGATCCCCACGAAATTGAAAATCTAGTGGAAACTTCCCCGTATGTCTACAAATCCTGCGTTGTGTCTAAACTACAGGATGATGCTCACTGTTTGGTCTTGTTGGTCGAAATAAAAAATCACACTATAGATACTCAGCGCATGAGGTTCGAATTAAGACAACTTCTTCAGGAAAAGTTGCCCCGCTACATGATTCCAAGGGATATCCACGTCGTTGACTCAATTCCACTCAATGTGAATGGCAAAGTGGATCGAAGGAAAGTTGGGGAATATGTCTTGGAACTCATCAATACTGAAGGGTAGTGTGCAGGATGGCTGGATCGACTCAAATGGCCATATGAACATCGTTTATTACATTCATATTCTCGATCAGGGGACTACGTTACTCGTCAGCCGTCTGAAAGAAAGCTTGCGGGAGAGTAAAGACAGAAACTTGAGAGTTGTCATTCGCAAGCTATCAATTCATTTTCGAAAGGAACTTAAGCGAGGCGAACAGTGGTGGTTGCGTATGGAGATCCAAAATGTGTTACGTGATCGGGCACATTTGCGCATGCAAATCTTGTCTACTGAGAGCATTCATGCCGTCACAAACATAGAAATTGTCTTTATTGATGAGTTGGGCTCACACCTTGTTATTGGTGACGTCCTGACAAAGCAACACATAGATGAATTGATTTTTGAGACATGTGTAGAAGGAGTCTGATGGACTATCAACAAATAGTGTTCGTCGGTAGTGGAGCTCTCCTTCAACGCGCTCTACAATTCTGGCATAGAAGGTTATCTATACCGGTTTTAGTCATTCTAACTGGGACTGACGCAATTCCCCCAATAAGAGATTTTGGCTTTGAAACCTATCGCGGAAATCCAAACAAATTGCTACCCACGCTCTTGCCAACACAGTTGCCTAACTTGATATTTTCTCTCAACAATAGATTTGTATTCACGGACGCGACTTTAGAGGAGAACTGGTCATTCTATAATATTCACGGAGCAATAACAGAGTCGTATCGTGGTTTTGCTGAGATTTGTGTATTGGCGGCGCTACTTGAGAATAATACAAAATATGGGGTCACTCTTCATAAAGTGATTCCATTTCAGGAGGTAGATCAAGGGCCAATCGTGGATGTAATTGATTGGCCCTTGACACAGAAAGAAGATTTTAGCTCACTTATGATGCAGGTGCAGAAACATTGCTTTCAAATTTTTGTAGACAACGTTCAGGCGGTCTTAGACGGTTCAGTAACTCATCGTATTGCTGTTTCAACTAATCAGACGGAATCACGCCTGTGTGGTTATTCAAACGTTGCCGAGATCTTAGCCGCCGCACCTTGTGAAAGCCTCTTTTCTCGAACGACACTCGGACCCTTTGTTCAACATTTCCCAAAACTTGCCCAAAGCATCGCGCTAGAACAGTCGAAGAGAGACGGCCGATGTAGTTGTAGACAATCACATCATGTCAATTGGAAGTGAGGGGCATCGAGGACTACAGGCACAATTCAGATCTCAATTAGGTCTTCCAAAATGAGTAAGCGAATGATTTCCATCAGACTCTGAGGCGCTAATCCACAGGCATTACCAATATCCTCTAAAGTGTGGTTGCCATCCATAAAAGATAGAGCATTCAAGAGATCTTGAGCTTTGTGACTAAAGTTATCTACACTTGAAACGGTTGGGTAGAGACCTCTAGGGGATAAGTGAGGTTCACCATAGACTTTTGCTTTTGGAACGCGGTTAGATTCTATCTCGAAAATAAAATTCTTTAGCAAATCGAACGAGCCTTCCAGCGCTTCTGGGGAGACAAAATTCATATCATCAAGACTTGTGTGATACTCCGGATAAGTCCCATACTTGCTCCGAGTAATACTGCAAAAAGGTAGATCTACACCCGGTGAACAGAACTGACGTTCATCGGATCCCCTCTCTAACCAAGAGTACTGCTGAAAAGCCTCATTTCTTTTCTTGAAGGTCTGTCTCATCATCCTATCTGAGTAGTTATTTCCGAGCCTACTGGGAATATAAGAAAATGAGCCGTTATCGCCAAGGCAAGTAAGAACCACACCAGCAATACAGTTGCTCCTCAAAGCGGATAGGTTCTTGTGAAGAAAGATCAAAGCCCCTATAGTCTCAGGCAAGAAAAGAAAACGGTAACTATAATGCATTTTTTTATGAGAGAGAAACCGAGCGAGGGCAATGGAAATCACCGGTCCAGAGAGTTCATTGTTTGCCATGCTAGGGTGACAAATATAGGTAGAAAAAATAACTTCTTGCTTTGACTGACCTTCGAAGAAAATCTCACCAAAACTAAGCGAGCCTCCCATGGCTCTATCCTTGAATTCAGAATCAATAAAGACTCGAAAAGGACCTTCGCCCAACTCATCAAAAGCTCTCTTAGAAATACAGAAACCCCAATTCTTGGCGTAGTATGAAGTCACATATGGAATTGCGTTAGGTAACGCGTCGGAGAAATAGAGATGATCAAGAAGCTCATCTTTTGATACAAACTTATCAACTGGGATGCTATATCCAACAACATGCAAGTTGTTTTCACTGAATTGAGCAATTCTTCTACCGTCGCTTGATTCTATGTAAGCTTCAGAAATGTTCCATTCCTCAGGAACTCGCCAGTCATAGGCTTGATAACCAACTTCCGTCTCAAAAACCTTAAGGTTTGGAACTATTGCCTTAAGAATTCTGAGTGTTTCTCGATTCCCGTTTCCAGATAGAGATCGATTTAGTGGGAACAACTCAGACATTAGTTTGTACATTTCTAAGCCAGTCACGTTACTAAACGTACCATCAAAAAAGAATCAAATTCTTCAGATTTATAAGAAAGTCTCAAAATTGGTTCAAAATCAGGACCCTCAGAGGAAACGCTTCAGTAGACTGAAGAGATGACCATCATTCGCCCACTGAATTCTTTGACCAACACCACTCATCTAATCCTAAAATCTCTGCGTTCTCATGTATTTGCTTGCAAAAGATGGTTGCGATTCATAAAATGGAACATAATCGAATATCTTCGCTTCGACCACCTTGCTTCTCTCGTCGAATTTGGCAGTAACAGCCGGCGAATCAAACATTTTTCATTCTATAACTTGATCAGGGTGACGCTTGTGGTTGATTTGGTACGTTTGGGATCACGCCATGATGGCGGTTACTTCCTTCCCAAGAGCTATAAAAAGATAAGACGAGCTATTTGCGCTGGAATTGGAAATAATTATGAATTTGAGTCGGATTTGGCTAAAACCATGGACATCATTTATTTGATTGATGGAAGTATTTCAGCTCCGACAAATCTCACGAAAAACATGATGTTTCTTCAACAGAATCTCGGAATTGAATCTAGTCAAGCATTGGTGACGCTGGGAGAATTAATTGAAAAAGCAAAAGTTCCAAACTCTTTAGAACAAGAAAAGTATCTCCTCAAGATGGACATAGAAGGTGCCGAATGGGAAATTCTTGAGAAAACTGACGGGAATGTTCTTGAGAAGTGCAAGATAATGGTGCTTGAGCTCCATGATCTGAGAAACATGATAGAAAACCACTCGGAACGGACAATCGCAATGTTCAACCGTCTTCTTGAGACTCATCGCGTTGCTTGGTCTGGTGTCAATAACTACGCCCACTTCTACTTCGTAGGAGGGAAACGTTTTCCAAATGTGATTGAACTTCTAATGCTAAGTAATGACCACGAAGCCGACAAATCAGGAAATTTTGGTGGGGTTTACTCACAGAACGACGAAAAACGAAAGTCATTTAGAATGCCATTTTCAACAGTCCAAAGTACAATTCCATGACTGCTATCACGAGATCGTTTGAACTCGCGAAAGTAGGAACCTTTCAATGACCACGATAATGGGAAAGGTCAAGAGAGTGTTTCGTTGGCGTAGATTCTACCGACGAGTGAGAACAGACTACCTACCAAGAGTAATGGCAAAAGAACTAGTTTTTTCTGTATCGAACCTTCCGGATCTAACTAATCCCAAAGTCCCTCATGAGTTCACAGTGCTAATTACTGTCAAATCTAGTCGCTTGCATCAGTTGCCGATGGTTTTCGAAAACTTGCAAAATTTGTACGGCTCAAATACGCAGATAGTTGTTGTATCAGATACAGAAGTCGATGAGAACAAGAGATTTCAGCATCATTCATTTAGCACACAATTTATGACAGACAGCAATTTTCGGATTCCAAATCAAATAGCAAGATTTCCAGAAAAAAGGCAAGGGTGGATCCGTCAACAAGTTATCAAGCTTTCTTATGCGTATTCCTCGAGCTGTCCCACGCTGATTGTGGACAGCGACACCTTTTTTCTTGTTCCGTTACCATTTCTAAGCAAAGAAAAGATGGTGCTATACGTAAGAGATGATGTCCACTGGCCCTACCAGCATTCGCTGTCGCAGTTTAGTAGAATGCCGTATATCAAGACTTCTTTTGTGACGCACTTTCAAATGATGTTTCCTGATTATGTGCAAGCGATTTTTGGTGATGACTTAGCAAAGGGTCTTGGACGATGGTTAGAAAGCAGTATTGATCCCCACTCGATTTCGCCACTAAGCGAATATCAAACATATGGCTCATACATGGTGCACCAACACCCAACGGCGGTGGAGCTCGTACGGTATAGATATACTGATTTTGACCTTCGCAGTAATCGATTTGACTCGCTCTCTGACTTGGATATATTTCGAAACAAGTACGATTGCGTCACACTAGCTCACGAGCCGTAAACTCAAAATTCAACAATACGAAGCGGTGTTTGGCCTAAATGCCTGAACTGAGGGGAGTTTGTTTGATAATAAGTGGGAATTGGGAGAATTGTGATCAAGTAGAGCAAGCATTCGGGAAGAAGTACTTTCTTTTTTTGCTAACGGGTAGATTAGGTAACAACCTCCTGGGTTTGTCAGATGCGCATTACATCTGGAAATCAACGGGAGTCCGTCCTCTAATAATGTTTGATCAACGTGTAGACATTCTTAGTTTCAAGAGCGTGCTGCCTTTTGACTGGTTTGATTCTTTCCTTGGGAAGTGGAACGAATCGCAAAATTTTCCTGAAGCTGAACCCTTTGACGTTTTTCAACGAGAACAACAAAATAGGACTTCTCCTACGTTGTACCAGGGATTTTCACGGAGATACAAAGTCCATAAATCGAGTGGTTTGTTAAGTTCCCCCAGGGACGTGGTGAGTTTTAGCCAAAGAGAAAATTATGATCTGGCGATTTCAGTTAGGCGCAGCGACTATTTGTTCAACCCACACCTTGGAACGCTACCGATGTCATACTATCGTCGAGCCCTAGATTTACTGCATAAAAAACGTCTGAACCTCGCAAAGGTAGCAATATATGTCGATGCGCCAGAAACTAGGGATTTGATTCTGAATTCGCACCTTTCCTCTCTTGGTGAGGTTAAGTATTCAGATAATCCGTTAGCTGATTGGCAAGAAATCCGCAATGCAAAATACTGTATTGCCGCGAATTCTACTTTTGCATACACAGCGCGTTTTTCAAAAATGGATTCAACAATCTTCCCTTCACCATTTTATTTGAATGTTAGAGAGGATTTGATTCCGGCTGAGACGAATCAAATCAGGTTCACAAAATTTCCAAAATTTCAGTATTTTCTGGGCAGGGGGAAACGACGATTCTACTTGAACAGAAATAAAATCTTGAAAGAGAAGTTTGAGGCTGATTAGTGAAACATGTCTTTTTGAAGCCCAAGGGATTCCCCTCCAATCATTTCAAAAAGAGCAAAAGATTCAAGATGGGATCTATTATAGATGAATTGTTTGGGTTCATCAAAGAAGCTATTGAACTTCAATCGTTCTGCATGGGACATGTCTGAGGAAAACAATACATTTGGGCCAAGACAGAGGAGAGGTTTTTGAAGTAGAACAATGTCAACACCAACGGATGAGCCGAATGTTACACAGTAGTTAGAAGCGCGGATTATTGCCTTGGACGAAACTGGTATCTTTCCATTGATGTAAAGGAATCGCTCAGCCAGTTTGCATTGCGCTTTATCAATGGCACTCTGATCAATGTTGCAATGACTTGAAGTTCGTGGATGATCACGAACAACAAGAACGATGTCACGACTAGAAATTGTTTCTACCAACCATTCCAAGACAGACTCTTGACTAGGAAAAGGCAAGTTATGTGATTTCATAACATGAGGCAAAAATTCGGACAATGACGACAGAAAAAACGTGCAGACTCGCGGGTTTCCGAATAGCTCAAATTTCTCTATCAATGCTTGTTCTCCATAGAACTGGGCATCTGTATGTTCAGATAGTCGTTTCCTAAAGTACTCCCGAATGAGGGAACGGTGCGCCGGTGAACGCAATTCCCAGTTTTCGTCAATGAGGTTCCGATAAGATGTTTCGGAGAAGAGGTTTGGGGATATGACTCGTGAATGCGGAGCACGTCCTACTTCTACAAAGAAAATATCCTTATGTTTGTCAAAAACGGTTGAAAGCCGCCAAAAAAACATGTCAATAGGAAAACGACCACTGAACGTATACCACTTGGAAACCTCCGTAAGGGATCTAGAAATCCGCCGCCGGATCTTCTTTTCAAACATTCGTAGATCTTGAGACACAATTTTCGTCGCTGTGTCTTTCTGCTCATTGAGATCGCTTAGCGAATTCAAGACACCTTGGTCGTACTGTTGCAAGAGTTCTTCACTCAGATCGGTTTGCGTTGCGTGATGTCCTCTTAGGTTGTCGAGGGTAACTTGAAGTTTTGTCTGCCAAATACTCCAGTAAAGAAAAAAAACTCCAAAGCGAAGTGCTTGTATGAACAATAAGTGTTTCTTGATAGAGAAGAAAGGAGTCCCTACTTTAATTGAATTCTTCATACAAAACCGGTTCATCAGCGAGGTAAGATCTAGAACTCTACAAGTGTGGCCAAGAGCTCGCTGGGACTTCCAGACACTGATGACTAAGCGCAGGGCAAAAGGAGACGGCCAGGAAAGAATCAATAAAACTTGCTGTTCAGGTGAACGTCTCATTCGGACAGTATAGAGTGAACCGTTCGCTAGACTTAGTTCATGTTGCCAAGCACCCAAGAGCATAACGCGAAACAATATGGGAATGAATGGAATGTCTTCATCTTGGGATATCAGCGTTTCTACAATATTTTGCAGATAATTCGGGCAATTCGAGATGTAATTGATTTGCCAGTAGTCGTTGTTCTTGATGGTTGCAAGACTCAGCAACATAAGAAGTTACGCGACGAATTTGTTCAATATGTGCACCAAAAGTTTCAGGGGGTGCGAGTACTTGTTGGTGTGCAGAATCTAGGATGTGGACGAGGAATCTTAGCCGGAATAGATTCCGCATTTCATGTTAGTGGGGCGAGAAGAGCCATGATTATGGAGGACGATTGTATTCCGACACCACAATTTCTAAATGAAGTACTGGAGCTGTCCGAGTCTCTGTTAACTACAGATTTGATGGTTTCAGGGCAGAACCCTTTATTTTCTGATACACGCTCAGATATTCTGATTGATTACCCCCTCATCCATGGATGGGCTATTTCGGCCAATAAGTGGGAGTCATTAACAAAAATTATTTTTGACGAGGAGCCTTACGAGATCAAGAAGAATATTCCATGGTCATCAAAAGCTTTTTGGAACTTGAATATGGAAAAAGTACGTAATGGCAAGTTGGATACTTGGGACTCACACTTTGTTGTAGCGAGTTGGTGTCAAAATGATCCAGTGAGGTTGACTAGTGCAAAAACAGTTCTAAATGTAGGGTTTGAATCGACTCGTATTGAAGGAGGCAAACAATACAAGAGAGAACACATAAAAACCAATACAGTACCTGTAAACGCAAGTTCATACCAAAAAGAAAGCGACATTGATTATAGCAAGATTGTGGCATATTCACTCTTTGGAATAACAAATCTTCGCGCTATGAGATGGCAGACACAGTCTCTTCTCTACCGAGCAAGAAGAATGTTTTTCAGTCAGCGACGAAAAACAAAATTCAGACGGATTGATTCCAGGAATCTCATTGAGGTTTAGGAAAGGGCTTTAGAAGTTGAAACGACGAAAAATTGCTGTCTTTCTTGCCGGACAAACAGGAAATCAGTTATTTCAACTCGCTGCGGCGGAATATCAAAATCTACTGAGCGATCAACAAGACTTTGAAATTGAAGTCTTGGTTAGTGACGCCACGCCTGTCACATTCTTGTCAATCAAGTATCCCAAAGTTTCAATCTCTCAATTGGAACATAAATTGCTAAGTTTTCTCCTAAGTAGAAACCTAAATCAACAAAGGAGCGCTCTTCTTGCATTTAGCGTTCAAATTGTCAGATTGGTCTTAAAAATGTTGTTTGTGTACAGATTGAAGAGTTTTGTCAGCATTACTGTTTCAGATGCCGTGGGGAGCCCCCCTCCCCTGCTCCCTGAGAATCGAAAGGGAGTTACGGTTTTAATTGGATATTTTCAAGAGTACTACTTCGCGGATGTAGCCGATGAGATTAGGATGCGAATGAGATCATTGATTCCTGCATTATCTTTTCAAGAGAGTACGGATAACGCTGAGGAGATAACACTTCACGTTAGAAGGACTGATTATAGTGAAAGTCTGGACCTCGGAATGTTAGACAGTAGTTTTTATATCGGTTGTTTGAACAATTGTTTTCCGGAAAGCGACTGGAAGACGAAAAATATACGTATTGTTACTGATGACCCTCTTTTGTCGTGGAATTTTTTAGGTTCGAATAGCGATTGCCTGAATATTCTTTCACCCATACAGCAAACCGCTTTAGAAGCTTTCCATTCTCTTCTAAATGCACGGCAAATAGTGATAGCAAATTCATCTTTTGGGTGGTGGGCTGCCTATCTCAATAGTGGAGAAGAGCGTAGGGTTCTAGCGCCAAGCCCGTGGTTTCGAACTATTGAGGCGCTTACACAAAACCCAAGTACATGGTTGAGATGTCCAGCAGTCTGGTCAAACTAAGGAACAAAACTTCTGTAAAGATTGATGTGCTGGCGGATAGCTCTTTCGCGTAGACGCCTTACTTGTCTCCCTACCCTTAAGGCGTTTTCCTCTGAGAAGTTTCGTTTTATCCTTTCTATGAGTACTGCAAAATTGGCAATTGTCAAAAGTTCCTCGCTAAAGCTCAAGTCAAAGTCCCGAATCAAAATTTCAGGTATACCTCCGACGTTCCTGGCCAGAACTGGAATACCTCTCTGGTGGGCCTCAAGAATGACGTTGGGTGAATTATCGGCTCGTGATGGTACAAATAGAATGTCAATACCGTTCCAAAATTCTTCCATGTTGCCGTCAAAGTCACTCGGGCGGTTGAGTCGTATAGAAGAATCCGCGGCTCCTATCTCCGTCTTCAGACGAGAGAACACATCCGTCCCCTTCACTGTGCTTTTTGATTGATTCGCAGCGAAACCGACAATTGTCGTTCCACGAAATCGTTTTCGAGTTGAATGTGCGGCGTCTGACTCAGCAAGCACATTCGGAATATGGAATATTTCCGCTGATTTAGGTAAGACATGCTTAGCCTGTTGAAACATCCAATTAGAAGGGCAAACAATTTTTAGATTTGAAGGCCAGTTAGAATCAATCTGTAACCGATTGCGTCGGATCACATTGTGTACCAATCTTGTGGCCTTTGGGCACTTGCCACAACTATCCAAGAATTGATTGCAATCCATCGAGTAGTGACAACCACCGGTCAGAAGTCTCATGTCATGTAGAGTCATGACTAGCGGAATTTGCTCAGCTATAATGAAAATATCACTAATGTTGAGAAAGTTATAGAAATTATGTACGTGCAGGATATGATTTTCGAAAAGCCGCCAATTGATTTTTCCGTGGGAAGATCCCGAGAATACAGAAAAAAAGGGATCTCTTGAAATGATCAGATTAAGGAGTGTAAAACACTTTCGTTTCTGAGACGAAATCATTGTGTCAGAAGTGAAGTATTCTCCATTGCTGGGATCAAAACGAGCTTTAGGAAGAATAAACAGTGATGACTTGAGACCCGCAGTTGCAAGAGCAGTGTTTAGACTCCGCGCCGCGATACCTGCTCCACCTACGTGGGTGGAGCTGAAATGACTCACCTCCATACCTACCTCATGCCTATCGTGGATTTGAAACGCCTTAGAAGCCGTCCCATGAGATTGCCGTTGTCGTCATGAGTATTACGGGAACTGAAATTCTGCAGATTAGGAAACACGCATTGGAAATTTGCCGCACGTATAGTTTCACTCCAAAAGTTGCAACTAAAGGAGGGACTGCAAAGTAAGTGTTTTGCATGAATATGAACATTGAATAGATGATGTCGTTTACCAGCCCTGTCAACAAAGAATAATCTAGGTTTTACCTGATAATCTTCAATCTCTCTGATTCCCCAAATTACTGTCCTAGGATCAATAGTGAGATAAGGAGAGATAAAACCACCAGCACTATTCCCTTGATTATGAACACCATCTTGACCAAAGAGAAACTGCCCGAAAGGCCAACCATCAAACTCGAGAAATTCGGAGTCAGTTTCTAGCGGTAAAGCTCTGAGGCGACCAATTAAGTTCTTATTAAGTGCATCACCAAGCAATTCCATATCCGACAGCCATAGTCTTTGAGAAAGAAGGTGTTTCAAGAGCGCTTTTCCCGTCAAGACCAAGTCTTTTAGATTCGGGGCAACAAGAATGGAAGCAATGCCTAAACCAGGTCGAAGTTCAACAACAGAAGTTCGCATTATTGATTTTTTCATAAGAGAGAGAAACTCTTGATCGGGAAAAACCATCACATCAGATTCAATATGAATTATTAGAGAAGAAGGATTCACCATCCCTTCGAGACTTTCAAAGATAAAAAGTCTCTGAAGTGTGTTCAACCAATAGCCACCAGCAACGGTACCCTTGTCATAATGGAGTAGACGCCACCACAGGGGTAGTATCGGATTTTTTTTCAAGTCAACCAATAAAACTTCTCCAGGAAATTCCTCCTGAAGATCTTTCTGATCCGTAATGAGTATAACGCGACACCAATGATATGAAGCTGCCCAAATGGCATAATGATTCAAAGTATGGGGTCGTTTGCGACCTAGGTGGACAAATACAATCGTTGCTACGATATCATGATTATAATTCATGAGAATGAATCTTTTTTGAAATTTGCAATTGAATGTAATGAAACAGAGCAATTGGCACCTGAAGAGGGTACTTCGACAGTAACAAAAAGAGTAACCTGAGAGACATCAGAGTACTGTGAAGCTGAACACGTTTAAGTATCGTTGCGATAATTGAAAAGAATAAGATTATCAAATCTTGCTTGGATGACTTCGACTTGCTGATAATGCTAACAATGGCTTGCGCGGACTTCAACCCATCCAAAAAGTTCGGGTTCTTCGTGAGAGAATCATGCCCCTTTCGGTAGATATAGATTGGGCGATCAACAAAATCAAATTGAACACCACGAAGAAGTAAATTCGCCAACATGACTTTATCTTCACCAAGTCTCGAAGCAAAGGGATGGAGTGTCAGTAAAACATCAGTTGGGATCAACATTCGCCACAAACCAGTGTCCAACATCAATTCTGCTTGTCTAGAAGTATAACTTCTCTCATGCATGTCGATGTCTCCGTTATGTTGTGTGTAATACTGGCCCACAAGAACTCTTTGTGGATTAGCAACCCTAATCAAATCTTGTAACTCCTTAACGAGTGGTTCATCATCATCATCCCAAAAAACAGTCCAACTGGTAGACACAAACTGAGAACCGGTGAACCTCGCCGTCCCGGGGTCGTTGTCTTTGCAACAAAGAGTCAGAAGCCGGGGAGTCGGCTCACCAAAGATACCCTTAAACTGTTTCTCATCTTTACTAGCATTTTCGCCGGAGAAGACGACAATCAGGTTGATCCATTCGCCCTCGAGCAGTACAGATCTAACGATCTTGAGAATATTGTTTAGTCGTTTCTCAAGCTGTCCAATTATCAGCACTGCTGTCAAGTCATGCTTCACGACAGAAACCGAGTACGAGAGATGACGAATTTTGATTGATGAATGACAAAGATAACTCTCATGAGTAAACAGATGCTACCAAGTGATTCCAATATGGTGCCCATAAACTTGGAAGAGATTTGGAATCCACAATTGGTTCTTGGGTCGCATTCAAGGCTGACAAGTTTTCAGGATCCCATGATTGAATAAAAATCATCGGAACACCTAAATACCCGAGGCTCCTTGACCAAGAGCAACTCTTTAGAATGGGAATATTTCCTCGATAAAGAGTCTCCCAGAGTCGATGAGAGTCGAGCCCATTTCCTCGCGGACAAATAACGAGTCTGTGTAATCTTGATGCCTTCGCATTTTGGCGGGGTGTCAGTGTTCTGTCGTAAACACAGCACTTAGGCGAAATCGATGCGGATCGGAGTAATTCGAGTCGTTCAGTATGTGTTTGGGAAAAAGGACCAACCATAATTTTGTCACATTTTTTCTCCCTAGTTCGTTTTACCATTAGATATTTAGTGTTGCCATTTAGTCCAAGTTGTAGATCTTCGAGACCAATTGGGAGCGTAAAGATCCTCTTGTTGTCAGATACTTTTGAATTTTGAACATATATTCGCTCAACGCCGTTCGGTAAGCGGGCATTTAGATCATAATCAATTGTGAGATCAGTACTGCCTGAAAAAATCAAAGACGATGAAATTTGCTGGTTGCTTTCTAGGAAGTCTTTCAACACGTCCGAAAAACAATATATAACACGTGCTTTTTGGAGTTTGAGAGTTCCAGTAAGCTCCCGAATGTTATTCTTGCTAATGACGATATCAGCTAGAGATCTAAAAAAGTGCTGTGATATGTATGGGACGCTTATCTGATTTCGAAAACGCTTTTGATTCAACTTTTGCACAAGCCGAACACGAAGGGGGTACATTAGACAAGTAAAGAGAGGGGGCTGCGCGGAGTTGGACACATCTTCCTCTATTATAAGGACTTCTGGTGGTGTGTCCGAGTGGCCTAAGGAGCGCGCCTCGAAAGCGCGTGTTGAGGAAACTCAACCGTGGGTTCAAATCCCACCGCCACCGCCACCAGTTTCACGCCCGAATATCCAATCCCCTGCGGAGGATGAGGGATTTGAACCCTCGATAGGTTTCCCTATACACGCTTTCCAAGCGTGCGCACTCGGCCTCTATGCGAATCCTCCAATATGAGCCATCAAATCATACAGTTCGGGTCAAGAAACATCTGTTCTTGTCGCCAGGAGTTCCTAGAAGCCAACGGGGTATCAATTGGAGACCAAGTAGAAATCATTGGCCACATTGAACCTAAAAGACGGTTTCTAAGAGCTCTTGAATTGAAATCATAAAGTAGTTTGAAGCCATGAGAGACATAAACATGCGATCAATCAAGAATGTAGCTCAAATCAAGAACAAGATCTACACGATGAGGCGAGTAATTCAAACTTTTGGTTTTATTGAGCTGTTCAGATTAGTGATACGTAAATTCATCTCGTCAAATAAGAAAACAGAACTTGCATCCTTTCCACCCTAAACTCAGCTCGGCACTTCTGATGATGTGATAGAGCATCTAGCCAACAAAAAGGTCTTTTCAGGAAATTCCGAAATAGTGCGCTCAGAGTTTGATGATCTTTTCCAAAAGACCATTGGAGGTGAACGGGAGAGTTTCTTTGATTCCAACTATGACGTGGGATACGAATTGTCATTCTTGCTATTTTCACTTGTAAGATTATTGAGACCAAAACTAGTCATAGAAACAGGAGTAGCAGCTGGAGTATCTTCAACCATAATGCTCTCAGCACTTCAAAGAAATAATTATGGAAGATTATTGAGCATTGATATCACAGATAGAGTCGGGGAGTTGATTCCTAGTGCATTGAAGGAGAGATGGTCGCTGAAATTACTAAGCGGCATCAACCTTAAAAATCAACTGAGTGCTACAATTGCAGAGACGAAGGATGAATTCATCTTCATACATGACAGTAACCATGCTTTGGAGTGGCAAAAGTTTGAGTTATCCCTGATCCTTTCAACTGGTAGATGTAGCTTTTTCCTAATCGATGATGTATCTCCTGAACTAGTAGAGTTCTTGATGTCGAAATTCAAGAGGGATAATCTCTTCTTACTCCGAGAAGTTGGAAAAACTTCTGCTTTTGCGCATCTCTGACTGATGTCAAACTCCCCTTGAGCAACGTAGTAATTAGGTGCCGAGTCCCTACCAGTCAGTATCATGGGAATTCTCTGCGCTCCTCCTTCTAGCTAAAACCGTCAATCAGACCTGCATCTCTGTCATTTTGAAGTATGGATTCTCACTCGAGATTCAAACTAGACTAGCGACTGATTCCTCGTGCGGCGACGGATCGGTCTCACCCTCCAGGGTCGGAAGACAGCAACGGAAGGCTGATTCTTTGGGTGCACGAGGGATCCTTGCTCAAGGAAATACCAGAACAAAGAGGAGGGCCTAGTGAATCTTCCTCTTGCGCTCAAATATCGTCCCAGTTCATTCAATGCCGTGATTGGCCAAGATCAGGTCACGGCTTCGCTCATGACGGCACTGTCTTCCAAGCAGATTCATCATGCCTACCTGTTCTCTGGACCTCGAGGCTGTGGAAAAACTTCGAGTGCACGAATACTGGCAAGGTCGTTGAATTGCCACATTGGACCCATCGCAGATCCATGTGGTGAATGTCAGTCATGTCGTGATCTAGTCGCAAACGGCCCAGGATCCTTCGATGTAATTGAGATGGATGCTGCGACTCATGGGCTCGTTGATGATGCCCGTGAATTGCGAGATAAAGCACTTTTTGCTCCCGTGCAGAGCAGATACAAGATCTACATCATTGATGAGGCCCATCAATTGGGTCCTGCGGCAGCCAATGCATTATTGAAAATCGTGGAAGAGCCTCCTCCGTATGTCATCTTCATTTTTGCCACAACTGAGCCAGAGAAGCTCATTCCCACGATTCGGTCACGAACTCACCATTATCAGTTTCGCCTTGTTGGCCCTGAAGCCCTGAAGGAGCATCTTGTCAAGATTTGCCAAACAGAGGGGGTGACTCTCGATGAAGGCGCACTATCTCTCGCTGCAAGGGCCGGAAATGGGTCTGTCAGAGACGCACTCTCTGCTCTCGGTCAACTGATCAATGGGGCTATCGACGGAAGAGTGAACTACGAGTCCGCACTACATCAGCTCGGCCACACAACTAATGAGAGTCTCAGACAAACAGTCCACGGATTACTCAACCACAATGCAGGGGGGATCTTAGGTGTGGTTGGAAAAGTCTTGGAAACTGGAGGTGATCCAAGAAGATTCATGGCAGATCTCTTGGATCACATGAGGGACCTCATGGTTCTTAGCGCCTCAAATGGAGAGAAGAAACTCCTTCTAAGAAGTTACACTGATGAGGAATTAGTCGAACTTGCCAGTGTCACTAGCGCCCTTGCGATTTCTGATTTGATCTCAATGACGGAGATAGTTGCAGACCATCTTGTCCGATTGAGAGGAGCCAGTTCGCCCCAAATTCATCTCGAAACCATGATGATGCGGCTCCTTCAGACCGCTTCGACACCACCGGCAAAAGATACGGGTCAAGAATCCAAGAGGATTGTTCTCGATGAAAGTCCGATTGCCGTCAAGAAGACTGTTCCATTGCCCGAGATTAGTCCTCAAGTGCCGACGGTGATTAAGTTGCCCTCCGACTCAAGAGTACCTCTAACTGACTTGAAATCCTTGGAAAGTGATTGGCCGCGCGTGCTTGAGGGAGTAAAGAGTCGCCGACGCCTGACTTGGACACTTCTAAGTACGCACGCATTTCCAGTCTCTTTGGAGTCTGGTGTAGTGAAGGTAGCGCTTCCAAGCGCAGGAGCATTGGATTCTTTTGAAAGATCGAATAGCAAAGATGTTCTCTTGGGAGCGATGAAGGAGGTATTTGAAGGCCAGTTTGACGTAACGATGATTGTCCAGAGTGCTCGGCCATCATCGCTTTCTCAGGTTCAAGATGCTGACTTTTTGGATTCTGTGGACCAATCTTCTGGGGAAGAGCTTTTGATAAGGGCTTTGGGTGCGCAGATAATCTCAAAGGAAGACCAGTAGATGTACGAAGGTGTCATCCAGGAACTGATAGATGAATTGGGAAGACTCCCTGGCATTGGTCCAAAGAGCGCGCAACGGATCGCCTTCCATCTCATCCAATCGGAACGCGTCGATGTCGATCGGCTAGTTGAGGTCCTCCGCAATGTGCGGGAGCGGGTGAAGTTCTGCGTCGTTTGCGGAAATGTCTCAGAAGATATGGAGTGCAGGATCTGTAGGGATCCACGACGTGATTCTGGGGTGATTTGTGTCGTGGAGGAGAGTAAAGATGTGGTCGCAATAGAGAGGACACGTGAGTTTCGTGGTCGGTATCACGTCCTCGGTGGTGCGATTAGTCCCATAGACGGTGTTGGACCGGAACAGCTGCGAATCCGGGAACTTCTAACTCGACTTACGGACACACAAGTCACTGAAGTTATCCTCGCGACAGACCCCAATCTTGAGGGGGAGGCGACCGCTACGTACCTAGCGAGAATGATCAAACCGCTCGGGATAGCAGTCTCTCGTCTTGCTAGCGGGCTCCCCGTAGGGGGCGATCTCGAGTACGCCGATGAAGTCACACTCGGAAGGGCATTCGAAGGAAGGCGAACTCTCGAGG